>Ga0163199_1001151_pt1 | contig 16471 bp, 6 predicted proteins | sample PL_2010_150m_FD_113537 | JGI IMG/M metagenome (GOLD analysis project Ga0163199, IMG submission 113537) | Freshwater microbial communities from Powell Lake, British Columbia, Canada to study Microbial Dark Matter (Phase II) - PL_2010_150m | ecosystem: Environmental > Aquatic > Freshwater > Lake ... | reverse complement strand
GGTTCAGGGTTCAGAGTTCACGCATCACGTTTCACGAAGCAGCGAGTTCGCGTTCGAGCGCGGCGAGCACGCGCCCGAGCTCCGCCTCGCCGTCGGCGAGCTGCGCGGCGGCGCCGGCGACCGTGCCGCCCTGACCTAGTTGCTCGAGCCGCGCCGCCCACTCGGCGAGGCCGAGCGCACCGAGGTTGAGGCTCGCGCCCCGGAGCCGGTGCGCCGCGTGCTGCAACGCGTGCGCATCGCCCGTCGCCACTGCCTCACGAATCTTCTGCGCCTGCTGTGGCGCATCCGTGCGAAAAATTCCGAGCACTTCCAGAAACAGGTTCGAGCCCATGTCCTGCGCGAGGGTCTTCCAGCGTTTGATCGACGCCGGGTCGAGGGTGTCGTCCGCGATTGGGGCGGTGGCCGGTGCCGGCGCGGCGACGGGCCGCGGCGGGCGCGAGCCGCCCGCGCGAGCCACCGGCGCGGCCGGCAGCCATTTCGCGAGCATTTGTTGGAGCGTTTCGAGTTCCAGGGGTTTGCTCAGGTAGTCGTCCATGCCGGCCGAAAGGCATTTCTCGCGATCCCCCGCAAGCGCCCTGGCCGTCATCGCGACGACTGGGATTCGCGCGCCAGCCGCGCGACCCCGCGCAAACGTGGAGTCAGGCGGCGCCTTTCCTTCGCCGCGGGCGAGCCGTCCCTCCCGCGCGCGGATTTCCCGCGCCGCCTCGAAGCCGTCCATCTCGGGCATCTCGCAATCCATGAAAACGAGATCGTAGGGCAGTTGGTGGAGCAGCGCGACCGCCTCCGCGCCGTTGGCCGCGAGATCGACGTGGCAGCCGAAGCTTTCTAGTGTGAGTTGCGCGACTTTTTGGTTTGTCATGTTATCCTCGGCCACGAGCACACGACCGGCGAAGCGAGGGCGGGCTGCGCGCGCAACGCGGTGCGAGCCGGTGCGCGGCTCGCCGGCACCCGTCTTCGCCGCCCAAGCGGTGCTGAGCACGTCGAAGAGCGCCGAGGGCTTCACAGGCTTGACGAGGCAGGCGGCGAAGCCGCCGCGTTGCTGCAACTCGGCGGTGTCGTGCTCGAGGAACGAGGTGAGCAGGATGAGCACGAGCTCGCGCAGTTCCGGATCGGCGTGGATGGCGCGGGCCAGGGTGACGCCGTCCATGTCGGGCATGTGGTAGTCGAGGATGGCGATTTGGTAGGGATCGCCGGCGACCCGGGCGGCGCGCAACACCGCGAGCGCCTCGACGGCGGAGGCCGTGCTGCCGTTGCGCAGCTTCCAGCTGACGAGCTGTTCGTGGACGACGCGGCGGTTCACCGCGTTGTCGTCGACAATGAGCGCGCGCAGCCCGGCGATGCTGGTGCGCACGGCGGGAGGGGCCGGCGGGTGCGGATCAAGCGGCAGGCGCAGGGTGAACCAGAAGCCGGTGCCTTCGCCCAGCCGGCTGTTGACGCCGATCTCGCCGCCCATGAGCTCGACGAGGCGCCTGCAGATGGCGAGGCCGAGTCCGGTGCCGCCATAGCGGCGCGTGGTCGAGGTTTCGGCCTGCGTAAAACGCTGGAAGAGCCGTGCCGCACCCTCGGACGACAGGCCGATGCCGGTGTCCTCGACGAGCACGCGCAACTGAGCGTGTCCTTCTGGTGGCGCGGCACACTCGACGCTGACAAGGATGTGGCCGCGTTCGGTGAACTTGACGGCGTTGCCGAGGAGGTTGGCGAGGATCTGGCGGATGCGGCCGGCGTCGCCGACGAAACGACGCGGCGTGCCGGGCGCGTAGCGGAGAATGAGCTCGAGTTTTTTCCCTTCGATGGCCGGCGCGAAGATCTCGCCCACCTCCTCCAGGATGGCGAGCAGATCGAAGGGCACCGGCTCCAGGGTCATCTTGCCGGCCTCGATTTTGGAGAAGTCGAGGATGTCGTTGATGATCGTGAGCAGTGCATCGCCGCTCGTGCGCGTGATGGTGGCGAGTTCGCGCTGGCGCGGGGTGAGTTCGCTTTCGAGCAGGAGGCCGACGGTGCCGATGATGCCGTTCATGGGCGTGCGGATTTCGTGGCTCATCGTGGCGAGGAAATCGCTCTTGGCGCGGTTGGCCTCCTCGGCGGCGGCCTGGGCTTGGCGGAGGGCGTCTTCGGCCTGTTTGCGCGCGGTCACGTCCCGGAAAGCGCCCAGCATCAGATGTTCCCCGGCCACGACGACGTTCGCGCCGGAAATGTCCGCCGGGAAAACGCTGCCGTCCTTGCGCAGCATGGGAACCTCCGGCGTCACCATCCGCGTCCCGCCAGCCTGCCGGCGGAAATCGTCCATGACCACGGGTAGGGCCGCCGGCGGGTGCAGGTCCTCGACATGGAGCGACAGCAGTTCCGCTTCGCTGTAGCCCAGCATCCGGCACAACTGTTGGTTCACGCCCCGGAATGTCCGGGTTTGAGGATGCACGAGGAGAAGTCCGTCCGAGCTCTCGTCGAACAGGGTCCGCCATTTCTCTTCGTTTTCGCGCAGCGCCGCCTCCGCGTGCTTCCGCGCAGTGATGTCGCGGGCCATGCCCACCAAACCGATCGGATTGTTCTTCCCGTCGCGCAGCAGCGTGACGGTCATCCATGTCGGGAAGGTGGTGCCGTCCTTGCACCGGTGACCCATTTCGCCCTCGTGCGAGCCGTTCTTCAACACCTGCTGGTTGAAGGGGACCACTTCTTCCCGTAGCTGCTCCGCCGTGTGGAAGACGCTCAAAGGCTGGCCGATCAGTTCGCCGACCTCCCAGCCGTGCATCCTCGCCCACGCCAGATTGATGAACTGGATGATGCCGTCCAAGTTGGCGAGCGCGATCCCGTCCATCGACTGCTCGACCGCCTGCTTGAACAGCCGCAAGGCGTCTTCGGCCTGCCGGCGCGCGGTGATGTCGCGAAAGGTCACCACGACGCCGGTGATTTCGCCGGCGGCATTTCGCATGGGCGTGCTGGTGTAATCGACGGGAAAACTCCTGCCGTCCTTTCGCCAAAACACTTCATCCTCGACGCGGCGGGAATCCCCGTCCTGCAGCGTTGCCAGAATGGAACATTCGCCCTGCGGATGCGGTGAACCATCCGCCCGGGTGTGGTGCAGCAGCGAATGCGAGGGCTGGCCGACCAGTTCCTGGATATCGTAGCCGAGCATTGCCGCGGCCGCGGGATTCACAAACGTGATTTTCCCCTCCCGATTAATTCCGTGAATGCCTTCGCCGACGGAGGTGAGAATCTCCTGATGCTCGCGCTGCAACCGCGCCAGCGCTTCCGCCGCCTGCCGCCGCGCAGTGATGTCGTTGGCGACGGCAAGCAAGGTCTCGACCGTGCCGTCCGGCGCTTTTTCCGGGATAAAGTGGGTGTTGAAAATCACGTCGCCCGCCGGGGTGGGCATGGTGAATTCAAACTCGAAGGGCTGGCCGGTTTCGAACACCCGCCGATACTGCGCTTCCAACATTTCTGCCAAGGCCGGCGGCTGCCCGATCTCGCGGTCCGTCTTGCCCTGCATGAATTCCGGGCTGAAGCCGGTTTTGGCTTCGACGGCGGGATTAGCGTAGAGGTGGCGGAACTGCCGGTCAAAGCGTAAAATCATGTCCGGCGAGTTTTCGCTCAGGGAGCGGAAGTGGCGTTCGCTCTGGACCAGCCCTGTCTCCGTCTGCTGCCGCTTTTCGGCCATGGTGTTGAAGGCGCGGCCGAGGAGCGCGAGTTCGTCGCGGCCGCGCACCGGCACGCGGGTTGCCATGTTCCCCGCGGCCAGTTGTTGCGCAGCGGCTGTGACCGCCTCCAGTGGGCGCATCACGAGGCGCGTCGCCACCAGTCCCGCTACCCCGACGCCGACCATCAGCCCGAGCATCAGCCACCCCAGCCCCCGGATGATGCCGATCGAGGGCGCCATGATGAGGTCGTAGGGCGCGGTGGTGAGCACGATCCATCGGCCGGCATGGTCGCCGAGCTTCTCGGTCCGGGCAAAGGCGGTCAGGACCTTGTGCCCGTGATGATCGGTAAAGATGAGGAAGCCTTGCGACGTTTCACCTGTGTCTGCCTGCACGACGGATTGCAGCGCCGGCCAGTCCGGGTGCGGCTGGAGCAAGGGTGCGCCGGCGGTGGAGGCGGCGAGGACGCGGCCGTCAGGCGAGAGCAAGAAGACCCCGTCGTCACCGAGGGTGCGGTCGCCGAGGTTGGCGATGTGCTGGCCGACGCCGGCGCTACCGAGCACGCCGAGGAGCACGCCCTGCGGCCGGCCCGCACCGTTGAGGATCGGCGTGAGCATTTGCAGGCGGATATCCGCCTTGCTGGCCCGGCCGGTCGCGACGCGCCCGCGCGCGTCCGGCGACAGATCGGCCAAGTCGGAGATGGCGACGAGGCGGCTCGCGGTGGTTTGGACTTGGGCCAGTTCAGCGCCGAGTCCGGGAAAGATCTCGGTGAGCAGGCGGCCGGCAACCGCTGGGACGGTCGCGGCAACCACGCGGCCCTGCGGATCGACGACGTAAAGCGCCTCGAAGTCGGAGTTCAGGAGCGAAAGCTGTTCGAGTCGCGCGACGATATCCGCCGGGGTGCCCGTGGCGATGATGTCCAGACTGCTGGCGAAAATGCGCAGGTCGGACTGCCGCTGGTGGAGGAAGGTGTTGAGCGAGTCGGCGGTCTGGTGCGCGAGGGAGTGCAGCTCGCGCCCGGCGTTTTGCTCGAGATAACGAGTGAGCGTGCGATGGATGAGGAGCGTCGCGCCGCCGAGCGGGAGGAGCGTGAAGGCGACGAGGCCGAGGAGGATTTTGCGGCGAAGGGTCATTTCTGAGACGTGCTTCGTGATGCGTGAAGGCGTGAGGAGTGAGGGGGAAGTCTGGAGGCGAATGGGCCGGCGGGTGTCACAGGGGGTTTCACTTCTCACGCATCACGAGCTTCTCCACCAACTCCACCAGCGCTTTCATGCTCACCGGCTTGCTCAGGTAATCCGTTGCGCCTGCGGCGAGGCAGCGCTCGCGGTCGCCCGGCATCGCCAGCGCGGTGAGCGCCACAATCGGCGTGTCCTTCAACGCGACGTCCGCGCGAATTTCCTTCATCGCCGCCAAGCCGTCCATCACCGGCATCTGGATATCCATCAGAATGAGTGCGGGGCGGATTTCCCGGGCGAGCTTCACGGCCGCGAGGCCGTTCGTGGCGTAGTGCAGCGCGTAGCCTTTGTCCTCGAGGTAGCCGCCGATGGTCTGGATGTTCGCCTCGTTGTCCTCGGCGAGCAGGATGGCGGGACCGATTGGCGGAGGCAGCGCAACGCACGGCGGAGCGGGCCGCGCCACCGTCACGGCCGCGCGTTGGAAAAAACCCGCGAGCTGCGCGCGCGTAACCGGCTTGGTGAAATGTGCCACCGCCCCGAGCGCGCGGGACTTCTCCGGTTCGTCCACCACGGAGACGACGACGACCGGGATGTCCCGCGTCTGCGGATGCTCCTTGAGTCGGGTGAGCACGACCCAGCCGCTCTCGTCGGGCATCAGAATGTCCAGCAGGATCACATCGGGCCGCTCGCGCAACACCGCCTCCACGGACTTCTCGCCGCGCAGGTGCAGCACGCTTTCGAGACCCAGCTCGGTGAGATAATTCACGAGCAGTGCGCCCGAGGTCGGGTCGTCCTCGATGACCAGCGCGCGGCGGCAGCTCCGGCGATCCGTCGCGTCTGTCGGCGGCGCGGCCCGCGCTGGCGCGGCGGCGCGCGGCAGCGTCACGATGAAGCGGCTGCCTTTCCCCGGCTCGCTCTCGAGCGCCACGCTGCCGCCGTGCAACTCCACCAGTTTAGCCACCAGCGCCAGGCCCAGCCCCGTGCCTTCCTGCGAGCGGCTGAGGCCCGAGTCGATTTGCGTGAACGCCTGAAACAGTTTTTGCTGATCTGGCGGCGTGATGCCGATGCCGGTGTCCCACACCGCGAAGCGCACCGCGTCCTCGCCCTCCGACGCGGTCACCGTCAGCCCGATGCGCCCGCCCTCCGGCGTGAACTTCACGGCGTTCGTGAGGAGGTTGACGAGGATTTGCTTCAGGCGCTTCGGGTCGGCCGTGAGTTTGGCCACGCACGCGTCATGCTCGAAGGCGATGCCGATGTACTTCTTCATCGCCTGCGTCCGCACAAAGACGAGGCAGCTCTCGCAGAACTCCGGCACGTTCACCGTATCGAGGTTCAGCTCCAGCCTGCCGGCCTCGATCTTGGAGAGGTCGAGAATGTCGTTGATGAGCGCGAGCAGGTGCGTGCCGCTGGTGGAGATGGTGGTGATGGACTTGATCTGTCGCGGCGTGAGCGTGCCGGAGGTCTGCTCGAGCAGCGCCTCGCTCAGGCCGAGGATGGCGTTGAGCGGCGTGCGCAGCTCGTGACTCATGTTGGCGAGGAACTCGTCCTTGAACCGTGAAGCCTGCGCCAGCCCGGCGTTGGCGCGGCGCAACTCGTCATGCGCCTCGCGCACCGCCTTCTCGGACGCGGCCAGTTGCGCGACCGTCTGTTCCATCCGCTGCCGTTGTTCGTCGGCGTCCTGCATCAGGCTTAGCGCGGCCGTGCGGGCGCCTTCCAGATCCTTCGTGCGCTCGGCCACCGCCTGTTCCAGATGCTCGCGATGCGCGACCAATGCCTCATCCATCCGCTTGCGGTCCGTGATGTCATGCACCGCGCCGACCAGTTGGATGCACCGGCCGGCCGCGTCCATGAGCGGCGCGATGCTAACTTCCCCGGTCAGCCTGCCGGTGGGATATGCGGAAGTTTCCTCCCAGCGCACGGTCCTTTTCTCCCGGACGGCGGCGGCGTATTTCTCCAGCACCATCCCCAACGATGGTTCCGGGATGATCTCGTCCACGCGTTTGCCGACCACTTGTCCGGAGGTCAATCCGGTCGTCGCGAGGAAGGCCCGGTTGACGGAGACAAACCGGTAGCGACCTTCCGCTTCCACGGCCAGAAGGAAGATGGCATCCCCCACGGCATCGTAGATGGACGCCAGACGCTGCTCGCGTTCCCGCAGCAACTCCTCCGCCCGCTTGCGCCCGGTGATGTCGTGCGTCACGTTGGCCAGGAACTTCAGCTTCCCGGTGGCCGGATCGGTAATCCCGAAGGTGCTCGCGTGCACGTCGATCAGCCGGCCGGTCTGCAGGTTCTGGTATTGCAGTTCGCCCTCCCAGATGCCGCCGGCCAGCAGGAGCGGCAGCAGTTCCGTCTGCACCTTCGTCTTCAGCGCATCCGGGACGACCTGCAGGAGATGCGTCCGGGCCACGTCCTCGGGAGCGACCCCTACCATCCGGCCGCCCGCTTCGTTGAGAAAGATCAGCCGGCCGTCGAGTGCGGCCAGGCTGATGAACTCGCTGCTGTGCTCGACGATGGCGACCAGTTTATGCGTCTCCGCCTCCGCCTGCACGCGGTCGGTGACGTTGCGAATGTTGCACTGGATCACCTTCTGCTGGTTGACTAGGTAGACGTTGCTGACGAACTCCGCCTCGATCTGGCGGCCGTCGCTGGTTTCCAGCGGCATGTCTTCGTAGCGGACGTATTCCTTCTGCTGCAATTCCGCGAAGTTGGCCTCGTTGGCGACGATGTCCTTGAAGAAGCCCAGTTCCCAGACCTTCTTGCCGAGGAACGACTCGCGCGGGAAATCCAGCAACTCGATCAGGAACGGATTCACATCCACGATCATCCCCGTCTGGGCATCAAGGATCAAAATGCCGTCCTTGGCCGTCTCGAAAAGCCGGCGATAGCGGACCTCCGAAGCGCGCACCTCCTCCTCCGTCCGCTTGCGCGCGGTGATGTCGCGCGTGATTTTGGCGAAGCCGCGCAACTGGCCCGCATCATCGCGCAGGGCGGTGATGACCACGTTGGCCATGAACCGGGAGCCGTCCTTGCGCACCCGCCAGTCTTCGGCTTCAAACCGTCCTGCCGCGGTGGCCACCGCCAGCTCCCGTTCAGGTTTGTCGCTCGCCACGTCCTCCGGCGGATAGAACCGCGAGAAGTGTTGTCCGACGATTTCGTCCGCCCGCCAGCCTTTGATGTGTTCGGCGCCCGCGTTCCAGTTCACCACGTGGCCGCCCACGTCAAGCATGATGACGGCATAATCCTTTACGTTCTCGGCCATCAGCTGAAACCTCACCTCGCTCTCGCGCAGCGCCGCGGTGGCCTGCGCCAGCTCCCGGTATTTGTCCCGTTGCAGCCCAATCATGCGGGTGGCGGCGGCCAGCACCAGCACCAGCAGCACCAGCACGGCCACAATGAGACCGGCCTGGAGGCTCCAGACCTCGAGCGCCTCCGATTGGTCCACCTTGGTCACCATAAACCACGCGCTGTCCGGGATGTGCTTCAGCACGGTCAATACGTCGACACCGCGATAATCCTTTCCGGCGAAAACGCCCTCCCGGCCCAGGACCGCCGCCGCCGCCGGCAGGTCCTGCCGCGTAAGCGGGATGCGCAGCGTGAGCGCCGGATCCCGGCGGTGCCGCAGCTCGTTCAGGAACAAAACCGAATCGCCCTCCCGGCGCACCAGCAGTGTTTCCGCGCTGGCGCTGGCGGTGGGCCAGCTCTGAATCAGCGGATAAAGAAACTGCCGCGCCTGGGTTTGCAGGATGACGGCGCCAATCGGTTCACTCGGGGTCCCGTTCCCGGCGAAGAGCGGCGCAATGACTTCAAAATGCGGCGACGGATCGCCGGGCGGAACATGCAGGTCGGTGAGCAACGGCCGCCGCGTCTGAAAGGCGGTCGCCAAGGCCTGGATGGTTTCTTCCGGTAACGCAGCGGGACGGCCGGAGATGCTCAACTGCACCTGGCCCCGGGCGTCCACCAGCAAGACATCCTGATATTGATGGTTGTTTTGCACGGCGCGAAGCTGCGCCAGGATTTGTTCGCCATCCCGGGGCTGCGGCTCGATCAGCCAGCGGGCCACGGCTTCCGAGAACAAACGGCTGCTCGTCAGTATGGCGCCATCGCCGAGACGTTCGGCGCGCCACTGGACGATTTGATTCACCTTCAACTGTGCGATGGCCTCGAGGTTGGCCTCGACGTCGCGCCGCACGTGCTGTTCCTGGGCATGGTAGAACCAGGCGCCTCCGGCCAGCACGCCCAGCAGCGCCAGCCCCACGGCCGCATACACGCCCTGTTCCCACCGGCCGATCCGGCCCGAGCGGAGCGCGCCCACCAGCCCTTGGGCCGGCCGCGCCAGCATGACCCCGGCGGACAGCGCGAGAAAGGCCCCGGCCGTGTGCACCGCCATGCGGGTGTATTGGCTGAAGCTGTAGAGAATCGGCTGGCCGATGGCGTATTCGACCAGCGAAACCAAACCCACGGCCACGACGACGAGCGCCAGCCACTCGGCGGGACGAAAACCCCGGCGCGGCTCCCACCCGATTCCCGTCAACGCCAGGCCCAGCAGCACGAAGCACCCGGCCGTGGACGGCGCCATCCGCCCCGGAATCAAGGTCGCGACGGCACTCGGCTCGTCCTTGAACAGCAGTTCGTCGATGCCCAGGCGCCAGCCGAAGACAAATTCGCCCAGCGTCAGCCCGCCGATCAAAACTACCAGCAGCGCGAGCAATTGACCGGCGCGCGCCCGGCGGGGCGAAACCGGCGGCCCCGCCAGCAGCGCCAGCGCCGCGCCGGCGAGCACGAAGGCCAGTGCGGTGTTCGGTTTCATCGAGACGACGCCGGGCAGGATGCTCTTCAACAACGGAACCTGGAACCACCAGCCGGCGAGCACGGCCAGGCCGGCGAGCGCCGAGCACGCGCCAGCGGCGGACGCGGCCACAGACCAAAGCCATTGCGGATGGCGGACTGCGGAGTGCGGAGCAGCCGATTGCTGATTGCGGAGTGTGGAATGCGGATTGGGAGAGCTCATCGGGGACCTCCTCTGGCGGTCTTGATCGAGGCCACGGTGATCGCGAGAATTTCATCCGCTTCTTGCAGCAGTGGTCTTGCCTCTTCGGATCGCACCAGACCGGTTTCGACCAGGAGTTCCAGCCAGTAAATTGTTTCGTCCGCTTCTTCTTCCACGATGCCCAGCTTGGCGACGAAGTCGGCCGGCGACTTGGCCCGGCACGCGGCGCGGTAATTGGCCCCGACTGAGGTGGCGCAGCGCAACAACTGTTTCCCCAACACGTCGGCGGTGCGGGAACGCGGCAAAGCCTCAATCACCTTGATCACCCGCAACGCCAATGTCTTGGCCCGTTGTTTCAGCTCATTCGAGTTCATGGGCTCATTTTTTTAGATCCGCATTCCGCAATCCGCATTCCGCATTCATGTCTGTTCCTTCCTCCACACCGGCGGGTATTTCGGCTCGCGCCCCAGTTCGGCGCAGAGCCGGTTGATCTCCTCCTTCAAATCGACGAAGCGCAGTTCCCGGCCCACCATCGCGTTATACAGGGTCGTCAGTTTCTCGTGCTCTTTCCGTAACAGCTCCTCGGCTTGTTTGCGTGCGGTGATGTCGCGCGCGATCATCTGCAAGGCGGGCCGGCCCTGCCAGACGAACTGGCACGTGGAGATTTCCACGGTCACCAGCGAACCATCGCACCGCACTAGGCTGTCCTCGAACGGAGGCAGCTTCTCTCCGGCGAGGACCCGCTGCATTTGCCGCCCCGCCGCCTCGCGCCGCGCGGGATCAATGAAGGCGAACATATCCAAGCCGAGCAATGCCTCCGGTGCGGCCGCGCGGAGCAGGCGCGCGGCGGCGGGGTTGGCGTAGACATTTTTTCCATCCTGCCCCACCAGCACGGCGTCGGGCATCGTCTCGGCCAAATGCCGGAAGCGCTCCTCGCTCTCGCGCAGCGACGCCGTGCGCTCGTCCACCCGCCGTTCCAAGTCGGCGTTGAGCTGGCGGATTTCCTCCGCCGCCCGCTTGCGCTCGGTGATGTCGCGCGCGATCGCCAGCGAAAAATCGCCTTCCGGGCGGCTGATGTAGCGGACGCTGACCCCCACCGGGAAGGTGGAGCCATCCTTGCGGCGCTGCCGGCCTTCGAAGCGAAACGCGCCCGCCGCCTTCAGTTGCTCCGTGTTGCGGGCAAAGGCCGCGAGGTCGGTGAAGTTAGCTTCGATGTCCATCACGCGCAGCGCCAGCAGTTCCTCGCGGCTGTAGCCCAGGTTGCGGCAGACCGCGTGGTTGACGTCCACGATCCGCGCCGTGGCCGGGTTCACCACGAGAATGGAGTCGGTGGACTCGTCGAGGAGGCAGCGGAAGAGGTGCAACTGGGCCTCCGCGCGCTTGCGCTCGGTGATGTCGCGGACCACGCCCCTCATGCCCACGACCCGGCCGCCCTCCATCACCGCCGTGGCTCCGTATTCCCCTACGGTCCTCGTGCCATCGGGCCGGATGAATTCGACAACGCTGACCTCACGGGATTGCCCGCTCGCCACGGCCTGCCGGAAGTAACCGGCGAGTTCGTTCACCATCTCGGGCGCAACGAACTCCATGAAATTCCTGCCCATGATGGATCCGGTCTGTTCGTAACCGAGCAGGCGGGCGAGGGCCGGGTTGGCAAAGGTGACCAAGCCGCGGCCATCAACCGCAAACAGCCCGTCGTCGAGGCCGGTGACCAGGTCGCGGTATTGCTCCTCGCTCCGGCGCAACTCGTCCGTGCGCTCGGTGACGAGTCGTTCGAGGTTCTCGTTCAACTCGCGCAGCGCCACCTCGGCAGCCTTGCGCTCGCTGATATCGGTGATGGTCCCGACCATTCTGAGCGGTGCGCCGGTCTCATCGCGTTCCACCACGCGGCCGACACCCCGCGTCCATTTATACTCGCCCGACTTCCTCCGTCGGCGATATTCAATCGTCGAGTATTCGCTCCGTCCCTCGAGATGCTCGGCCATGGTCTCGGTCACGGTCGGATAATCGTCCGGGTGAACGAGGCTGTTGAAGAACGCGAGGTCGGGGTGAACCTCCCCTTCCCGGTATCCGATCAGCTCATAATAGCGCGGACTCAGGTAGGTTTCACCGCTGCGGAAGTTCCAGTCCCACAATCCCTGGCCAGAACCCATGATTGCCATCGACAGACGTTCTTCACTCTCGCGCAAGGCGGCTTCCGCCTTTTCCCTGGACTCGATTTCCGCGTGCAGCGCCGCTTCCGCCTGCTTGCGCGCGGTGATGTCGCGGACCGTCGCCTGGAGTAACACCTTGCCGGGTGACTCAATCCGGCTGAGGAGCACGGTGGCGGGGAACGCCTCGCCGTTGATCCGCTGGTGCGTCCATTCGAAGAAGTGGGAGCCCTCGCGCAGGGCCGTCGCAATCATCTCCCGGGCTTTCTCGTCCGACGCGCGCCCGTCCGGTTGCCGTGCGGGCGACAGTTCCCACGGCCCGTGTGCAATGAACTCCGCCTCGTGCGCCACCCCGAACATCTTCACGGTGGCCGGATTTCCGGAGGTGAATTTCCAGGACGGAGGCGCCAGCGTCATGATGGAGTCCCGGGAGCTTTCAAAGAGGCTCCGGTATCTCTCCTCGCTCACGCGCAGCCGCTCCTCCTCCCATTGTTGGCGTGCGGTGATGTCCTGGATGATGCCGTCGTAGGAGACCAGGCGGCCCCGATCATCCCGGTGCAGGATGATCGTGTCGCACACCCAGCGCAGCGCGCCATCCTTGCGCCGGATGCGGTGCTCGATGGGTGGAATCTCCCGCCCGGCGAGAATCTCCTGCACGCGTTGCCGGACCAGTTCGCGATCCTCCGGCGCGACCATGCGGATCCAGAGATCGGGATCGGCGGCAAACTCCTCCGCCGTGTAGCCCGTCACCGTCGCACATTCCGGGCTTTGTGTCGTCTTCACCGGCCGGCCGTCGGCGACCCGCACCGTGTAGCGATAAACCACGAGGCTCTCCAAGATGTTCCGGTCAACCTGCGCCGCGTGCCCCGGCAGCCGCTCCTCCGCCGGCCGGTGCAGTGCGGCGGAACCAGGCGTGGCGCCGTCGTCAGGGTGGGTGCGTTTCATGGCTCAACTCCTTTCCGCCACACCGGCGGAAACTCCGGCGCCCGCCCCAGCTCCTGGCACAGGGCGTTGACCCTCTCCTTCATCTCGATGATCCGCTGCTCGCGCCCCACCATGGTCCGGTTGAACGCCTCGAGTTCCGCGGCCCGGCGTTGGAGGTTTTCAGTGGCTTGCCGCAAGGCGTCCTCGGCCTGCTTTTGCCCGCTGATGTCCTCAATCACCGAGATGAAATAATCCGGTTCGCCCGCAGGCTTGCGGACCAGGGCCACGGTGAGATTGACCCAGAGCAGCGACCGGTCTTTGCGCCAATACCGTTTCTCCATGCTGTAACGCGGTAGTTCGCCCGCGAGCAAACGGCGCACGTTCGCCAAGTCAGGTTCCAGATCCTCGGCGTGAGTGATGTTCTGAAATGTGAGATGCAGCATCTCCTCGCGTGTATAACCCACCATTTCGCAGAGCCGCTCATTGACGCGCAGCCAGCCCCCGTCCAGCCCGACGTGGGCGATGCCGACCGCGGCCTGTTCGAAGGTGTCCCGGAACCGTTCCTCACTCTCCCGCAGCGCGGCGTTGGACTTTTCGCGCTCCGTGATCTCCTGTTCCAGCCGGCGGTTGGTTTCAACCAACGACTGGTTGGTCCGGCGCAGTTCCTCCTGGACGCTTTTTAACTCGGTATTCTGCTGTTGGGTGGCGTCGTAGGTCGAGAGCAAAAGGTTCAGGATGTGCCGGCGATCGGCCTTGATGACGTGCGTTTCCCCGTGGAAAATGATTTCCAATCCCGGACCGGCCGGCTCCGCCGGGCCCGACGCGCGCTGGGCAAGCAGGGTCTGCACGCGACTCTGCAGGATCGCCTCGCTGAACGGTTTGAGGAGGAAGCTGTCCGCGCCACATTCCAGGCTGAGCAGCACATGCCGCGGATCGTCCATACTGGTGACCAGAACGACCGGGAGGCACGCCGTGGCGGGGTCGGCCTTGATGCGACGGCACAGTTCGTAGCCGTCGATCTCCGGCATGTTGATGTCGCTGATCACCACGGCCGCGGGCGGAAACTGCTGCAACGCGTCGAGGGCCAGCAGGCCGTCGGCCGCATGCCGGACGTGATGGCCGGCCTTTTCGAGGATGTTCCGGAGGCGCTTGGCCTGCGTGGGGCTGTCTTCGGCGATCAGAATTTCCACGGGGTTGGCGAAGACTGGGCTGGATGCATTCATGATGGGTTTCCTTTGTAGCCATTGCGGCGCGTGACAAGGTTCAGCAGGGCGCCGGCGATCCGGTCAGCCGGCAGGACGTGCGTGGCGCCGCCCAGGGCAATGGCTTCGCCCGGCATGCCATGCACGACGGAGCTTTCGCTGTCCTGGGCGATGGTGATGGCGCCCCGGTCACGCATCAGCTTCAGTTCCGCCGCTCCGTCCTTGCCCATGCCGGTGAGCAGCACGCCCACGGCTGCCGGTCCGCAGACGCCGGCGAGGGAGCGAAACAGATACGAGACCGCGGGCCGCAGCCCGTTTTCCGGCTCCTCCTTGGTCAGGAGGATGCGGCCACCGGCGCCGAGCCCCAGATGAAAGCCGTCGGGCGCCAGATAGACATGGCCCGGCAGCGGGACGACGCCGTAGGCGCCAATGTGAACCTGGAAGCCGGTGGTCTGGTTCAGCCACTCCGCGAGACCGGACAGAAAGCCCGTCGCGATGTGCTGGACGATGAGAATCGGAACCGGAAAATTTTTCGGCAGACCGGCCAGGATGGTCTGCAACACGGGCGGCCCGCCCGTCGAGGTCCCGATGCCGATGATGACGACCTCCCCGGAGGCCGGCGGCACTTCCACGACCGGCAACGCGGGCGGCGGGAAGGGTTGCGCGGATTGCGGCCGCTGCGGCGCCCGCGCCCAGCGCCGCACGACCCGGACTTCGGACATGAGTTTGACCGCCTGGAGAAGTTCCGCCGCCGTCGCTTCATGATCTGCGTGGTCGCGGCCGACCGGCTTGGCCACGCAGGCGACGGCTCCCGCTTCCAGCGCGCGAAACGTGATGGCGATCTCCCGGGCATTCGTGGTGGCGCTGCAAATGACGATCGGCAGCGGCTGCGTCTCCATGATGCGGCGCGTCGTCTCGAAGCCGTCCAGGCCCGGCATATGGATGTCCATGAGCACCACGTCGGGCCGGGTCTCCTTGAGAAACAGCAGCGCGGCTTCGCCGTCGTTGACGGTGCCGATGACGTTGATCTGGGGGTCGGACTCGAGAAGATGGACCAGATGCATCCGGGCCACGGTAGAATCATCGACCACCAGCACGTTGATTTTACGATCGGTAATCATGAGGAGGATTTCTGTTCAGGCCAGCCGCCGGACGGCGTCGAGCAGGTCGCTTTGGTCGAAACGGCTTTTGACGAGGTAGGCGCTGGCGCCCACCTCGATGCCGCGCTCGCGGTCCTCGCGGCTCTCCCGCGCGGTCACCAGCACCACTGGCAGTTCCGCCAGTTTCCGGTCGGCGCGGATCCGCGCCGTCAGGTCGAAGCCGTCCAGCCGCGGCATTTCCACGTCGGATACCACCAAGTCGAAATTCCCGGTGCGCAAAAGGGTGAACGCCTCCAGCCCGTCCACGGCCGTTTTCACCAGGTAGCCCGCCGATTCCAGAATGCCTTTGAGCAGCAGGCGCGAGGTGATCGAATCCTCGACCACCAGCAACGATTTGGCCGCGGCCGCGGCCGGCTGCGCGCCCGCCACGCCGGTGCGCACGGCGGCACCATGCTTCCGGGCGGACTTGAGCAGGTCGGCCACGTTGAGAATGGGCGCCACCCGGCCGGAGCCGAGCACGGCGGCCCCGGCGATGTGGCGGACCCGCGACAGCGGCTTGCGCAACGGCTTCACCAGCACCTCCAGTTCGTCCAGCACGGCGTCCACCGCAAACGCGACGCGCTGGCCCCCTAGGCCCAGGACCACAATCGGCGTGGCCACGGAAGGTGCGCCCATGGCGCCCGCCCCGGGCAACTCCAACACCTCGGCCAGCCGCACGAGTGAAACGGCGAGCCCGCCCAGCACGATGGTTTCGCGACCTTCCACGGTTTGCACCTCGGCCGGCCTCACGGCCGCCACGCGCTCGACCTGGGCGGTGGGCACGACAAACACCCGTCCCGCCGCCTCGATCAGGATGCCCCGAAACGTCGCGAGCAAAACGGGCAGCAAAATGCGGACGCGGGTGCCCTGGCCCGGCTGGCTTTCAACGGCGACGGTGCCGCCGAGCTTTTCGGCCTTCTCACGCACGATCGCCAGGCCCAGCCCCCGGCCCGACAGGCGGGTAATGATCGGGCTGGTGGACACCTCGGCGTGAAAAATCAGGTCGCAGGCCGCCGCGTCGCTCATCGCGCGCGCGGCTTCCGCCGGGAGAAAACCGTGCCTGACCGCCGACTCCCTGACCTTGACTGTGTCAATCCCGCTGCCGTCGTCGGACACGACAATTTCCACTTTGCTGCCGTTCACGGGCGCCACGGCGAGCGTGATGATGCCGCGGTCGGGCTTGCCCAGGCGGACGCGCGTTTCGGGTGCCTCGACACCGTGATCGACGCAGTTGCGGAGCAGGTGGACGAGCGGGTCCCTCATCT
>Ga0163199_1001149_pt1 | contig 16488 bp, 17 predicted proteins | sample PL_2010_150m_FD_113537 | JGI IMG/M metagenome (GOLD analysis project Ga0163199, IMG submission 113537) | Freshwater microbial communities from Powell Lake, British Columbia, Canada to study Microbial Dark Matter (Phase II) - PL_2010_150m | ecosystem: Environmental > Aquatic > Freshwater > Lake ... | reverse complement strand
TGCCGCCCTGAGGCGGTGATGCGCCCCTGGCTGTCGATCAGGTCAAGCTCTTCAAGGAGCGCAGTAGCCTGTTTCATGGCGCCGGAAGGAGGCGGCGTGATCCATGTGAGATCCAAAGGCGTTGCCGCACCCCAGAGTGCCGTCTCCAGCACAAGCGGCGCCAGGTCTGCCTCCATGATTTCCGGGGGCGAAAAGCTTTTGCGCTCCTCCGCAGAGTGATACCAGCGCAGGCAGATGCCGGGCCCCAGACGTCCGGCCCTCCCCTGGCGCTGTACGGCCGATGCCGCGGAAATCTCCACGGTCTCCCAGTGGTCCATGCCTGTGCGGGGGTGAAAACGCACCCGCCGCTCGAGGCCGGAATCCACAACCGCCCGCACCCCCGGGATCGTGAGGCTCGTCTCGGCGACGTTTGTCGCAAGGATGATCCGGTGCGACGGTCCCGGTGAGGCTGCGAGCAACCCGCGCTGCTCTTCCGGGGGAAGCCGGCCATGAAGAATGGCGATGTCCGGGCCGAGATGCGGCCGCAGCCGCACGAGTTCATCCCTGGCCTGCCGGATCTCACGGAACCCGGGAAGGAAAACGAGCACATCTCCGCCTCCTTCCGGGTCGAGCATCTCCCGCGCCTCGAGAGCCAATCGTGCCGCACCTCTCCAGGGCATCTCGCCCTTCAGCGGCGGCCGATCGATCAGGCGGACGGGCCAGGAGCGTCCGGAAACGGAAATGGCGGGGAGATCGCCGATCGCACCCCGCAGCTCGGCCGTGGGGGGTGTCGCGGACATGAACAGGATTCTCAGGTCGCGACGAAACACCTCCCGGCACTCCCAGGTGAAGGCCAGAGCCACGTCGCCCTGGAGGTTTCGCTCGTGGAATTCATCGAAGATCACAAGCCCGTATTCGGAAAGGGAGGGATCGTTCTGGATGATCCGGGTAAGCACCCCTTCGGTAACGACCTCGAGACGCGTCATCGGGCTCACGATCGTCTCCATCCTGGTCCGAAGCCCCACCGTCCGGCCCAACCTCTCCTCAAGCAGGGCCGCAATCCGTTCGGCCGCGGCCCGGGCGGCTATCCGGCGGGGTTGGAGCAGGAGGAACTTCGTTCCTGCAAAAGCCTTGTTTGCAAGGAGGCGCCAGGGGACGAGCGTCGTTTTGCCGGCGCCCGGCTCGGCATGGAGCATGAGCAGGTTACGCGTCGCCAGCGTCCCGGTGATCTCATCGAGATGGGGATAAAGCGTCAGGGCGGTGACTTCATCAGGGATCATGGGATTTTATGTCTGTAAGGACGGCTCCGTGTTGTCGCTGGCCGAGCTGAACAAACTGACTGGACCAAGGAATACTGATTACTTCCCCTTAGGAGCAGCCTTTGTTGCCAGGGAAGATCCGCTATCAGAAAAAAGAGGGAGCCTGCGGGTTCCCTTTTTTCGTTCATCGAATGAAGCGCACTTTTAAATTGTCCCGCTATCATTTTTGTTACGTATAGCAGGAAGAAGCCTTCAAATCCTCAAATCCGTCATCCATTTCCAATTTGCTTAGATTTTAACCACGGCGGAGGCATTGCTCAGCACGACCGCCCGCTCGGTGCTGGCCCGGATGATATAACGACCTTCGGATTCCCGCCAGCGCTCGGTGGTGAGGGTCTCGCCCGGATAGACCGCGCCGGAGAAACGGGCCTTGAATTCTTTAAAGCGCGTTACGTCTCCGCCGCAGAGGCCGTGGAGGATGGCCCGGGTGGCGTAGCCGTAGGTGCAGAGGCCGTGCAGGATGGGCCGGTCGAAGCCGCCGCGCCTCGCAAACTCCGGGTCCAGGTGCAGGGGGTTCAGGTCACCGCTGAGGCGGTAGAGGGCGGCCTGGTTTTCGGGGATGGGGTGAACGACGCGGAAATCGGGCGCGACTCCCTCGGGAGGGTTCAAGGACACTGCCTTGGGTCCCGGGTCGCCTCCGAAGCCCCCGGCTCCCACATGAAAGGCGATATGCTCCACGTCAAAGAGAGGGGTCCCGTCTTCGGTCCGGCCTTCAGTCAGAAAACGAATGACCGCGGCCTTGCCTTTGTCATAGACGTCGGCGACACGACTGGCGGCCAAGATCTTCCCTTCGGGGGGAATCGGCCGATGCAGGCGGACCCGCTGCTCTCCGTGCAAAAACCGGAAACCCTCCACCTGCCGGCTGAGGCCGATGAAAAGCTCCCCGGAGGCCTTGGCCGCGAAGCTGGGAAAGACCTGCAGGCCTCCCGGGGTGTTTTCGTAGAGGAAAGGAAACTCATCCACCTGGGCGCCAATGCCCAGGGCATAGAGGACCACATCCTTCCAGGTATAGATGAACTCAAATTCCTGCGGCTCTCTGGACACGGTATTCCAATCGATGGTCATTTCAGTCAACCTCTTGATTAATTGGTGAGTGCTAAAACATCATCTCTTAATCCTTTATTTCAACGTCTCAAGGCCAACGTTTTTTCTTTTCCAGTTCACCAGAAAAATTCCCACGCAGACCATAGGAAGTCCCGTCATTAAAGAGCCGGTGAATTCTTCGTTAAGAAAGATGACGCCTGCAAGGACCCCGAAAATGGGTGTCAGGAAGGTGAAGGCGGAGAGCCTGCTCACCGAATAGCCGTGGATCAGCTTGAACCAGATCAAGTAAGTAATGAAGGCAACGATTACCGACTGAAAGAGGATGCAGCCGACAATAGAAGGATTCAGCATGATAATCCATCGGGGTTCCAGGATGAGGCTTACGACGAAAAGGATCGGAATCGAGAAAACAAGTTGATAAAGAAACGTATGGATCGGCTGGACCTTCCCTGCCATGAACCTTTTGATATAGAGGGTGGTCGCAGCCCAGAGGAAAGCGGCGATGATCTCCAGCATGTCCCCGATGAGCATGGTGGGTTTTGCCCCGGTGGGTCTCCCCTGAAAGACCAGTAAAACCCCCATGAAGGCCGCAACAAGTCCCAGCGTCTTTAAAAACGTCAAACGATCCCCCTTAAGAATAAAGTGGGCTCCCACGGCCACGATGAAGGGGCTCGTGTAAAGGAAAATGATGGAGCGGGCCGCGTCCGTGTAGAGAAGTCCGAAGTAGATGCAGGCGAATTCCAAACCAAAGAGGAGGCCGACCACAACTCCGTGCAGCAGATTGATGTCGGTGTGAAATATTTTCTCCTTCTTCCACAGGCAATAGGTCACTCCACACATCGAAGCGATAATGGAGCGCAAGGTTGAAGCGAATACAGGAGCAATCCCCTGATTGGCGTATTTGATACTGGGATGGTTGAAACCCCAGACCAGGGTAATAATGAAGAGGAGGATGAGTACCTTAACATCCAGATAGTCTTTGCTTTCTTCAACAGCCATTTTTTCTCTCTTCAGATTGAATTGATAAGGCATTGCTTTTTTATGGCGGGAGTGTATGGGGAATGATCTCGTGAGTCAATTGAATATTGACCAAAAAAAATAAAAGTTGCCGTCGGGAGGGTGATGGTGTATATGAGCCGCCGTAATGTGAACCACGGGGATCACCCCTGTGGTTTTTTATTTGTGCGGAATTGATCCGGAGGGATTTAAAAGGAATGCAAGCATGATCAACGTATCCAACGTCACCCTTGCCTACGGCAGGAAGGTGCTGTTCAAAGAGGTCAATATCAAGTTCACGCCGGGGAACTGCTACGGCGTCATCGGCGCCAACGGTTCGGGGAAATCGACCTTTCTGAAGATCCTCTCCGGCGATGTGGAGCAGGACAAGGGCGAGGTCGCCATCGGTCCCCGGGAAAGGATCTCGGTGCTCAGTCAGGACCAGTTTGCCTTCGACGAGGAGACGGTCATCGACACCGTCATCATGGGGCACAAAAGGCTCTACGAGGTGATGGCCGCGCGTGAGGCGATCTACGCCAAACCCGATTTCTCGGAAGAGGACGGGGTCCTCTCCGCGGAACTGGAGGCGGAATTCGCCGAGATGAGCGGGTATGAGGCCGAGTCCGAGGCGGCGGTGCTCCTCAAAGGTCTCGGCGTCCCCGAATCGCTCTGCCCAAGGAAGATGAAGGAGCTCGACGGGAGGGACAAGGTGCGCGTGCTTCTCGCCCGGGCCCTATACGGCAATCCGGACGTGCTGCTTCTCGACGAGCCGACAAACCACCTGGACCTCCGATCCATCGCCTGGCTGGAGGATTTCCTCTGCCGGTTCCGAAACACGGTCATCGTTGTCTCCCATGACCGCCACTTCCTGAACCAGGTCTGCACCCACATCGCGGATATCGATTTCGGCAAGATCCGGGTTTACGCGGGCAACTACGACTTCTGGTACCAGGCGAGCCAGCTTATCCTGAAGCAGAAGCTAAACGAAAACCGCAAGGCCACCGAAAAGGCGGATGACTTGAAGGCCTTCATCCAGCGGTTCAGCGCCAACGCCTCCAAGTCGAAGCAGGCCACGTCCCGGAAAAAGCTGCTGGAGAAGCTCACCATTGAGGATATGCCGGTTTCCTCGCGGAAGTACCCGTTCATCCAGTTCAAACCGGAGCGCCCCTGCGGGAACACCATCCTGGAAATCACGGGTCTTGGCAAGGAGATCCAGGGGGTGTCCGTATTGAACAACCTGAACCTCACCGTCAGGAAGGGGGACAAGATCGCCTTTGTCGGCAGCGACGGTCTGGCCAAGACGACCCTCTTCCAGATCCTGGCCGGGGAGATGGAACCGGACAACGGAAGTTTCCGCTGGGGGACGACGATTACCCCCGCCTATTTCCCGAAGGAGAACAGCGCTTACTTTCGGGGCGACCTGAACCTGGTCGACTGGCTCTGCCAGTTCCCCCCCTGCGACGGGGAGAGCTTCGCCCGAGGGTTCCTCGGGAGGATGCTCTTCTCGGGGGACGAGGCGCTGAAGAAGACCAGTGTCCTCTCCGGGGGAGAGCAGGTCCGCTGCATGCTCTCCCGGATGATGCTCACCGGCGCCAACACCCTCATCCTGGACGAGCCGACGAACCACCTGGATCTCGAATCGCTCACCGCCCTGAACAACGGGCTCATCGCCTTTCCGGAGGTGCTGCTCTTGGCCTCCCGCGATCACGAGCTGGTATCCACTGTGGCGAACCGAATCGTGGAGATCACCCCCGGCGGGGTGATTGACCGGGTGATGGGGTTTGAAGAGTACCTGGAAGCCGGTTAAGTGACGCCTCCGTTCCGGAACGATGATTTCGCTTTCATTTTCCCGGACCGGATGATAGAAACGCTCCTCAGAAGCGGCGATACCGTTTCCCCTGGTGGAAAAAGACCGGGCGAATGAAAAAGAAAAAAAGGGAAAGACCTGAAAAGATATGCCTATACATATACCCATGCCTGAGTACAGCCCCCGTGAGGAACTGGCGAACAGCATCACCCACGGGGTCGGTGTCGTCCTCGCGATCGGGGCGCTCGGAATCCTGACCGCCTTCGCGACGATGTTCGGAGACGCCTGGCACATCGTAGGCTGCAGCATCTTTGGGGCCACGCTGATCATTCTCTACACAGCATCCACCCTCTACCACAGCATCCCGTTCCCAAGGGCAAAGACACTCCTTCGGGTCATCGACCATTCGGCGATCTTTCTCCTCATCGCCGGGACCTATACCCCCTTCATGCTGGTGAATCTCCGCGGCCCCTGGGGCTGGTCCCTGTTCGGCGTCGTCTGGGGAATCGCCCTGATCGGGGTCATCTTTCAGGTCTCCCTGCTCCGCCGGTGGCCGATCGCCTCGGTCGGTCTCTACGTGGGAATGGGCTTACTTGCGATCGTCGCCATCAAACCGTTGCTCGCCGCCCTCACGCCGGCCGGTGTTTCCCTGCTGATCGCCGGGGGGCTCGCCTACATCCTGGGCCTCACGTTCTACGGCTGGCGCCGGCTGCCGTACCACCATGCGGTGTGGCACCTCTTCGTTCTGGCCGGCAGCAGCTTCCACTTTTTCGCGGTCCTTCTCTACGTCATCCCCGTGGCCGTATAAAATAGCACTTACAAGAAATCCGGTTTTACGGGTGCAGCAGGCAAGCAGATCAAATGGAAGCGATGAACGGGAATAGAAATCGTGGCCGGAGCTAAAAGGACACAGGCCGTTTTTCTGTTATTGGCCGCGGCCGTACTCTGGAGTCTGGCCGGGGTGCTCATCAAATGGGTCTCTCTGCCCGCCCTGGCTGTGGCCGGGTTACGGAGCGCCATTGCGCTGCCGGTTCTGCTCCTCTTTTTCGGCAGGCGGGCCGTCAATTTTTCGGCCGCCCAACTGATCGGCGGGGTCTGTTATGCGGCCACGGTCACCCTCTTTGTCTCGGCCACCAAACTCACCACCTCGGGCAACGCGATCCTGCTGCAATATACCGCGCCGCTCTACGTGGCGCTGCTTTCCGGATGGCTGCTCGATGAAAGGACAAGATGGTTTGACTGGGCGGCCATTGTGGCCGTCCTGTGCGGCATGTCGCTGTTCTTTATCGATACATTGAGCGCCGATGGACTGACGGGCAATATACTGGCGGTCCTCTCCGGGATCGCGTTCGCTTCCCTCATCATCGCCATGCGCAGGCAAAAAGACGCATCACCGGCGGGTTCCGCCATCCTGGGCAATCTCTTGACCGTCCTGATCTGCCTGCCCTGGATGGTCCAATCCACGCCAGGCGGAGCGGACTGGATCGGCCTTGCGCTTCTTGGCGTGTTCCAGCTCGGGCTCTCCTACGCCTGCTATGTTGTGGCCATCAAGAATGTGACGGCCATGGAGGGCATACTCATTCCCGCTCTTGAGCCCATCCTGAATCCCCTTTGGACGCTTCTGTTCGTGGGGGAGTGGATCGGCCCCTGGGCGGTATTGGGCGGGGTCGTGGTGATCCTCTCGATCATTTTCCGTGCCGTCATGGATTACCGGAGGACCCTCCCCAAGGTCTGACAGGCGGGCCGAGCCGCTCAAATGGAGGAGGTGGCGTTTCTCCCAAGAGAAGATGCATGCTGAAGAACATCCTCCGGAAATTTTTTAACGACGGCCACCTGCCGCCACAGATCTCCAGCTTCATGAAATATATGGGGCCGGGCCTGCTCGTCACCGTCGGCTTCATCGATCCCGGCAACTGGGCCGCCAATGTGGCGGCCGGCTCCACGTACGGCTATGCTCTCCTTTGGATGGTGACCCTGAGCACGGCCATGCTCATCCTGCTGCAGCACAACGCCGCGCATCTGGGGATCGTTACCGGGTATTGCATTTCCGAAGCGGCAACCCGGCATCTCAAACCGTGGGTATCCCGAACGGTTCTCTCTTCGGCCGTACTGGCCGCCGCAGCCACGGCGATGGCGGAGATTCTCGGGGCGGCCATCGCCCTTCAGATGCTTTTTGGTCTCCCCATCAAGATCGGCGCAATCCTGACCCTTGCAGTCGTTTTCACGCTGATTTTAACCAATTCCTATTCCCGTCTGGAGAAATACATCATCGGCTTTGTCTCACTCATTGGCCTGGCGTTCATTTTCGAACTTGTTCTGGTGCAGATTGCATGGCCTCGGGCGGCCGTCGGCTGGGTCATGCCGCGCATTCCCCAGGGATCGATTCCAATCGTCATGAGCGTGCTCGGGGCCGTGGTCATGCCCCACAACCTTTTTCTCCATTCGGAGATCATCCAGAGCCGGCAGTGGCATGTCTCGGGTGAGTCGGTCATCGACCGCCAATTGAAGTATGAGTTTCTGGACACCCTCTTTTCGATGATTGTCGGCTGGGGGATCAACAGTGCGATGATTCTGGTTGCCGCCGCCGTTTTTTTCCATGCAGGAACGGTCGTCACCGATCTTGTCCAGGCGGAATCGCTGCTCCGGCCGCTTCTGGGGAATGCCGCCGCCACGGTTTTTGCCGTTGCGCTGCTGTTTGCCGGGGTCGCGTCCAGCATCACCGCCGGCATGGCGGGGGGGAGCATCTTTGCGGGGATGTTCGGTGAACCTTACAACAGCGGGGATTACCATACACGGCTTGGGATCGGCCTCACGCTGGTGGTCGGCACGGCGGCGATCTTTGTGGTGGACAATCCTTTCAACGCCCTGATTCTCTCCCAGATCCTGCTGAGCGTCCAGCTCCCCTGGACCATATTCCTGCAGATCCATCTGACATCGTCGAAGAAACTGATGGGGAAACACGCCAACGACCGGACGGGGCGCGTCATGCTCTGGGCCGTGGCCGCCGTCGTCGTGGCGTTGAACGGAATGCTGCTCTGGAGTTATCTGAAATGATCTGTTTTCTATGTCACCTCACGCATGAGTTTGTTTGAATCGAACTCTCCAGGCGCCGTACTCCCATCGAGAAAGTGAAGGTCAGGATGAAGTAGAGGGCCGTGATGGTGATCCAGATCTCGAAGGTCAGATAGGTGGCGCTCATGAGCTCCAGCCCCTGGAATGTCAGCTCCGGAATGGAGATCACCGAGACGATCGCCGAGTCCTTGATCGTCGAGATGAGCTGCCCCGCGAGGGCCGGCAGGATCCGCTGGAGGGCCTGCGGCAGGATCACGTAGCGCAACTGCTGCCGGCGGGAGAGTCCGAGGGTGTGGGCGGCCTCCCATTGGCCCTGCTCGATCGACTGAATGCCGGCGCGAACGATCTCGGTGATGTAGGCGGCCTCGTAAAGGACGAGCGTCGCCAGCCCTGCGAAAAAGCCGGAGAGGCGCGCCGGGGAGGCGAAGAGAAAGGTCAGGACCGCCTGCGTTGCCGGCGGCGCAGAACGGATAAGGCTCTCCACCCCGAGGAGGGTCATGATCCGGTCGCCGACGAAGAAATAGACGATGAAGACGAGAACCAGCGGCGGGAGATTGCGGACCAGTTCGACGTAGCTTCCGGCAACGAGGCGGTAGAAGAGGCTGTGGCTCACCCGCATGAGCCCCATGATCGCCCCCAGCAGGGTCGCGAGCGCCGTTGCCCAGAGGCTCAGCTTGACCGTCGTCAGGAATCCCTGCGCGAGAGAACCCGCGGTCCAAGATCCGCCGTCCGTCCGGACGAGGTACTGAAGCATCACCGGCCACTGCCAGCGGTAGTTCATATCCACGCCGATCCGGCGGACGAGGTAGAACCCGGCGGCCAGGATCAGGACGATCAGGGCAGCGTCGAGCGGCGTGAAGCGGATCTTGGTTTTCGTCAAGGAATCACTCCCGGAGAAGGCCTACTTCAACAGGCGCTCCCACTCCTTCGTTGCAAACCAGTAACGCTTGCGCACCTTGAGCCATCCCTCGGCATCCACCACGCGGATCCAGTTGTCAAGGAAGTTCAGGCTGTCGGGGTCCCCCTTTCGGATGGCGAAACCGATCGGCTCCCGGGTGAAGTCCTCCTTGAGAGGAAGGAAGAGCTTGTCCGGGTTGGCGATGGCCTGGAAGGCGGGGAGCGGCGCCGAGGCGACGACGCCATGGACCCTGCCCAATAGGAGTTCCTGGATCGCCTGGGACTCGTCGTCGAACAGCCGCAGTTTCGCCTTCGGCATCCACTGCTTGGCGGCGGCGGCGGCGGTCGTCCCCGTCCGGGCGGCGACGGAGACATTTGCGTTGTTGAAATCGCCGAGCTTCCAGAAGCCGGCGGCCATCTTCTTGTGGGCGACGATCGACATTCCCGTGTAGTCGTAGGGGATCGAGAAGTTGACCTTCAGGTTCCGCTCCGGACGGATTCCCATCCCGCCAATGATGATGTCGAACTTTCCTGTCAGCAGCGCGGGGATGATTCCCGACCACTTCGTCGGGATGAACTCCGGCTTGACCTCCATCTCCTGGGCAAGTCGGTTGGCGACGTCGATCTCAAAACCGACGAAGTTTCCCGCCTTGTCCTGCATCGCCCAGGGGACGAAGGTGGACATGCCCACCCGGAGCGTTCCGCGTTTCATGACCTGTTCCAGCATGCTCTCTCCGGCCGCCGGGGCCGTCTGGGCGATCGTCTCCCGCACCGCGAACAGGACGAGAGCTGCGATCAGCGTGATCGCGATCCAAAGATGATTCCGTTTCATGGCTTGCCTCCTTCCGATCATAGGAAATACCCCTCTGTTTCTACAAGATCTGGCCGAGAAAGGCGCGGGTCCTCTCTTCGCGCGGGGTGGCGAAGAAACGCTCCGTCTCTCCCTCCTCGACGATCCTTCCGTTTTCCATGAAGACGATCCGGTCGCCCGCCTCCCGGGCGAACCCCATCTCGTGGGTCACGACGACCATCGTCATCCCTTCCGCCGCAAGGGTCCGCATCACATCGAGGACCTCTCCGATCATCTCCGGGTCGAGTGCGCTCGTCGCCTCGTCGAAGAGCATCACTTTCGGGCTCATTGCGAGCGCTCGGGCGATGGCGACCCGCTGCTGCTGTCCGCCGGAGAGCTCGTGGGGGTAACGGTCCGCCTTCTCCGTGATCCCGACCTTCGCGAGCAGGCTCATCGTCGTCTCCGCGGCGTCGGTCCGCGTCTTTTTCCGGACGCGGATCTGGGCGAGGTCGATGTTCTCCCGGACCGTCATGTGGGGGAAGAGGTTGAAGGACTGGAAGACCATTCCCACCTCCTGGCGGATGAGGAGGCGGTTCTTCCGGTGGTGGTCCAGCGGAATCCCGTCGATCGCGATGGAACCGCTGTCGATCTCCTCCAGGCCATTGAGGCACCGGAGAAAGGTGGACTTTCCCGAGCCTGACGGGCCGATGATGACGACCACCTCGCCCCGCCGGACCGCAAGCGTAAAGCGGTCCAGTGCAACCACACCGCCGGGGAAGGTCTTGGCGATCTCCCTGGCTTCGATGATCCGTTCGTCCGCACTCATGCGATCCCTCCCGCCCCGTGAAGGGGAAAGCCGTTCATCCGGTGTTCCAGCGCCCGGACGGCCAACGACAGGCCGAAGGTCATGACGAGATAGATTGCCGCCACGGTGAACCAGATCTCGAAAGCGAGAAAGGTTTCCGCCACGATCTTCTGCCCCTGCATCGTGAGGTCGTAGATGGCGATCGTGCTGACCAGCGAGGAGTCCTTGATCAGAGAGATACCCTGCCCGGCCAACGGGGGCAGAATGCGGCGGACGGCCTGGGGGAGGATCACATCGCGGTAGGTGTCGAAGGCGCCGAGCCCCAGGCTGCGGGCGGCCTCCCACTGCCCGCGGTGGATGGAGACGATTCCCGCCCGGAGGATCTCCGCGGCGTAGGCCCCCTCGAAGAGGCTGAGCGCCAGAACCGCCGAGGCGAAGGCGCCGATATCGAGAACCGGGGAGATGACGAAGTAGACGAAGAAGATCTGAATGAGTAGAGGCGTGTTCCGAATCAGCTCCAGATAGCCGCGGGCGAGCACCCGTGCAGTGAAGGAATCGGACACACGGAAAAGGGCAGCCGTCAGGCCGATGATCAGCGTGCAGAGGAGCGAGAGGAGGGAGATTTCCAGGGTTATCTCCAGGCCCTGGAGGAGCGGTCCGGCCGCCCAGACGCCGCCCTCCGTCGTGAAGAGAAAGCGGGGGACGCGGTACCACTGCCAGTTGTAGCCCAGCCCGTGGGTTCCCAGGGTTAGAAGCCAGACGGCGAGACCCGCCAGCAGAAAAAACTTCCCGTAGTCGATGAGGGCCGCCCGTGAAGCCGCTGCCGATCGGAGATGAAGGGGGGTCATGCCTCGTTTCACCGTAAGATTCCTCTATACGTTGGTAGCCTTCTTCATCTGCCGCCGGGCGTAGATCCAAGCCACCGCCGCCGCGGACCAGTTGATGCCGAAGATCCCCCACCAGACACCGGTAAGCCCGAAGTCCAGCAGTCGCGTGAGAATCCAGAAGACCGCTGCCGGGGCGACGATCTGCCGCCAGAGGCCGATCCAGAGAGCAAACATCGGTTTCCGGATGCCTTGCAGGGCGGCCACGTTGACCGATAGTACCACATATGCGTACAGAATGAATGCGGAAATCTTCAGGTAGGAGCGGCCGACGGCGATGACGGCGGGATCGGCGGTGAAGATTGTCATGAGCGGTCCGGCAAAGAGGAAGAGAGCGACCGTTCCGCAGAGCATGATGATGCCGCCGTAACGGAGCGCCGTCCGGACCGTCTCGTCCATCCGGTCAAAGAGCCGTGCGCCGCTGTTTTGGGCGACGATCGCGAGTGTCGCCGTGCTTAATCCGATGGTCGGGAGCAGGATGATCTGTTCGATCCGCATGGCCGCCCCGAAGGCGGCGACCGCCTCCTTCCCGAAGCCGCTGACGAAATAGGTGATTACGAAGATTCCCAGGCCGATCGTGAAAAAGTTGGCCGCGGCGGGGACGCCCTGACGGGCGATTTCCCGGAAGGCGGCGAGGCGCGGGCGGAGGCTGCTCAGGCTGCAGGCAGTCCCGAGCATCGTGCGCCGGACCCTCAAACAGAGGTAGAGGCAGCCCATGGCCTGGATCAGGACCGTCGCCAGGGCGATACCGGCGAAACTCATGGGTGGGACGCCGAACCCTCCGTAGATGAACCAGGGGTCGAGGAGCACGTTGAGCAGGCATCCGGCAATCAGGAAGTTCCTGAAAGATTTCGTGTCGCCGAGCGCGTTCAGGATCGCGCTGAACATGTGGTTCACGATGAAAAAGAGGCTGCCGGCGAAAATGACGTTCATGTAGGCGAGACAGATCCGGAGATACTCCCCCGAGGCGCCGAGGAAAGCGAAGAGCGTCCGCGATCCGGCCAGGCCGACGGCGGTGAGGACGATCGAGACGAGGATGCCGAACGAGATCCCCTGAGCGGAAAAGGTTTCCGCCTCTTCGTGGTTTCCCTTGCCCAGCGCCGTGCCGATCAGGGCCGTGGTGCCGCTCGCCAGACCGCTTCCCACGGCGATGATGATGAAGAAAACGGGAAACGACAGCGACAGCGCCGCCAGGGCCTGTGTCGAGATCTGCCCGCCCCACCAGGTATCGACGGCGTTGAACAGGGTGTTGAAGAAAAAGCCGACGCTCGCCGGAACGGCAATCTCGCGGATCAGAGCCGGGACGGGCCGGGTGGTCAATGTCTGCGTCTGCGTCATGGCGGTTCCTCTTCAGGATCGGCTGGTTGTTCTTAGCAGGGAATTTTCCGGCGTGTCAAGCGGCGATGGATCGGTTCCGGTCATTGCCCCGCCCTTTCGGCATAGCCTTATCGATGAGAGCCATTACCTCCCGCCGGAGGTTCTCGATCCGTCATAAAGGCATTGACAACCGAAGGATAACGTGATTGAGTCGCTCAGCTTTTCGGCTGATCGGTTTCGAGCCGCATCACGGGCTCGCAGGTTATTCCCCTTACGCTTCAACAGAATTTTACAACAGAGGAGTGAATCATGGCAGACGAGATCGATCTGAAGACACAGGAAACCGCGAAGAGGCTCTTCGGCAGCGGCGTCAAAATGGACCCCCCCTACCGGACATGGAAGGCGTTCGACCGGGGGCTGGCCAACGATTTTTCCCGGTTCATCACGGGAAATCTCTACTCCCGCACCGTCCTGACCCCCCAGGAGAGGCAGATGGTCGCCTGCGCGGTCCTCGCCGCAACGCGTTGCGGCGACGAGCTGAAGCTCCACGTGAACGCAGCCCTCAACGTCGGGTGCGACCCGAAGAAGCTGACCGAACTCTTCTTCCAGGTGGCAACCTACGCCGGCATGCCCGCCGTCAACGAGGCATTGGCGGTCTACCGCGATGTTCTTACGGAACGGGGCGAGTGGCCGATCAAGGAGTGAAGTTGCGGGGATTCAGCAACGGGCATGGCGAAACTGTTTGAAGAGTCGGTGAACTCGGCGTTAGCCTAAAAATATTTATTGATTTTATGTATACTAAAGGTATAATAATTATACTATGGAATTTGAATTTGATCCGATAAAAAGTAACAGCAATAAGGAAAAACATGGAATTGACTTTTGCGAAGCCAAAACCATGTGGAATGATCCTGATTTAATTGAAATTCCGGTTAAAACCAGCGATGAACCAAGATTTCTGGTGATCGGCAATATTTCAGGGAAGTACTGGTCAGGCGTTATTACTTATCGGTCTGAAAAGATAAGAATTATTTCGGTGAGACGATCCAGAAAAGAGGAGGTTGAACTATATGAAAGCTCGTGAGTTTGACGAAAAATTTGATGAGGGCGGAGATATTTCCCAACATCTTGACATATCAAAGGCAAGACGGCCGAAGCAGGAACAGAAAAGGGTAAATGTAGATTTTCCTGTGTGGATGATTCAATTACTGGATAAAGAAGCAAGGCGTTTGGGTGTACCCAGACAATCTATTATCAAAGTTTGGGTAGCAGAGCGTCTTGAAAAGGCGTCTTGAATATATCGTCTGTTAATAAATCGCTCCACTGGAGCGCGGCTTGCCAGCCGCTCCCAGTGAACTTCCACGTTATGGCTTCAAATCAGTCGTTGTGCAACCGGGGGGATGCCACTCGGAACTACAACGCCGCGAGCGCTTGCCGAAGATATTGAACTCAGGCGAAGGGGAGTCGGCGGAGTCCTGACAACATAACGGCGCCCCTCCCTAATATTTTCCTTGTGATTTCCCCCCGCTTTTGTGTATTGTCTATCCAACGAGCCGATCTCCACCTCTTCGTGCTGATCCGCGATCTCTTCTCTTTACACTGTTCGCTTCAGGTTCCGTCTTGCCCTCGTCCTGTTCCACCGCGCCCCTGGGCGCCGTGGATCGCCGAATCGCCGATCTGGATTTTCCCTCCTTCTCCACGGAGGAGCGGGCCATGGTCGTCGAGACCCTGACCGCCCTGAAGGGCACCCTGGTCGAGGCCCTCGCGAGGGCGGCGAAGCGCAGCACGAAACTGGCGTGAAAATGATCGGGACCGTCGTTAGACTCTTAATGATATCATGATAATAAGTCACCTTCAGCCGCTGAAGTGACTTCGGGATAGGGCGGTTTGGGGGCGTGGCGCGGAGCTTGCGTGAAAATGATCGGGACCGTCGTTAGACTCTTAATGTTATCATAATGATTAGTTACCTTCAGCCGCTGAAGTGACTTCGGGATAGGGCGGTTTGGGGGCGTGGTGCGAGCTGGCGTGAAAATGATCGGAACCTTCGTCAGACCCTTAATGTTATCATAATGATTGGTCACCTTCAGCCGCTGAAGTGACATCGGGATAAGGCGGGTTTGGGGGCGTGGGGAAAAAGAATATTTTTCAAAAGCCTTCCGACAACCTTCGCCCTGCCGGAGGCGACGGTCAATAAACTGCGGGAGGTCGGGAAAGAACTGCTCAGCGTTCGCTGAAACGAGATGGAAACGATATTTGATTTTCCAGGCTTGTTGGGATAGGCTTCAATCATGAGTGATACGTTTGCCGCAATTCAAACGCTCGTCCGGAATGGGGAGATAAGAATTCGGAGGAGAAGATAATGAGAAAGAGACTCCATTCAAAACTGCTTCACGAGGGTCAATATGTGGCCGAGGTGGATGTAGAATTGATCGAAACAGATGAGAGTTGGTCTCCGTACCTTTCGGTTGAAGACGCCTACCGGCTTGATGATGTGCGCGACGCGCTACGTCGCAGTGACATTCGCACGGCAACTCGCCAGGCTCGCGTGTTCAGTCTCACTCCAGTTAATGTCTGAAACGCGACGACGGCGAACCAAGCGTCGAAGTTTACGGCTCGTAAACTCGCCGAATCTCAACGCTGGCGTTTGCCGCGAAATGACTTGACATCACAATAACGTTGGCGTACCGTATGTCGTACGAGAAGGAGATTGAAAAGAATGACAACGTTATCAGCATCAGAAGCAAGAAAACGGCTGTACAATCTGGTTGACGAGGTAAAGGAGACGCACGTGCCGGTCCAGATCGTAGGAAAGAGAAGTTCAGCAGTTCTTGTTTCTGAGGAGGACTGGCGGGCCATAGAAGAGACCTTATATCTCCTGTCGATGCCGGGGATGCGGGAATCTATCAAGAAGGGCCTCAAAATCCCCGTAGAAAAGTGCGATGAGGAGCCCGGATGGTGAGTTGGCGTCTGGTTTTCACCAATCAGGCAAAAAGAGATGCGAAGAAAATAGCACAATCCGGCTTTAAATCTCAAGCCGGTCGCCTGTTGGACTTACTAAAGGAAGACCCTTACCGGAATCCCCCGCCCTACGAGAAGCTCGTGGGAGATCTTTCCGGCGCCTATTCCCGAAGAATCAACATACGGTACCGCCTGGTCTACCAAGTTCTCGATGACATCAAGACGGTGAAAGTTATTCGGATGTGGACACACTATGAATAGCGAGAGAAATATTCGGTTGAATTTCTGAGGATTTGGAAGCAGCTCAATAACCCTGATTTTAATTCTCTCGAATTCGAGTGGTTTAAAACCAAAGCCGGCCTTAACAGCTTTGTGTTGACCCCGAGGCAGTGGATCGACGCAACCAAGACCGTCGGTATCGTATCAACGCCAGAGCGCTATTTAGCCACATACGCCCATAATGCTTCATCGTGCATTCAATGGAGAACTATAGGAGCAGGCCACGAAAAGGGAAAAAAATAAACTCCAAATCCGCAACAGCACCGCCGAGTTCCTGATATTTACCCGGCAGGCGGGTGAAGACGGCATCGAAGTCAGAGTGGCGGAGGAAACCGTATGGC
>Ga0163199_1001147_pt1 | contig 16492 bp, 17 predicted proteins | sample PL_2010_150m_FD_113537 | JGI IMG/M metagenome (GOLD analysis project Ga0163199, IMG submission 113537) | Freshwater microbial communities from Powell Lake, British Columbia, Canada to study Microbial Dark Matter (Phase II) - PL_2010_150m | ecosystem: Environmental > Aquatic > Freshwater > Lake ... | reverse complement strand
TTTCCAGACTTTCCAAAGAGATCGCCGTCGCAGCACGGCTTGGAGGCGGAACCCCCGCGTTCAATCCGCGGCTTCGTGCCGCCGTCCAGGTGACGCGCACCCAGAGCATGCCGGGCGACAATGTCCTCGATATGCATGCCAATTTTGAAATCCCTGAAGACATCCTCGTCCGACTCAACTGAATTTACCCATGACTGAAGAACCGACACCATCCGCGGCCACCGCGGAGTCCCCTGCCACTGAATCTGCCGCACCCGCGCGGGCAAGGCGTCCCCGGGCGCCCCGCGTTCCGCGCCGCCGCAAACCGGAGGCAGAGGAAATTTCCGAGTCCGCTTCTACCGAAGCTCCGGTGGTTTCAGCCCCTGCGGAGCCGGCTCCGGGAGTGGAGGCTCCGAAAGCGGCGGCTCCGGTCGAACCGGCCGCCCCGGCCCGGACTGTGACGCCGCCACCACCACCCGCTCCTCCGACTTATGCCGAGGGCATCGTTGAGGTTTCCGGAAAAGGGTTCGGCTTCCTGCGCGAGTCGCGCCGCAATTTCGCCCAGTCGAACAATGACATTTTCGTGACGCCCGAGGTCGTTCGCAAATACGCCCTGCGCGACGGCATGTGGATCCGCGGGGAGACCCGCCGCGGCAACCGGGGGCCACAGCTTTTCCGCCTTACCGAAATCGAAGGGGCCGACCCGGATGGCTTTCAGAACCTCCCTGTTTTCGAGGAACTGACAACGATCAACCCGAACAAGAAAATCCGTCTGGAGACCGTTCCTGACCGCTACACCACGCGCGTCATGGACCTCATGACGCCTGTCGGTAAGGGCCAGCGCGGGCTCATCGTCGCCCCGCCCCGCACCGGAAAAACCACGCTTCTCCAGCACATCGCCGACGCTGTGGTCAAAAACCACACCGAAATGAAGCTCATCATCCTGCTCGTGGACGAACGTCCCGAGGAGGTCACGGAGATCCGCCGCACGGTTCCGTCCGCGGAGCTCATGGCGAGTTCGAACGATTGCGACATCAAAACCCACACGCGCATCGCCCAGCTCGCCATCGAGCGTGCCAAGCGGCTCGTGGAGATGGGCAAGGATGTCTTCGTCCTCATGGATTCGCTCACCCGCATCGGCCGCGCGTTCAACAACGCGCAGGGCGGGGGAGGCCGCACGATGTCGGGCGGCGTGGACGCCCGTGCGCTGGAAATCCCGCGCAAGTTATTCGCCGCCGCGCGCAACACCGAGGAAGCCGGATCGCTCACGATTATGGCCACCGCGCTCATCGAGACGAACAGCCGGATGGACGAGCTGATTTTCCAGGAATTCAAGGGCACCGGCAACATGGAGCTCGTTCTCGACCGCAAGATCAGCGACCAGCGGATCTACCCGGCCGTGGACATCTTCCTCTCCGGCACCCGTCGCGAGGAACTTCTCCTCCCCGGCGAAGACCTCCATAAGATCAATGTTATCCGCCGCGGACTTGCCGGGCACAAGCCGATCGAGGCCATCGAACGCCTCCTCTTCTTCCTCCGAAAATACCCGACCAACACCGAGATGCTCAAAGGCCTCCCGGGATAACGGGAGCCTTATGCCGGTTGATTTTTCTGCGACTCGATACCGGAGCAGGCGATCAGGGCAAAGAGTTTTTCGGGGCAGATGTAGAGCACCCCGGCCCGGCCGAACCTCGCATCGTGTGCCATGCGGCAGTAGGTGGCGGGGGATTCCGGAAAGTCGGCGGTGCGGATGTGTGCGAGGGCTCCTTCGAGCTCATCCGGAGTGAGCCCGGTGTATGCGGCGTGCGCATGTTCGGACGTGCGGGTTAAAAATCCCTCGCGGTCCTCGCCTTCAAGCCTTACAGGCTCGAAAAATGCCAGGCCACCGGAGGGTTTCAGGCGGGAGAGAACGGATCGCAGGAAGGTGGTCTTGTCGCCGGTCGGAAGGTGATGAAACGAGAGGCCGATGAAGATGATGTCAAAGACGGCGGTCATCTTCGGGATCTCCTGAAAAAAATCCGCGCAGATCAGGTTGCGCGGGAACGCGCAGCAGGACAAATTTTCCTCCGCGAGCCTGAGCGCGACCGGCGAGAAGTCCACCCCGGTGTAGGAGGCGACATTCCGGGACGCCAGGATCTTCGAGGTGAAGACGGAGTCTCCGCAGCCCAGATCCAGAAAATCTCCGACCGGACCCCGGGCATCCAGCCACTCCGTAAATGCAGCCATCGCCTCCCGGTGGTGGAGGTAATTATGGACAACGAATGCTTTGTAAACCTCCCAGCGGTCAAAGAACTCCCGAACGGCGGCTGTGTCCTCATGCATGCGGGGATGGGATGACTTTCCATCGCCACCGACAAGCCTATTCAATTGGGTGAGCGATTCTGAAACTGCGTTCTCGTGATTCAGGATTGTCGCGTCACGCGACTCGCCAAATCCGCAGGATTTGGCTCCTGAGGTAGGACTCGAACCTACGACCAATCGGTTAACAGCCGACCGCTCTACCACTGAGCTACTCAGGAATTGCAGGGCCGATGACAATAGGCGCGACGGGCTGGTGGGATCAAGAGAAAATATTCTCCTTTACGAACCCGAAACCGGTTGGGATCAATGGGGAAGTGAACGAGTCGCTCTATCCGATCACCTACCGGTTTTCTTTTCCGGATGGCGAGTTGAAGGAATTTTATGTCGAACTCGAAAGGCCGGAGTTGCGGCTGCACAGGACCGCATCCCCACTGGACCTGCCGGTTTGGACCGAGCTCTCCCACCAAAGGTGCCCGAATTGCTCTCTCTGCGAGAAGACGTATTCGCACTGCCCGGTTGCGGTGAACCTTGTGGGGGTGGTGGAGGCGTTCAATGATGTTTTTTCGTATGAGGAGTCCGACGTCGAGGTGATCACTCAGGCCCGGATCTTCTCGTCGCGGGTGAAGAACACACATGCCGTCGGATCGCTGATCGGGATCTATATGGTCACCAGCGGATGCCCGGTCATGGACAAACTCCGCCCGATGGTTCTGACGCATCTCCCGTTCGCCACCACGGAGGAGAGCGTTTACCGGTCGATTTCCATGTATCTGATGGCGCAGTATTTTCGCTACAAGAAAGGGCTTGTTCCGGACTGGGACCTCACGCAATTCACCGCATTTTACGACGATGTCAGCACGGTGAATCAGGCGTTTGTGAAACGGCTGACCACGTATGTGGAGCGGGATGCATCGCTCAATGCCGTCGTGCTTTTGAACTGCTTTGCGACGGCGACACGGCGCGTGATCGAGCAAGAGAGGTTTGAGGAAGTACAGAAAATGTTCGGCGCGTATTTTGACGGTCCCGCCGGTCCATGCTCGGGTGAGGCTTAAGGCCCCTTCGTTTTCTTTTCTTCTTCTGCAACATGCGGTTTGACATCCGTCGCGACTGCTCATAAACACTGTTTTTTACCATGAAGCTAGCGGTCACCAAAGAAGCCCTCCTCGAAGGTTTGCAGCGAATTCAAAACGTGGTCAGCAATCGCGCGACGCTCCCCGTTCTCTCCAACGCGCTCCTCGAAGCAACGGAAGCCGGTCTTCGACTCACCACCACCGACCTTGAAGTCAGCATCCGCTGCACGATCGAGGCGAAGGTGGAGAGGACCGGTTCGACGACGCTTCCGGCACGCCGTCTGGCGGCGATCGTCCGGGAACTGCCGAGTTCGGAAGTGGTGATCGACGTGGACGCGAAAAATGCGGCCTCGATCCGGTGCGGCGCGAGTTTCTTCAAAATCTACGGTCTCCCGCAGGAGGAGTTCCCGACGTTCCCCTCGTTCGGGGAGCCGAAATCCTTCACCCTCAAGCAGGGGGAACTCAAGGACGGCCTGCGGAAAACCTCGTATGCCATTTCCTCGGACGAGACCCGGTATGTCCTGAACGGGATTTTATTTTCTCTTTCGGACAACAAGCTCACGCTGGTGGCGACCGATGGCCGGCGCCTCGCACTTTTTGACAGCGACATTGAATTTCCGAAGAGCCACGAGCGGGACTTCATACTGCCGACCAAGGCGGTGACCGAGCTGCAGCGTTTGCTCGGCGAGGAGGGTGAGGTGACGATCTCGACCTCCGACAACCTTGCTTCGTATGAACTCAACGGTGCGCAACTCGCGTCAAAGCTCGTCGAGGGAAATTATCCGAATTACCGCCAGGTCATCCCAGCTGAGGCCAAGGAGCGGATCTCGCTCGAGCGCGAGGCTTTTCTGAACTGCGTCCGGCGAGTTTCCCTCCTCAGCAGCGACAAGACCAGTTCGGTCCGGCTCAACTTCACCAAGAACAATCTGGACATCACTGCCAACACGCCGGAAGTCGGCGAGGCGAAGGAATCCATGGCGATCAACTACCGGGGCAAGGACCTCTCGATCGCATTCAATCCGGAGTTCCTGATGGATCCGCTCCGCAGTCTTCCCAACGACGAGGTTTTCCTTGAGTTGATCGACGAGATGAGTCCTGGGGTTTTGAAGATCCAGTCGCCGTTCCTCTACGTGATCATGCCCATGCGGGTTTCGGTGTGAGCAGACTGCTCTGGGGAATCGACCTCGGAGGAACCAAAATCGAGGGAGTCATTCTGGATGCGGATCAGCCGCAATCCGCTCTGCATCGGCTCCGCAGGGAAACCGGTGCTGCGCAAGGCTACGAGCATGTGCTTGCTCAGATCGTCGGGGTGATACGCGATCTTGAGCGTGTTTCCGGCCACAGCTGTCCACCCGTCATCGGAGTCGGTACGCCGGGTGCGCTTGAGCCGGATACTGGGGCATTGAAAAATTCAAACACGACCTGCTTGAACGGGCGTCCGCTTCTAGAAGATATCCAGGCGGCACTCGGCAGCGAGGTGTGCACGATGAATGATGCCAATTGTTTTGCCCTCGCTGAGGCCTTGCTGGGAGCAGGTGCGGGGGAGGAGGTGGTTTTGGGTCTCATCCTTGGAACGGGAGTCGGGGGAGGGATCGTGGTGCGCGGAAAAATCATCAACGGAAAACACGGCATTGCCGGCGAGTGGGGGCACAATCCCATCGCAGGAGAATCGCGCCGGTGCTATTGCGGCCGCATTGGTTGCGTAGAAACAGTGCTCGCAGGCCCCTCGCTGGAGCGGGACTACCGGGAGGCCGGGGGTGACTCGGTCCGGCTTCCGGAAATTGCCTCGCGGGCAAGGGATGGCGAACCGCTGGCGGCTGCCGTCATCCGGCGTCTCCAGGAAAAATTCGGAGAGGCGATTGCGGCGGTGATTAACATCGTCGATCCCGATGCGATTGTCATCGGCGGCGGGGTCGGAAATGTCGATGAACTCTACACTGGGGAAACCCGCGCCTGTATCCAGAGGCACGTCTTCACACACGAATTCCAGACCCGGATTCTCCGTCCGCAACTCGGGGACAGCGCGGGAGTCTTCGGGGCGGCGCTTTTGGGGGACTGTCCATGAAGCCCCGGGTTCAGGTGTCCGGACCACAGCAGGCCTTTCAATCTCCCTTTGCCGGATTGGATCTGCCCGGACTTCCGGAAGGTCCCGCAGAGGAAAAGGCTTCCCAGAAAAAGATCCCGGCCGGGAAGCTCGTTTTCCGCAAAGAAAAAGCCCGCCGGAGCGGAAAGACGGTTGTGGTGGTCTCCGGATTCGACCCCGCTTTTCCCGAGGCAGGGATTGAGGAACTGGCGAGGCGTCTCAGAAAGCAATGCGGCTGCGGAGGAACTGTCCGTGACAGAGAAATCGAACTCCAGGGTGACGAACTGGAGCGCTTCAGAGCACTCGTCCGGGACCTGATCTGATTTCATGCGTCGATCTGGAAGATGCGGTGCATATCATCGAGGGGTGTGGCTTGGCATCTGGACGGGTGCGACGTTGGGTTGATTGTTTCGTAATTCACAGCGTCACAGCGGAGCCCTGCAGCCCGTGGTGATATTCATAATCGAAAAATTCGAGCACTTGTGCTTGCAGCGTCCAATGAATGCGGGTAATTTCACCGCTCTCCTGCATCCCTAGCTCAATGGTAGAGCAGTTGACTCTTAATCAATTGGTTCCCGGTTCGAGCCCGGGGGGGTGCATCTCAAAGTTTTTTAGAATATTTGATCTTGTCGGAAATCCCATTGAGCTTGCCACCTCTCCGGGGCCATATTGGATCCGTCATTCCCTCCCATGAAAATTTTGTTCCTCATTGCAATTCTCGCCGCCTTGGCTGGTGTTCGAGTTGCCGGCGAACTCGTAAAACCCGATCAACCCGTCCTCTCCGGAGGATATTCCCCGGCAGAAATCGACTCTGAGGTGGGCAATGTCGCAGAGTTCGCAGTCAAGACACAGGCTCAGGCTATCGGTAGACCTCTCCGACTCGTCAAAATCCTGAAAGCGGACCGTCAGGTTGTCGCTGGGGTGAACTACCGGCTGGAGATCGAGGTGGCTGACGGCAGCAAGCAGCTCAAGGCACATGCCGTGGTCTGGAAGAAACTCGACGGATCTCTTGCCTTGACCGCATGGGAATGAACGTCTGGCTTCACCGGATGTCAGATATTCCAGCGACTGCCATTTGAACCCGGGCAGCATGAATTACAATGATCCTCCCGTCCTTCATCCTCGTCCTTCTCTCCCTTCTCGGCCTCTCCTGTGTTGTGGCTCCTTTTGTTGGCACGAAGTGAAAACGGAGTAGCCGGAACGCATGATCAGGAACCTCTCCGCCTCCTTCCTGCTTTTTGGATTTCTGTGCGGTGTGGGGATTGCCGCAACAAACTCTGACATTCTTGCCGAGGAACGGATTGGAAGTCTGCGTGTTGGCCTCCCTGAAACGGACCTCAAGAAATTCATCGCTTGTGATCTAAAGCGCAGCTCGGAAACTCTCTGGGCTGCAGATGGCGTGTATCACCAAACATGGCAATGTCCTGCGTGCGGGTTGAAATTAGGGATGGTTTCAGAGAAGCGGGGAGGAATGAAGTCGATTGAATCCATCACCCTTATGAATCCCTGTAAATTGGCGACAAAACGAGGAATTCTGATCGGGAGCACTGAGCAAGAAGTCAGAAAAGCCTACAAGACGGATTGGAACAGGGAGGACAGCACACGGAGCGGAAGTTTCGTGGCCGGGTCTATCTACGGAGGGATGATTTTCCAGTTCCAAAATGGCAAAGTCAGCCGGATCTTCCTCGGGGCGGAAGCAGAGTGATCGGAACGCCTTGCGTGGTACCCGACAGACTTCCGGCTTGCGGTCCTTGCCAGAATGGAATTCATTGAAAATACAGAGACTCTGGAATTGAAAAAGCGGAACAAACTCATCCGGCGCATGTTCTCCCCGGCTGGAGGAGTAGTTGCGGGCTAATGAGGCAATATTGAAAACAGCATCGGTGTCATGGTTTATGAGTCAACGATCCTCCTTCCTGCTCGGCTGGCTTCGGGAGTCCGGTGAGAAGGCGGTGTGAGCGGCGCACAACCTCAGCGCAGCCACGGGGCATGGGTGGATGCGCAAAAGAGAGGGAAACGAGGCCAATGCGGCTCATGGCACCGAAAGAAGAGAACGGGCGGCTGAAGTGGATGATTTTCTTTACTTGCACCGTGCCGGAATTCCGATAAGTTTTCACCTCTTTCCAGCACGGTTGGCGCAGTGGTAGCGCACCTCACTGACACTGAGGGGGTCGTAGGTTCGAACCCTACACCGTGCAGTCCTTTTTTTCACTCGAAAAACAAAAAACGGCTCTCCACCAAACAATGGGGATGAGTGTCATTGTCACCTCGGCCGGCAAAACCGCATTAACTTCCGCCTCGCTCCTGCCGTCTAAAACACGATTGCAGCAGTCTGCGTTTCAAAAATCCTGAAACATTTTGCGATTTACGACGTTCAAACAGTAATGAAAACACCACTGAGTCGAATCGCCTCCATTGTTATATCGCTAACAGCTGTCGCCATTCCCGTAGCGGCCGTGGCTCAACAGGTTCCTGCACCAAATTCGCCGGCTGATGCAGTGCCCGGAACCCCTCCGAATCACAAGCACCACAAAAAGCACCACAAGGGCGGACCAGATGGACTTGGCCCTAGCGGCTACGGTCCTGAAAAGGGACCGGATGGCGGTCCGAGTGGGGCAACTCCAGCAAATCCCACGCCCGCCAAATAAATCAGAAGTCTATAGAATTGCTGAGTATGGTGTATGCGGGATGCTTCATCGAATATTTAAGTGTCATTCACCTGATTTCGTTCAATTTATTTCATCTGGATGCATCCACCTGCACAAACCAAAACCCAAAATCCACCAAAGGAACAATGGAATACCTGCATAACCTCTAAAAAACGAAAAACCGGAGTCGACGGGGCTCGAACCCGCAACCTCCGCCGTGACAGGGCGGCGCTCTAACCGATTGAGCTACGACTCCTTTGAAAAGAGCCCTGAAGTATGCCGCCTGACGGGAATGTTGCAACGTTTTCTTTGAGGATTTTTGGCGGTCAAAATTTCTGTGGCCGTGTCCGATGGAGGTGACAATTTCTGGTCACGCAGGGGTGCTACTGCTAGAGAGTGACCGCGATGATTGTCCTTTTTGGAGCCAGCGGCTACGTGGGCTCCGCGATTGCCGACCGGCTTCGCGGGGATGGCCTGGATTTTCTCGCGCCCTCGCACCGCGAACTGGACCTGACGTCCAGGGAGGCACTCACTGACTGGCTTGTCAGGATCGGGAAGCCGGAGTTCGCTATCAACGCGGTCGGCTTCACCGGTCGTCCGAATATCGACGGGACGGAGGTCGAAAAGTGGCACACCCTGCGGGCGAACACGGTTGTCCCGGGCGTGTTGGCCGAAGTGCTGGGATCGGAGGGCATCCGGTGGGGGCACGTCTCTTCGGGGTGTATTTACAACGGCTGCCGACCGGATGGATCCGGATTCACGGAAGAGGATGAGCCGGAGTTTGCGATCTCCGATCCCCGGGCGGGCTGGTATGCGCGTACAAAGTGGATGGCCGAGAAACTGATTTCCGGATTGCCCGGAGTTCTCATCTGGCGGTTGCGGATTCCGTTCGATGCCTGCGACAACGAGAGGAACTACCTGACGAAGCTGATGCGTTACGACCGGCTACTCGAGGTGCGGAATTCGATCTCCCAGCTCCGGGAATTCGCCTCTGTGGCGGTGCGCTCGCTCCGGACCGGGATTCCGGACGGCACCTACAACGCGACGAACCCGGGTTCGATTCTCACGAGCGAGGTGGCGGCTGCCCTGGAGAAGCGCGGGATTTGCCGCAGGCGCTTTGATTATTTCCGGGGCGAGCAGGAATTTTTATCTTATCCGGGCCGGGTATTCCGGGCGAGCTGCGTGTTGGATTCTTCCAAGCTGGAGCGGTGCGGGGTCGGAATGCCAGATGTCCACGACTCGCTGGACCGGACACTCAGGGAATGGAACCGGGCATGAAGCCGGTGGTGGCGGTCGTGGTGACATGGAAGCGCGAACGCGAGTTGGAGCGCCTGCTCGACAGTCTGGAAAAATCGACTGTCCCCCTCGCCGGTTGCATCGTGATGGATCATGCCGGGACGGTTCCCGGGTCTGCCGCCCGGAGGGAATTTCCGGTCAGAATCTTTCCGGATCTCTCCAATCCCGGTCCCGGTGCGGGATGGGCGAACGGGACGAGACGGGCGCGGGATATTTTCGGCGAAACTGACATTCTGTTTCTGGACGACGACGTCGTGCTGCCGCCGACAGCACTGGAGGTGCTCCAGCGGGAGAAACTCGGTGTGCGGGCGATCTGTCCGCTGCTTGAAGATGCACAGGGGCGGCTCTGGGGATTTCCCGAGCCGTCGGAAATCCGCCTGCGCAGGCTGATCCGGGAGGCGACCACTCCGGCGGACGCCCTGCGCCTGCTCGGGCCCGCTCCCCACAAGTTCTGCTGGGCGACCGGTGCCTGTCTGCTGGTGGACAGCGATGCTTTCGCGGTGGCCGGGTTGCACCGGCCGGATTTCTGGATGCTTGGGGAGGATCTGGAATATTCCATGCGGCTGGCATCCGGCGGGGGAGGAGTCTTCACATGCCTTGCGGCTGTTGCCCACCTTCCGCCCGAGCCGCCGGATGGCGGATCCGCGCGTCGTTCGGATTACCGGAAGTTCTGCGCCCTTTTGCAGAATCTCTCCTACCTCTCGTTCCATTCGCGGCACAGCGCGCACATGTGGAGGTATCTGCCGGGAAACTTCCGCCGGTTTTTCCGGACCCACGGACACGGGGTGTCCTCGATTGCCGATGCCTCGTTCTGCTTCTGGCAGGGTGCCGTGCGGGGCCGTCCTTCGGGCCATCCGGCGGGAGAGCGGCTCCGCGGGCGGATCGCCGCGAGGGAACTCCGGCGTTGACTTCGTTGCGGATCACCGTGTTTCTCTCCTCATGCACCTGAGAAGCCTCAACGTCCTTGGCACGCCGGTGCATTGTGCCACATACGAGACAGGACTGGATGAGGTGAAGCGGCTGTCCGTGCTGCCGGAACCGGCGTCCGTGGCTGCCAGCAATACGCACATCATTTCGCTGGCGCGCTCGGACCGCTCATTCGGAGACGTGATACGCCGGTTCTCGATCGTTCTTCCCGACGGCTACCCTCTTGTCTGGGAGATGAACCGCCAGGGGGCCGGGTTGAAGGATAGGGTCTACGGACCTTATTTTATGAGGCATATCCTGCGCCATACGCCGCGGCCGTTCCGGCATTTTTTCTTCGGTGGAAGCGAGGACTGCCTGCGAAGGCTATCGGCCGCGGCGCGCGAGATCCAGCCCGACATCGAAATTGCTGGGACATTTTCCCCGCCATTCCGCGCTTGGTCGGAGGAGGACGAGGAGGAGTTCGCCGCGAGGATCCGGGATTCCGGAGCCGACTTCATCTGGGTCGCGCTGGGCGGGGAAAGGCAGGAGCGGTGGATTGTCAAAAACCTGGCGCGTCACCGGCGAGGGGTCTTTTTTGCCGTCGGCGACGCATTTGAACTGTTGGCAGGGAGCCGTTCGTTCGCGCCCGCATGGATGCAGAAACACGGGCTCACCTGGCTTTACCGCCTGTCCCAGGAGCCCGGCAGGCTTTTTCCCCGGTATTTCAAATACAACTCGCTGTTCCTCTGCTACCTTCTCCGCGACAAAATTTTCGGTGCTCCGCGGGGGCTGCGTCCGACCAGGATCGCCTTCCTCGGGTCGCGCGGGGTTCCTGCCCGGTATTCCGGGTTTGAGGTCGTGGTCGAGGAACTCGGCAGCAGGCTCGTTTCGCAGGGATATGACGTGACAGTTTACAACCGGTATCCGCGATATGTGCTGGCGGAGAAATATTTCAAGGGCATGCGGGTGATCACGCTCCCGACGATTCCCACAAAGAGCCTCGACACGATTGTGCACACGATGCTGAGTTCGCTGGACGCGATCTTCCGCCGATACGATCTGATCTATCTTTGTGGCGTCGGGAATTCGATCCTTGCGGGGTTTCTGCGCCGGTTCGGTCTGAAGGTGGTGATCAATGTGGACGGGGCGGATTTCCGCCGTGCCAAATGGGGGACCGGCGGCAGGCAGTGGCTGAGGTTGAGCGAATACTGGGCGACGCGCCTCGGGCACCGGATTGTCGCCGACAACCGCGAGATCGTAACCCGCTACGAGCACGAATACGGAGTGACTCCGGATTATATCTCCTACGGATGCCAGTTCCGCACGAGCCCGGTCCGGTGTGGAGAGTTGGAACGGTGGGGGCTCGTGCGTGACGGATATTTCTTGCACGTCTCCCGGCTCACTCCCGAGAACGAGGCCGATCTCCTTCTGGCCGCATGGCGGAATTATCGGGGTCCGCTCAAACTTGTGATCACGGGCTCCCAGAATTACGAACACGCCTATTACCGGCGGCTGGTTTCCCTGGCGGACGAGCGCGTGATTTTCACGGATGCCAGGTTCGGGGATTCCTATGTCGAGCTGAGCCAGAACGCGCTGGCGTTTGTGATGCCGGCGGCGATTGAGGCGACGCGTCTGGTTCTGCTTGACCAGATGGCGATGGGCAAGGCGATCATTTTCAAAGAAAGTCCTGCGACCAGGGAGGTGCTGGGGGATGCGGCCGAACCGTTTGACGCTGCGGATCCCGTCGCGTCCCTTACTGAACGTTTGGAATATTTATCCGCTAATCCCTCCCGTTGCCGGGAGCTGGGCGCGCTTGCTTTGGCCCGCGCTGCGGAGAAATATAGTTGGGATGCCGTGCTTGCCAGGTATCGTGGACTTTTTGAGGACCTCATGCCCGGTCACTTGAAATCATGCCGACCATTTCCATCATCACCCCCTCGCTGAACCAGGGAGCCTTTCTTGGAGAATGCCTCGGGTCCGTCCGGCAGGCGGCTTCCTTTGCTGGATTGGATGTCGAGCATGTCGTGATCGACGGGGGGAGTTCGGACAACACACTGGATCTTCTGAGTGGTCAGGATTCGGCCAAATGGATATCGGAGGCCGATGATGGACAGACGGATGCGATCAACAAGGGGATCCGTATGACCTCCGGCGGAATTGTCTCCTATCTCTGTGCGGATGACCTGCTGGAACCGGGTTCGTTGAAGGCGGTCCATGAGGCGTTCTCGAAGGAACCCGGAACGGATGTCGTCTACGGCGACGCTTACTTTCTGGAGGAGGGCTGGAAGCGAAGAAAACATGCCGGGCCATTTTCCGTCGGGAGGCTGCGGAAGGTGAACTTTCTTTTCCAACCTGCGGTTTTTCTCAGGCGGAGGGTGTTTGAAGCGCACGGGCTTTTCGACGCGGAACTGCGTTTCTGCATGGATCACGAATTCTGGCTGAGGATCTGCCGCGACACGCGCTGGACGCGGGTGAATGAGCCGCTGACTTCGTGCCGGCTTCACCCGGACGCTAAGACCTGGCGCCAATTGTCGGCCGCATGGGAGGAGTCACGCCGGATGCAGGCGCGTTATGGGATTTACTGGCGTCCTCTGCGCGATGCCCTTTGGATGCGCACGCTCGGCTGCCACTACTACAGGCTCAAGCGGTCTCTATTTGCCTGCGTCGCCAAAGCCCGCAAAACATGAAGCCCCGCCTCCTCGTCATCGAAATGCACCACCTGGGCGATGCGGTGATGGCGCTGCCATTCCTGCGCGTGGCTTCGCGGGTTCGCGAATGCATCGTTTTTTGCAGGCCGGGCGTTGCCGAATTTCTTCGTGAGGCCGCGCCGGGCTGCGGGATTGTCGGGTGTGGTGGATGGAGGGACGTGTTCCTCCGGCTTCCCAAGCTGCGGGCTTGCGACACGGTTGTTTGCGTATGGCCGGATACCAGGGCCCATCTTGCGATGAAGTGGTCCGGTGCCGGAACACGTATCGGCTTCCGGGTTGTCGCCCGGAATTTTTACGGGGCGGCGCGCCCGTGGAGAAAGAGAAGACTCTTGGCGGGGGGGCTTGCGACGCGGGTTCTTTCGCTGGCGGGACCGTTGCTGACCCATCCGCTCGACCGAGCGGCGGAAGGACAGACCCACAGCGGCAACTGGAGCCAGATTGCACGCTGCATTGGTTGCACTCCAGATTACTCGTTTCCGTGGCTGCCGGTCCCGGACGCGCCCCTGGAATTCCGGGACTTTGTCAAATCCAGCCGGGAGGCAGGGATGAGGGTTGTTGCCATGCACGCGGGAGGCCGCATGCCGGGAAAGCGCTGGCCGATGGAGCATTTTCAAACCCTTCTCGGATACTGGTTCCCCCGGAGAAACGTGGCCGTTGTCATCGTGAAACCACCAGGGGGGGGGAGTCCTCATCCGTTGGTGCCAAGCCAGCGGGTGTTTGAATCCCCCTATCCCGTTTCGCTGGCCGCTCTGCTTGCGGGGGTTGATGGCGTGCTTTGCAATGACTCCTTTGCTTCCCATCTAGCGGCTGCGGTCGGGGTTCCCGTGGTGACGGTATTCGGGTCGGGTGATCCGGAGTGGTTTGCACCATTCGGCAACGAGCATCTGGTGGCGGCTTCGGATGTCTGCCCGTTCCGGCCTTGCGTGGACCGGTGCGCGCAGCCCTCCTATCTCTGCCTGGAAAATGTTTCTATCCGCTTGGTGGAGGAAAAACTTTCTGCCATGCTCCCGGACCTTTTGGAAAAAACCAAATAAGATGTTTTCTTCAATGTCAACGCCCGGCCTGCCTGTCCGGATTTTCTCCGTGTTGCCCGCTTCACCATCCGTATGAATACCAGTCTTCTCGTTCGTTGCGGTGCGTTTCTCGCGCTGGCGGCGGCTGTCTTTTTCCTCACCCGGCAGGGGGTGGAGACCCGGATCAACATGGAGAGCGGTGTGAATATGAAGCTTCCGGAACGGGTGGGGGCATTCACCGGCAAGGAGGCCAGTGTTTCGGAATCCGAGCGCGTCATTCTTCCCAGCGATACCGAATTCGCCAAAATGCTCTACACCAGCGTCGGGGGGCAGCAGATCAACTGCCAGATTGTTCTATCCGGCGGAGAAAAACGGAGCATTCACCGCCCGGAGACCTGCCTGCCGGCGCAGGGATGGACGAAAAAGTCCAGCCAGGCCATTCCGGTGAAACTCGACGACGGTCGCACCCTCGAGGTCATGAAACTCGTGATCTCGCGTCCTGTGGAAGTTCAGCCCGGCGTCCGCAAGGAACTCACCAGCCTGTTCCTCTACTGGTTCATCGGAAAGGACATCACCACCCCTTACCATTGGTATCGGATTTTTCACACCGACTGGGACCGCGTGGTGCACGGGGTGAGCCACCGGTGGGCTTATGTTATTGTCAGCGCCCCGGTTCTGGACGGCTTCGTGCCCGGTGGGAAAAACCAGGACCAGACGCTGGAGCTGGTCAAAGAGTTCATCGGCGAGGTCGGGCCGGAGCTCATATTGTCCAAGAAATAGCCATCCGGTCCGTGCGGACGGTTTTAAAGATCGCCAACAGGCATCCCTCGGGCCCATACTGGGGGAAACTCCTCCCATGAAACACTCCGACTATCTCGTCAAACCCGGAAGCAAGGTCAGTCTGAAAAAATTCAATCCTGACGATCACGGGGAATTTGAGTCCAAGGAAGAGGCGGCAGAAAAGCTGAAGAAGGACATCGAGAAGCTGGCCGAACTGCAGGATATTTTTTACGCGGCCGACACGTATTCGCTTCTGATCATCTTTCAGGCGATGGATGCGGCCGGCAAGGACGGCGCGATCAAGCACGTGATGAGCGGGCTCAATCCCCAAGGCTGCCAGGTCGCCTCGTTCAAATCGCCCTCCGTGCGCGAACTCGACCACGACTACCTCTGGCGAACGAACGTCATGCTTCCCGAGCGCGGTCAGATCGGCATCTTCAACCGCTCGTATTACGAGGAGGTCCTTGTTGTCCGCGTCCATCCCCAGATTCTGGACGCGCAGAAGCTTCCGGAGAAACTCAAGAAGGACGGCATCTGGAAGCGCCGCTACCGCGAGATCAACAACTTCGAGCAATACCTCACCGACAACGGCACGAAGATCGTCAAATTTTTCCTGCACGTCTCGAAGGACGAGCAGAAAAAGCGGTTTCTCGAGCGGATCAACAATCCGGCGAAGAACTGGAAGCTTTCTCCCGCGGACGTCAAGGAGCGCGCATTCTGGGACGACTACGAGCGCTCTTACGAGGAAATGCTTTCGCAGACGAGCACCGAGCAGTCGCCGTGGTATGTCGTTCCGGCCGATAGGAAATGGTTCACCCGCACGGTGATCGCCGACGTTCTGGTGAAAACGCTCAAGTCGCTCCACTTCGAGTATCCGGTGCCGGACAAGGCCCACCTCGACGCGCTTCAGGAAGCCAAAGCCACTCTCGAAGGCGAGAAGAAGTAGAAGGTCAGCCTTCGGCTTCGACCGGATTGGTCAACGAGCCGATGCCGTCGATCCCGATGGTCACCACATCGCCGGGCTTCAGCCAGGCCGGCGGCTTGCGGGCCATGCCGACCCCGCTCGGAGTGCCTGTGAGAATAACGGTGCCCGGCCGGAGCGTCGTGCTCCCGCTGAAAAACTCGATGAGTGCCGGCACGTCGAAGATCATGTCCGAGGTGTTGTCCTCCTGCATCGTCGCTCCGTTGAGGATCGTGCGGATCGCGAGGGAGTTCGGATCGGGGATTTCATCCGGCGTGACCAGGCAGGGGCCCATCGGGGCGAACGTATCGAATGTTTTCCCCCGGCACCATTGGCTGCCGCCGAACCGGACCTGCCAGTCGCGCGCGCTCACGTCGTTCGCGCACGTGTAGCCGGCGACGTAATCCAGGGCCTCGGCGCGGGAGACGTTTTTTGCCGTCCGCCCGATCACCACCGCGAGTTCGCACTCGTAGTCCACCTCATGGCTGGCAAGCTTTGTCGGGATGATGATCGGATCGCCGGGGTTTTGCACGGCCGAGGGAGCCTTCATGAAGAGGATCGGAAATTGAGGAACCTTTCCCCCCGTCTCCTGTGCGTGCTTCAGGTAGTTCATGCCGGTGCAGAAGATCGCCGGCGGCTCCACCGGAGCCAGCACTTTTGCGACATCCGCCGCCTCGCCGGTTCCGGAAAACCCCTGCTCGAATCCGCCTGATAATTTCTCGGAGGTGCCGTCCACGGCCAGCCTTG
>Ga0163199_1001146_pt1 | contig 16499 bp, 13 predicted proteins | sample PL_2010_150m_FD_113537 | JGI IMG/M metagenome (GOLD analysis project Ga0163199, IMG submission 113537) | Freshwater microbial communities from Powell Lake, British Columbia, Canada to study Microbial Dark Matter (Phase II) - PL_2010_150m | ecosystem: Environmental > Aquatic > Freshwater > Lake ... | reverse complement strand
TCGTTCAACACTTCAATTGTGCCGTCCACACTCACCCGCCGAATAAAATGGATGCGTCCGGCTGTGATTGGCAACGTGTCAGGGATCGTTCGACACAATGTGGCTGTCAACCGATACCGCGGGGGTTGACATTGAACTTCGCGCGGTGTTCGTCCCTTCAGTTTAGGCGGTTCATACTCGTTCATGTACCACTGTTCAAACTGTGGTGTGAAATCTTGCGCCGCTTGTACCGAATCGAAATACACTTGTTGCCAAACCGCTTTATCCCATGTGCGATGCGCTTGTTCCACATCCCCATTCCGTTTGGCTTCGCCGACAGGTATGAAGATCGGTTCAATGCCAACATACAAACACAAACGAATGACCCGTCCAAAAAGATGCGGCACTTTGCGACTCCCATAAAAGGCGGCATCGTTGTCCATCTGAAGAGCTTGCGGAATCCACCTTGTTTTCCACACCTTTTTGAGATGTTGGATGACGCTCGCCGTGGTTTTATCAGCGAAGATCGATTCCCAGCAACCCCGTGTCTCTAAATCAAAAGTATGAAACGCAAAGACTTTTTTTCCGCCTTGCAGAAAGCGCTCCGTCCAGTCCATCGCATGGATCGTGTAAGACACAGTGGGGCACGGCTTCGGATAGAACGGCTCTCGTTTCGACAGTGGTCGTCGTTTGATGATTCCCTTTTCGCGCAAGACTCGCTTGAGGGTCGAGGTCGAGGGGGTCGGTTGCAAACGAAACGTCACGCGCAACTCGCGGCGCACTGCACCAACTCCGCGCAAACCCCACGGACGTTTTTGCACACGGCGATAGGCTTGCACCACCAAGCGACGAATCGTGGAGGAATAGGCGTGTGAACTGCGTTTAGGTTTTCGTGATAGGCTCTGCAATCCTTTCCAGTCCTGTTTGCGATAGCGTTTCTTACATTTACACAACCAGGCGCGGCTGCGCGGTACGATTTTTAGTATGACGAAGGTGCGAATACCTTTTAGCCAGAGACGGATCGCTTTCTTCCGTTGTCGTCGTTCTTCTGTCTCGTTCATGGTTACTCCTTTGAGGAGTAGCATGAACCCATTTTGTTATGATTGTGGCATTCGTTTTTGTTCTATACTGTTCACGATGTCGTGACCCAAAAGTGTCTACGATGTCGTGAACCCTGACACTTAATACTCAAGCCGCCACTGCCACGTCCGCGCCCCCGATCACCTTCACCCCGAGTCCCACCTTCACGCCGCTTGTTTTCGTCAACACGCCGACGCCCAATTATGATCGCTATCAACCCGGCACGCTCGACTCCGTGATCCAACTGAATCAAAAAACTGTTGCCGCGCAAAACAACGGGCTCTACTTACCGTCGAACCCGCCCGCGCTTAAAGTTAAGTTGAAATACAGTGGCGAGACGCGCAAGATGCCCTTCGCCCGTTCCCTCTTCCTCTCGGTGTGGATCAACACTTTCAACGTAGATCGCAACCTGCGTCAATCGCTGGCGGACGAATTGCTGTTTGCCGAGAACGCCACCGAGTTTTGGATGATGACGAAAGATGCGGTGATCCCGCGCTTGCAAAAAGGCGATGAGGCGACGTTTTATGTGGCGTGGATCGGGGCGCTCATTGAGGCGGATAAAATTGATTGGGTCTTTATGGTGAATGAGATCAAAAAATAAAATCATCTGTTAGAATCTATCCATAGTGCCGACTATGGATCATGCCACGCAAGTTAACACCAACTTTTATTTCTTTGAACTGAATAAGCATCTGCCGCAATGGGCGTCGCTCGATCATCCCGTCGTCAAACGCGAGTTGAGCGTGTGGCGACATCTTTCGCCGCGCTGGGAAACGATGTGGAACAACATCTGGTTCCTGTTTTTGTTCCTGCCCATGTTCGGCTCCATCCTCTGCGGACTCGCCACGTTGATCGGCGCAATTTTTTTTAGCCCGCGCGCCGTGGTTCCGTTCTTGGCGGCGTTGTGGTTGCTGCAGCTCTTACCGAGTTGGGGAATCAAAGTGTTCGCTTCACTGGGGGCGTCCTTGAGCATCACCCGCGAGCGCGAGCAGGCGAACTGGATATTGATGCGGATCACGCCGCTCTCTGTCACTCACATCATCGGGGCGAAGATCGCCGGATTGATTCACTGGATGAGTGAGCCGCTCTTTATTTTAGTGATCATGCGCGTGATCGCCGCCGTCGCTACATCGGTGATGGTGGTGTCACTCACGCCGCACTCTGCCGCCTCGACCAGCAGCTTTGGCATTGCCTTTCGTATTCAACCTTCACTGTGGATCGGCGGCGCGGCGCTCTCCATTTTAATTTTCACGTTTTCATTTATCGAGATCGCCTCCAGCCTGCTCTACAACTGCGGCATCGGGCTGATGGCGTCGTCACTGGCGCGCAACAGCACGACCGCCATCGTTATCAACTTCACCCTGCAATTGATTCTGTGGCTGTTTATATTTCTTCCCTTACAACGTTTCATTGCGCCGTTGATCACCGAACTGCTCACGATGTTTTATCAAGGACAGGTGATTGACGTGATCGCCCCGATCCTGATCAGTTTGATGATCCCCATCGCCGCCGAATCGTGGTTGGCATTCACCGCGTTTCGCATTGCGCTACGACGCGCGCAGAATTTGATTGAATGAGTTATCCACAGACCGCGTCGGTCTTAAAGACCGACGCGGTCTGGCAATGACATGATTCCCTCATGGGCTTCTAACGATCATCCCATCGTGCAGCGTGAGGCCGCACTGTGGAAAAAACGATCTCGGCAGTGGAGTTGGGTCTGGATCATTTTCTTGTTGCTGCCGCTGATGTGTTCCGGCTTATGCGGCTTGAGCATGACGCCCATATTGATCGAAGCAAACTCAGCCGGAGGTTGGCTGTTTTCAGTTGCGGCGATCCTCAGTGTGACGCTGTGGATGCTTCATGGGTTTTTGATGTTCGGCATCTGGTTGTTGTCGTCCATCGGCACGTCCACCGTCATCGCCCGTGAACGCGAGACGCAAAATTGGTCGCTGTTGCGAATCACAACGCTGAACATTCCGGAGATCGTTCATGCCAAAGTGGTCGGCGTGTTGCGTTGGTTAAGTTTGCCACTGGCGCTCGCCGTCGTCTTGCGGATAGCGATGGTCAGTCTTCTGTTCATCGTCGCCATCATCGTCATTTTTTCCGTCGCCATCAGGACGACGACGATAACACCACAACTCCAAGCGGCTCTCGCTGTAGCGAGTCTCGCGGCGTGTGTGATCATCGCCATCTATTTCATCATCGAACTGGCGGCGACAGTGTTGTATAACTGCTCTATCGGGTTGCTGTCATCCGTCCTTGCCCGCACCAGCGCCAATGCCATTGCCATTATGTTTGTGTTGCAGTTCGGGATCACTTTCTTCCTCATCGTGCCGATTCAACAAGTGGTGGTTCTGACTATCAGCATCTTGAGTCTGCACTGGGTGTCGGAGCTGAACCCGCTCACGCAAATAATCATGCCCTTTGTTAGTTTCGGATCAAGCATTATCATAAATCTGGCGATACAGATCGGCGTTGGAGTGATCGCTTACGCTTTGGCGGTTGATCAAGCGAAGAGGATCGATGAATAATTGTTCATTGTTCATTGTTTCATTGTTCATTGCTGAATCTCCATGAATCTTTTTTCTGTTCCCTCCCCCGCTCATCACGACGACGATCATCCCGAAAACGCTAAACGCATCCCGGCGATCCTCAACGCGCTCGCCGCCGACTCCAATCTCCAATCTCTAATCTCCAATCTCCAATCGTCCCCCGCTACCGACGATCAACTCGCCATGATCCATGATCGGGCTTACATTCACAACTTGCGCGATATGATGAAACGCGCCCCAACTTACATTGACACTGCGCCGACTTACGTCACACCACACTCATTCGATTGTGCTGCCGCCGCCGCAGGCGCAGCCATTGCCGCCGTTGAATCCACGTTCCACACTCCGCATTCTGCATTTGCTTTAATACGTCCGCCCGGCCACCACGCCCCACCCGACCGCGCGATGGGATTCTGTTTGTTTAACAACATCGCCCTCGCCGCGCGACACGCGCAAAAACTTGGCGCGAAGAAAGTGATGATCGTTGACTTTGATGTGCATCATGGCAACGGCACGCAAGATTGTTTCTACGATGATCCAAGCGTCTTATTTATTTCGACTCATCAAGCAGGTATTTATCCGGGGACAGGCTATATAGATGAGATCGGATCGGGCGCGGGAAGCGGCTACACCGTCAACGTCCCTCTCGCCGCCGGAGCCGGTGACACCGTGTTCGCCCAAATCGCCGAGCAAGTTTTTATCCCACTCGCCAATCGATTCCAACCGGACATCTTGCTGGTCTCATCCGGTTACGATGCACATTGGCGCGACCCATTAGCCTCACTTCAACTTTCGTGCGCGGGTTATCACCTTTTAGGAAAAAATTTATCTGAGATCGCTCGCAAACAGTGTGGGGGTAAAATTGTGTTTGTTCTCGAAGGCGGCTACGATCTATCCGCGCTCTCGCACGGCGTGGTGAACACCATGCGCGGCGCGCTCGATCTCGCGGCAAACGATCCGTTGGGACCCGCGCCGCGCCGCGAGCCGGACGTGACACGATTGATTGAAAAACTCAAGACTACGCATGGTTTATAACACTTGCATATTCCCACAAAGTGTGCAAAATTATGGATATGATCAAGGACGAGTGGTATGGCTGACATTGCACTACGCAGTTACTTAGAAGAAATTGACCGGATGGTGGATTCCAATCAGGTGGATGAGGCGATTGCGCACGCCAAATACATCTTGGGCATCTATCCGAAAAACCTGGAAGCCTATAAGGTGCTGGCGAAATGCTTGCTGGAAAAAAATCGCCACATTGACGCCGCCGATATTTTTCAGCGCGTGCTGTCTGCCATTCCCGACGATTTTGTTTCGCACATCGGCATGTCCATCGCCCGCGAGGACGAGAGCAACCTCGACGCGGCGATCTGGCACATGGAGCGCGCCTTTGAAGTTCAACCGAGCAGTGGTCCCGTTCAGGAAGAACTGAAGCGACTGCACGGCAAACGCGAAGGCATGGAGCCGCCTAAAGTGCGCCTCACTCGCGGCGCGCTGGCTCGCCTCTATCAAAAAGGTCATCACTATCAACAGGCAATCGCCGAACTACAAGCCGCGCTCACCGAAGAACCAGATCGTTACGATCTCAAAGCGCTTCTCGCTCAATCGTTATGGTACGCCAATCGTTTGGAAGAAGCGACAGAGGCGTGCAACAAAATTCTTGAGACTCTCCCCTTCTGCCGCGAAGCGAATCGCATTCTGGCATTGGTCTGGAGTGAATCGGGACGCGAAGCAGAAGCGAAGATATACCGCAAGCGACTCGAAGCGCTCGACCCGTACGAAGCCTTCTCCAATTTAAGAGAGAACGGCAGTGGCGCGGGCAAAGTCCCGGCAGACAACGTCCACATCCCTCGACTCGATTACGTCCCCGCGGCGCAGACCGAAACGCAAGACACATCGCGTCCGGGCTGGATGCAATCCGTCGGCGTGCAATTCGATCAACCGCAAGCCACCTCCACAGATGCCCCCGATTGGTTAAGCGGATTGAACATCGCCGGTGACTCAACCGAAACCGCGCCCGTCGCCGAATCACCCGCCCCGTCCACAACCGCGAGCAACGATGATTGGCTCAACACATTTACTTCCGGCACATCAAGTGCGGTTGTGGAAGAAGAAGCAGCACCGGCGCAAGATGCTCTACCGGATTGGCTCGGATCATCAGGGGTCGCCGCCTCCACACCTCAAGCCGAAGTGCCGGCCCAAACCGACTGGCTTAATAGCTTAGGCGCGACTCCCGAACCGCAAAAACAATCTGGCACAGGTTGGCTCAAAGAAATTGAAGAACGCAAACAACGCGAAGCCACCGCCGCCCTAACACCCGAAGCCGCAGACCTTCAAGGTTTCCAAAACCTTGAAGGTCTACAACCCGAAGCTGCACCTTCGTGGATGGATCAACCTGCTGCCTCAACCGAGGAGATTCCGGATTGGCTCAAGAGCATGCCGTCTTCACAAATTGCCCCCGCGCCAACATCCGAACTTCCATCTGCGCCAACACCCGCCCCAAGTGCCGACGACGCGCTAGGTTGGTTAAGCAGCGCAGTCACACCAGCGGCAGAACCACAACCGGGTGCGATCAGCGAACTTCCGGATTGGCTCAAGGGATCATCGCCCGAAGTGCAAGCAAGTGATGAAGTGCCGGATTGGTTGAAGAGCGTAACATCGTCACTGAACACTGAAACCACACCGCCGCCTCTACCCACTGCGGCTCAACCCGCGAAACAAGAATCTGTCAAAGAAGAGATACCCGACTTTATGAAAGACATGGGTTGGACTCTGCGCGATCCATCCAAGCCGCTTGAAGAACCCAATGTTTTTGCCGACGCGCCCGCAGCAGAATCTAAATCAGACGAAGCCGCACCGGCGCAACTTCCGGATTGGCTGAAAGATCTTAAACCGCAGCAAGAGGAACCAAAACTTAAAGCAACAGGCGACGCTCCCGATTGGCTGCGCGCGGCGTTGGAAGGTGAAGCCGCGCCAACTGCCCCCGCAAAAGTAGAGCAAGATGCAATCTTGCTCCACATGCCAACTGCCCCCACAGCAAAGGCGGCAACACCGAAGCAAGCGGATGCCCTCGGCGCGCCCTCATCCGAAGAAGATGCGCTCGCTTGGCTCGAGTCGCTTGCCGCGCGTCAAGGTGCGCCCGCCGAGGAACTTGTTTCTTCTCCGCAAGTTCGCAAAAAAGTTTCAACAGATTGGCTGCGTGAACCCATCGCAGAAGATGCGCCCGATAAACCAACTGACACACCCGCAGAAGAATCGGTGCCGGAATGGCTGCGCCCACCGGCTGAAGAACCAAAAGCGCCGCCGCCGATTGCGACACAACCGATTGCCTCAAGCGCGCCCTCATCCGAAGACGATGCGCTCGCTTGGCTCGAGTCGCTCGCCGCGCGGCAGGGCGCACCCGCCAACGAACTTGTATCAAGTTCAAAAGGTTCAGCCGTTGCCACTCCCGATTGGCTCAAAGACCCGACGACGCAACAACTGACACCGCCAGCAGAAGAAAAGCCCGAGCCTTCGCTCGCCGATTGGCTCAAAAAAGATCACGAGGAAGAAGCACCCGCCGCGCAACCTCAAGATGAAATTCCCGATTGGCTCAAAGCACCCACGACTCCACCCGGCGACACGATTGTTGCTTTCCTCAAAGACAAACAAACCTCGTCTCTGCCGCCAACGCCGAAAGAGCCTCCGCACATCAGCGCAATTGGAGAACCCGATTGGGCGAAGCAATTAAGCGAACAAGACAAGGAAGTTCCTACCCCACGCATCAGCGCAATAGGAACAGCGCCGGATTGGTTGAAAGAACTCAGCGAACAACCTGCGGCGGCACAGCAGACGACTCCTGTTGCAGAACCATCACTCGATGACTGGCTCAAGCAAGGTCGCGAGGAAGAAGCACCTTCCGCACCCGTGACTCCTCCTCCCTTTACATCCACCGAAGAAGGAGATGCGCTCGCCTGGTTAGAATCGCTTGCCGAGCGTCAAGGCGCAAAGCCCGAAGAACTTGTGTCGGGAGTTCACACGCGCACCACCGAAACGCCGGATTGGGTCAAGAAATCTGCCGCCGAAGAAAAACCGTTCGCGCCTGCTAAACCCGAACCCCAAGAAGAGAAACCGGCATGGCTGCGCCAGATGGAAGCAGAGTCGGATTATTACGAATCGTCTCTCACCGCGCCCGCCAAGCCCATCCCCGAAACACCCGAATGGTTGAAGCCGCTCGAACAACCCGCCGCCCCATTCGTGCCGGCCGCCGATTCACTCGACTGGTTAAAGCCGCCGCTCAAAGAAACAAAACCGTCCGCGCCGTTAACAGCCTCCACGCCGCAAGGCGAAGAAGATGCGTTAGCCTGGCTCGAGTCACTCGCCGAGCGTCAAGGCGCGAAGCCCGATGAGCTCGTCTCTAACGTTAAGGATCGCGATCTCGAAACACCCGAATGGGTAAAGCAATCTTCTATTCAAGAACCTTCTACGCCGACTCCGGCAGAAGATAAGCCCGACTGGCTCAAACAAATGGAAGCCGAATCGGATGCTTACGACGCGACGCTTAAGCCAGCCGCAAAACCCGAACAGCCTATAGAAGAAATTCCAGAATGGCTCAGAACATTGCCGCCAACCACCTCACCGGGTGATTCGATTGCCGCATTCTTAAAAGACAAACCCACCACATCTGTTTTACAACCTGTAGCGGATCAAGAAGTTCCGGCAGCACGAATTGAAACACCGCCGCCGCAAAAGGTGATGCCGCCATTTGTTCCCGAACCGCCAGCCCCTCAACCGCCGACTACACCCGCGCAAACAGAGCCACCCGCGCCGCGCATACCAAGATCCAAAAGCGCGCCCAAACCGAAAGCCCGACGCGCCGATGAACCCGCGCCGGAAGTTGTGTTAGAAAACGCGCGCGCGCATTTAACCGCATCCAACTTCGGCGATGCCATTGAGGAATATACCGAACTGATCAGAACGAGCGAATCACTGACAGATGTTATTGCTGACCTTGAGAAGGCAACTCAAGAAAACCCCAACACGCCGGAACTCATGCAGACTCTGGGTGATGCGTATGTAAAAGATGGACAACTACAACGCTCGCTTGACATCTACCGACAAGCATTGAAGAGGTTATAGAATCAGAATCACGAAGGATATCGTTATGACTATCAGCATCCCATCTCACAAACTTGCTCGCCGCAAACGCGCCACACCCAAACAAAAAAGCATTGCACTGGTCATCGTCATTGAGCAAGACAAAGATGGCTACTTCGCTCATTGTCCTGCTCTGCAAGGTTGCTACACTCAAGGCGAAACTTACGACGAAGCGATGGCAAACATCAAAGATGCGGCAATCCTACACATTGAAGATCGTCTCGCTAACGGGCTTACTCAAAAATCTATCTGAATCTCTCACCTTACGCAGCGTCATTGCGAGCGTTCTTTGCGAAGCAATCTCACGCTCGACCCGGCAGGGATTGCTTCGTCGCACACAACGCTCCTCGCAATGACGGAGCATCCGAGCGCGTAAGGTAAGTGAATCTTATTTGGAGGAACTTAACTTTGGAACGTACACTCGTAATCGTTAAACCCGACGGCGTGCAGCGTGGACTCGTCGGAGATATTATCAACCGCATTGAACGACGCGGGCTGAGACTGGTCGGCATGAAGTTGATGCAAGTCCCCACATCGCTTGCCGAAAAGCACTATGCCATTCATAAAGGCAAACCGTTTTACGATGGGTTGATCTCTTACATCACATCGTCGCCGGTGGTCGTCATGGTGTGGGAAGGACCCAAAGCGGTTGAAGCCGTGCGTCAACTGATGGGCGCAACGAACCCAACCGCCGCCGCACCCGGCACCGTCCGCGCCGATTTTGCTTTAGACATCGGACGCAACCTCACACATGGATCAGACAGCGTAGAAAACGGCGCAACCGAAATAGATTTATGGTTCAAACCCGAAGAGCTCGTCTCATGGCAACGCGACGGCGAGCGTTGGATGTTTGAGAAGATTTAGAAAAAAAAGAGACCTCCGAGTTCTTAAAGAACTCGGAGGTCTCTTTTTTTTATTGCACCCTCAACAACACCTTCGCCTCTGACCACAGCCCCTCAAGGTTGTAATGCTTGCGTTGCAACGGCGAAAACAAATGCACGATCACATCGCCCAGATCGATCAATATCCAGCCACTCTCCGCTTGCCCGTCCACTTTTCTCAACAAGACGCGGCGCTTGGCTATCGCCTCACCCGCTTCGGCGACCGCGTCAGCCAAAGCTTTGAGTTGGCGATCGCTAGAACCGCTGGCGATCACAAAATAATCGGCGAGAACCGACACGCCTGAAATTTCCATCAGGATAATGTCCTCACCCTTCTTGTCTTCGATAACGTCTATTAATTTTCGAGCGAACACTTGTGTATTCAGATTCGTTTCTCCTCTGTAAGGCAAGTTGGCAACTTGCCCTACGTCAACGGGCAAGTTGGCAACTCGCCCTACATCAACATGGGCAAATTAGCAACTTGCCCTACACCAACACGGCTTCTTCTTTTTCTAAAAACTCACTCACCAAAGCGTGAGTCTGTCCCGGCACATCGTCGGTGGGCAGATGCCCTGCCGATAATTCTTCCAGCCGCGCCTCGGGGATCATCTGCGCGGCAAAACGGCCTTCGGCGTTGGGCGCAGTGAGATCGCGCTTGCCGACGATCACCAAAGTGGGCGCGGTGATGCACGGCAACAACGGCGTGAGGTCGTGATGGCTGATGGCTTTCGCGGCAGAGATTGCCGAGTCCGGAGTCGCTTGATTCCATTCAATGCTCATCCGATGGGCGTGAAGCGATTTATGCCGCCGCAATAAATCGGATGAGGCGATGGGCCAGAACCATCTGCCCAACGCCAGCATCGAGTGGCGCAACGGAGTTCCGGTCAACAGCCGCAAGTCCCAATACACGCGGCCGGTGACGACCGGGTTGATGGCGATGAGGTGGCGCACCCGAGTCGGCTGCCGCGCGGCGAAGCGCAAGGCGATCATCCCACCCATCGAGTGACCGATCAGATCGAACCGCGCCAATCCAAATTGATCAGCGAAGCCGGTGATCACCTGCTCATAATTTTCAATGGAGTACCACGACGCTCCCGGCTTTTCCGAGTCGGCGAAACCGGGTAGATCAATTGCCCAACAGCGAAAGCGAGTCGAAAGGTCGTCCATCATCAGTGACCACATGCGGCTCGAACTGACCCAACCATGAATCATGAGAACGTCGGGACCTTGTCCGGCAACACGATATGCAATTCGCAAACCGTCGAGGGTGGTGGTGTGAAGAGGATGTGTCATGCGCTACAGTGACATTATAACTCACGTCGGCGGCGACTCGCGCTGATAGTCGTCCAGTGTATCCACATCGCGCAAGATCGAATCAGTCGCAACGTCCACGTAATGAATCCAATCGGCATGGGCGCGCAAAAAAACGCGTGGCGATGTGCCGCGCGAGACATTGAATACGTCATTCCAAATTTCACGCGCAAACAAAATAGGATGACCGCGCCGACGCTGAAAACTTGGCGCGACGATCTTGGCTTTTTCTTTTCGCCAATGATCGATCACTTTCGTCACAACAAATGTTTGCATTTGCGGTTGATCGCCCAACACGAACAATGCCGCTTCAGAATTTGGCAAAGACTTTAATCCGATTTGAAATGAGTGCATCATGTCGCCATCTTCATAAGCAGGATTAAAAACGGAACACGCCGCGCAGCCGATCAACGCCTCTTCAACTTTCTCGCGAGCGTAACCCGTCACCACTACGATCTCGTTCACGTCCGCGGCGATCAACGTCTGGCACACTTGACGCACCATCACGCGCGATCCCCAGCGCATGATCTGTTTCGGTTGCCCCATGCGCGATGAGAGCCCGGCGGCTAAGACCACGGCGGCGATCATCAAAAACCTTGATATACAAAAACACGCGGCGCGCCGCCAACGCTGACAACAAACAGCAACAAACATGCGGCGGCAAATAAAATGGCTCGCCCGAAAATATTCCAACGAAGGAAGATCACTTCATCACGATAATGATTCTGAATCGCATCCAACCCTAACGAGAAGGCGATGGGCAGAAAGACTAAAAGATATTCCCAGCCAAATGTTGTCCAGTGCGCCGACACAGAAATAGCTCGCCAAAACGCAAATGCGCTGCCGCCGTTACGCAGAGTGCCCATGGCAAACGCTACCCAAGCAAGAATGGTGAATCCAAATACAGTGAGCATCCCCAACGCTTGCCGCCAACGCGGCTGCTGATCGGGCGGAGTCACCGGAAAATAGAGCGACCACACGCGCTCGACGATCTGATATAGGCCATGCAGCCCGCCCCAGATCAGCGTATAAACATTAAAGCCGTGCCACGCGCCGCTGGCCGCCATCGTGATCAACGGCGGCACGATCACGCTCAACACATTGCGTTGGCTTCCGGTCAACCGCGCCAACCAGCGGCTCAATGGAAAGTAAATGTAGTCGCGCAGCCAATGTGAAAAACTGATGTGCCAGCGATTCCAAAACTCGGCGAAGTTGCGTGAGAGATACGGTTGCTGGAAATTCGCCGCCAACTCGATCCCGAACAATAAGCTGACACCGCGCACAATGCCGGTGTAACCGGCAAAATCGTTATAGAGGGCGAAGGCAAAACTTAGTAGCCACAAGATCAATACCGGGGTCGAGTAGTTTGCGCCCCAGCCGACCCACGCTTTTTCTAATAGGATGATCTGTGACAACACATCGGCGATGACGATTTTACGTATCAGCCCGATCATGATCAAGGCAGTCGCCTTCGCCAGTGTCTCATTCGTCACCACGCGCGGCTTCGCCAGTATTGGCAAAAAGTTTCGCGCCCGTTCAATGGGTCCCGCCAAAAGTTTGGGGAAGTAAGACAGGTACAAAAAGAAGTCCGCCCAATTGCTGCTTGGCGGCAACACCTTGTTGTATACGTCAACCAAATACGAGATCGCTTGCAAAGTATAGAAGGCGAGACCAATCGGCAAAAGAAATTTTGTGGTCAGACCCAAACGTGCCGCATACTCACTCTCATTCAGTTTATAAAATGAAAGCAAGGTCACATTGGCGACGATCCCGATCCACAGCCAAAGCCTGCGCCGACTCTGATCGGGCGTGAGGCGTTTCGCCCACAAAAAATTAAATGCGGTCAGGCAGAACAAGACCAGCGCGAAGTTCCAGCCCCAAGTGAGATAAAAAATATAGGAGGCGATCAACAGCCAATAGTTTTGCGCGCGGTGAGGCAAAGCGTAATACACACCAACGACTACCAGTACAAAAAGCGCAAATTGCCATGAAATAATTTCCATAACTCAACGCACCTTTAACTTGCCTTGTTGAACGGCTTCTGCCAACTGTTCGCCTAACCAACCGGAAAAAACTTTTGTGCCGCCATAGTTCAAGTGCAGCCAGTCGGCAAAATGGCTGGCGGGCAATGTGGTAAATACTATTTGCCCGGTGCGCCAAAACAACGCGCCGCGCGACTCGGCCTCGGCGATGATCGGTTGTAAAAATTGTTCCTGATATGCTTTTTCGTCGGCGGGATCTTTCTTCACGCGAAAGTTCATCTGGGTTGGCAACTCAAAGACGACGATCTGGGTGTCGGTTGATCGCAAATTTAAAAAATCGCGATAGCCTGCAAAGTAGGGCGGGTACAATTGATGTTGCGCCATGCCCCATCCCGTTGTGATTTCTTCAAACTCATTTCCTTTATAAGCGTTGAATCCAAACGACGAAATGTTTCGCTCTAACCGTGATGTCAATTCAATGCGTTCCACGTTTCGCCAATCGGACGAAGCAACGCTGTAACGATACAGGTAAGAGTATTCCATCAGCCAGCCTTCCACCGTAACATCACCGGAGTGGTAGCGCACCCAAGGGACGTCGTAGACTCCGCCCGGAAAATCTTGCGAGAATACCGAAGGGTCTGCGCCGTAGATCAATATCTTGGGATGATAACGGGCGATTAAAAGTTTTCCGATGGTGGGGGCTGCCGTCGTGGGCATGGCGGCAATGCCAAAATTGAAACAGACGATCTCTTCGCCAGTGCGCGCCTGATAAATGCGCGACATCTCTTGCGGATCCACGTCGGCATCCACCGCTGAACTACCGATGAAGATGCAATCAACCCTGCCTCTCGCTTTTGCCAACGCATCAAGCCGCGCCACTTTGATTCCCAATTCCGGATTTGCCACGCCCATATTCGGCGCGGGCAATACTTGCGCGGCGTGTGCCACGCGCAAAGATACTTCACTCAGCAACCCTAAAATTAACAAGAACAGAGCGCACAAAAAAATCGCGCCAGCCAAAGGTTGCTTAAGTTGTAATGTCTGCATCCACATTCTCCTTGACACACAAAGCGCAGAGAGAAATCTCTGCGCTTTGTAACTGCGTAGTGAGACACGAAAATTAGTAACTACTCAACCACTCCGTCATTGCGAGCGCACTTTGCGAAGCAATCTCAAGGCGCGACCGAGATTGCTTCGTCGCACAGAACGCTCCTCGCAATGACGCCTGAAGAGTTACGAAAATGCTACACTTTTGCCTTCAACGCCTTCAACACTCGTTCCGGCGTCAACGGAAATTCATCAAAGCGAATCCCAATCGCATCTTCCACTGCGGCGATCAACGCCGGAGCGTAAGGCAAGTAGGGCATCTCCGCCATGCCGCGTGCGCCCCAAGGTCCAATTGGATCAGGGTATTCCAAAATCACCGACTTAACTTTATCCGGCACGTCCAACACTGTCGGGATTAAATAATTCGAGAGATACGGCGTTTGCACGTAACCGTTTTGATGCACAAAATTTTCAAGCACTGCATAGCCATGCGCTTGCACTATCGCGCCTTCGATCTGCCCTTGCACTTGTTGCGGATTCACCGCATGACCCACATCATCGGCGACGATCACGTTTGTCACGCGGATGTGCCCGGTCTCGGTATCCACTTCCACTTCTACAACTTCCGCTACATATCCGTAAGAAAAGTTGGGTTCACTCTTGCCTGTTTCGTGATCGAGTGGCGTCGTCTTCGGCGGGCGATATTGATACGTTGCCACTGCCGGGCGCTCTTCGTCTTTCCATTTCTTCAGCGCCAACTCCGCCGCGCCCTTGATCGCGTTGCCCGCCATGAACGTCAGGCGCGAAGCGGAAGTGCTACCCGATGTTTGCGATGTGGCAGTATCAGACATCACTAACTGAATCTTGTCGAGCGAGACTCCACTTGCGTCTGCCGCCATTTGCGCGAAGACTGTGTGTGCCCCCTGCCCGCAATCCGCGCCCGCCTGATACACGGTGACGCGGTCAATCTCATTTTTCCCTTCGATCTTAATTGTTGCCCAACTCTGCTCTGGAAACCCAAATGAGAAACCGACATTCTTGTAACCCATCGCAAAACCAATACCACGCCTCACACTTTGGAATTTGGAATTTGGGATTTGGGATTTTTCTTTTGGTCTTTGCCATTTCCCCTCAACTTTTTTCCATCCCGCTTCTTCGGCGCACTTCTCCATCACTTGCGGCATCGAGACGCCTTTAGGCAACGGCGTGCCAACAGAGAGAATCGAACCTTCGTGGATTATATTGCGCGCGCGCATCTCAACCGGATCAAGCCCCAACTTCGCGGCGAGCTTATCCATTTGACTCTCGGCGGCAAACGCGCCCTGCGGACCCCCAAAGCCTCTAAACGCGCCGCCCGGAATATTATTGGTTAATACCGTATACGAATCCACTTTGACGTTTGGAATCTCGTAAGGACCTGTCACCATCAACGTCGCATTGCCCAAAACTTTAGTTGAAGTGTAGGCGTAGGCGCCCGCATCCGAGATCACTTCGTTTTCAGAAGCGAGCAACTTGCCATCTTTATCCGCCGCCCATTTGCACTTGATGTAAAACGGATGACGTTTGTGATGGCCGATGATCGATTCTTCACGCGACCAAATAATTTTCACCGGTCGCTTAAGTTTCCACGCCGCCAACGCCAACACGATCTGCACCGACATATCTTCGCGCCCGCCAAACGCACCGCCAATCGCTGGATAGATCACCCGCACTTTCTCAAGCGGAAGTTTCAAGGCATGGGCGATCTGTTCTTGATCTTCGTGCGCCCATTGCCCGGCAACTTGCACCGTCACCCGACCCTCTTCGTCAATGTAACCGAGTCCGGCTTCGGGTTGCAGATAAGCATGTTCTTGATAGGGCGTGTGATAAGTTCCTTCAACGATGGCAGCCGCACTGGAAAAGGCGGCATCCACGTCGCCTTTGCGAATCCGATAATGGACGAGCACGTTCGATTCTTTTTCAGGGAAGAGTCGCGGCGCGGAGTCTTTCATTGCCTCACGCGGATCAAAAATTGTCGGCAGGTCTTCCCAATCCAGCTCAATCAGATCGCGCGCGTGCGCGGCGATCTTTTCTGATTCAGCGATCACCAGCGCAACCTGATCGCCAATAAATCGCGCGGTGTCGCCGCCAACCTTATCCGAACCGGGTCCGATCAATACCGGCTGATCGGGCATGATCAAACCATACTCGTTGTTCGGCACATCTTTGGCAGTTAAAACTGTCACAACACCTTTGACCGATTCTGCTTTCGACGTATCAATACGTTTGAGGCGCGCGTGTGGCCTGCCCGCAAACAAAATTTTTATATGCAGCATTTCGGGCATCACCACATCACCCGGATACAACGTTGCGCCGGTGACTTTGCCTACCGCATCAACGCGCGTAATAGATTGACCAATCATAGATCAATAGACATTATCGGAAATAATTTTTACACTGATAAGAGAGGGAGCGCAGATAGCGAAAGTCAGTGCGGAGGTTGTGCAAGGCGCAAGCGACCTGCATCACCAAATCAGAGAATCCTTTGG
>Ga0163199_1001145_pt1 | contig 16511 bp, 19 predicted proteins | sample PL_2010_150m_FD_113537 | JGI IMG/M metagenome (GOLD analysis project Ga0163199, IMG submission 113537) | Freshwater microbial communities from Powell Lake, British Columbia, Canada to study Microbial Dark Matter (Phase II) - PL_2010_150m | ecosystem: Environmental > Aquatic > Freshwater > Lake ... | reverse complement strand
TGGGTAAGGTGTGTGTAGTTCATTCTGGGCAACTTTGACTTGGCGGTCGAGGGGTTCGGATGCTATCGCATCTTGCCCACCCAACCCGTTAATCAGAGTTGCACTTCGAAATTGAACTCGCGACCTAAAACATGCAGCAAATCCGCAACTTTTCCATAATTGCCCATATTGATCATGGTAAATCGACGCTTGCCGATCGCATCATTCACATGTGCGGAGGCCTGTCAGACCGTGAGATGGAAGCTCAGGTTCTCGACTCGATGGATATCGAACGCGAACGAGGCATCACGATCAAGGCGCAGACAGCCGCTTTAACATATAAGGCGCGCGATGGCCAATTCTATAATCTGAATCTGATCGATACTCCTGGACACGTCGATTTCTCATACGAGGTAAGTCGCTCCCTCTCGGCCTGTGAAGGGGCGTTGCTGGTGGTCGACGCGTCTCAGGGTGTCGAAGCGCAAACCGTTGCCAATTGCTATACCGCCATCGAATTGGGGGTAGAGGTCGTTCCTGTGTTGAACAAGATCGACCTGCCGGCGGCCGATCCTGAAGGAACTCGGCAGGAGATCGAAGACGTGATTGGAATTGACGCAACTCACGCCATTCTCGCCAGTGCCAAGACTGGTTTTGGGGTAGAGGACATCATTGAGGCTGTGATCCAACGGATTCCCCCACCATTAGGCGATCCATTGGCGCCGTTGAAAGCGCTGATCATCGATTCGTGGTTCGACAATTATGTAGGTGTGGTCATGCTGGTTCGCGTGATGGACGGGGTGCTTCGGCCGAAAGATAGAATTCGTCTGATGGCCGGTGGCACCGTGCACCTTTGTGAGCAGGTGGGCGTTTTCACCCCCAAGTCGCAGTCATGCGAGCAACTCTCGGCCGGTGCCGTCGGTTTTGTCATCGCCGGCATCAAGGAGATCAAGGCAGCCAAGGTCGGAGATACGGTCACCCGTGTCGATCGTCCTGCCGCCAAGCCTCTGCCAGGATTCAAGGAGATCAAGCCACAAGTCTTCGCGGGTCTCTATCCGATCGAGCCGAACGAATATGAAGGGCTGCGTGATTCGCTGGAAAAACTCAAGCTCAACGACGCGTCGTTGCACTACGAACCGGAAGTTTCCCAGGCCCTCGGTTTCGGGTTCCGCTGCGGATTCCTGGGTCTGCTGCACATGGAGATCATTCAGGAAAGACTTGAACGTGAATTTGACCAGGATCTGATTACCACGGCACCGACGGTCGTCTATCAGGTGTTATTGCGCGACGGCAGCGAAATTTTCGTGGAGAATCCATCGAAGCTGCCGGAGCCGTCAAAAATTGACGAGATCCGAGAACCGATCATCACCACTACGATCTTCGTGCCAGAGGAATACCTGGGTTCGGTGATTATGTTATGCGAACAGAAACGCGGATCGCAGGTTAATCTGCAATATCGAGGCCGACAGGTCCAACTCAGCTACGACATGCCGATGGCCGAGGTAGTGATGGATTTCTTCGACAAGCTCAAATCGATCTCGCGCGGCTATGCTTCGCTTGACTACGACTTCAAGGAATATCGCGCCGCGGACGTCGTCAAGCTAGATGTTCTTATCAATAGCGACAAAGTCGACGCCTTGTCGATGATCGAGCATCGCGCCAACGCGCCGTTCCGGGGTCGCGCACTGGCTGCCAAAATGCGCGAACTGATTCCGCGTCAGATGTACGACGTAGCGATCCAGGCGGCGATTGGTTCTAACATAGTCGCTCGTGAAAACATCAAGGCTTTGCGCAAGAACGTGCTCGCCAAGTGTTATGGAGGCGATATCACACGCAAGAAGAAACTTCTGGAGAAGCAGAAAGCCGGGAAGAAACGCATGAAACAGGTTGGCAGTGTCGAGATTCCGCAGGAAGCTTTCCTGGCGGTATTGCGGATCGACGATAAGTGATCGTGAATTAGACAAGATTGACAAGGTAACCCACATGAACTTTGCGCTGATATTGTTCTTGTTGCTGATGGCCACCGGCGCGATCTGGATGGTCGACCAATTTTGGTTGAGCAAGATGCGTGCGGCCGACGCCCCAGATCCATGGTGGGTGGAGTATGGCGCCAGCTTCTTTCCGGTAATCCTGGTGGTGTTTCTTTTGCGATCATTTCTGGTCGAACCGTTCAAGATTCCTTCTGGTTCGATGATTCCGACGCTGTTAGTGGGTGATTTCATTTTGGTCAATAAGTACACCTACGGAATAAGGCTGCCGGTTCTCAACAAAAAGGTGATCGATATCGGTACTCCGCAGCGCGGTGACGTAATGGTTTTTCGCTATCCCGACAATCCGTCGCTCGACTACATCAAGCGTGTCATCGGCTTGCCTGGTGACAAAATCGCGTACCTCAACAAACGCCTGACTATCAATGGCCAGGAAATTCAGCTTAAGAAGGCCGAAGATTACTTGGACAAGGAACGCCTTTACTATACGCCGCGCTATATCGAGACCTTGGAGACCGTAGCGCACGAAATCCTGGTTGAACCCGATGCTCCGTCATTTATTAGCCAAGTTACTCAATTCCCATTTCGGGACAAATGTCACTACAATACTTCCGGAGTGGTTTGCGAGGTGCCGGCCGGACATTATTTCATGATGGGCGACAATCGCGACAACTCACAGGACAGCCGATTTTGGGGCTTCGTTCCAGACGAGAACATCGTCGGCCGGGCTTTCTATATCTGGTTCAATTTCAGCGATCTGAAGCGAATTGGAAGTTTCCGATAACCGCGGGAGAACAACATGGCTCCAACCATCAAACGACAGCGTGGCGTGGGCTTACTCGGGTTGATCCTGGTGGGTGGCCTGTTTGTCTTCGCGGCCCTGCTGGGCATGAAAGTCGTCCCGGATGTCCTTGGATATTTCACCGTCATCAAGAACGTCAAGGCGACAGCGCATGATCCGGGCTTGAGCGGCTCCAGTGTGTCCCAGATACGCAGCGCCTATCTGAAGCGCAGCCAAGTGGAAGGCGGCAGCCCGGTTTCGTCTGAAGACCTCGAAATCACCAAGGACGGCAACGAGATCGTCATTTCCTTTGCCTATTCGAAGAAGATTCCCCTGTTTTCAAACGTCAGCCTGTTTATCGACTTCGAAGGCTCCAGCAAATAGTCGATGCAAATTGAAAGGCTGGAGCATTCTCTAGGGCACATCTTTTCCGGTCGCGAACTGCTGGAACAGGCGTTAACCCATCGCAGTCACGGTTCTTCCCACTATGAGAGGATCGAATTTCTAGGTGACAGCGTTCTCAACTGTGCAATAGCAGCGCTCTTATTCGCGCGCTTTGCGGATCTGCGGGAAGGTGAGCTATCTCGACTGCGGGCAACCTTGGTGAGGCAGGAGACCTTATTCGAAATCGCCCAAAGACTTTCCTTGGGAGACTATCTGAAGCTTGGCGAGGGAGAATTGAAAAGCGGGGGTTTTCGCCGTCCTTCGATCCTTGCCGATGCCCTCGAGGCGCTCCTCGGAGCGATCTTTCTGGACGCCGGGTTCGACCGTGCACGAGAGGTCATCTTCAATCTGTATAAGCCGTTGCTTGCCGGGATCGATCCGCAGCGAGCCAATAAGGATCCCAAGACCGCACTACAGGAATTGCTACAGGGACGGCATCTGCCGTTGCCACAATACAGCGTGAAAGTCATGCGCGGTCAGGCGCATGAACAAGAGTTCGAGGTGGAATGCCATATTCCGGATCTGGATATCCGGGCGATCGGCGGCGGCGCAAGTCGTCGCGTCGCTGAGCAAGAAGCCGCGTCCCGAGCCTATCAATTGATTTCCGCAAAATGAGCGATGGTTTTCGCACCGGCACTCTGGCCATCGTGGGTCAGCCCAACGTCGGCAAGTCGACGTTACTGAACCAGTTGATTGGTCAGAAGATCAGCATTACTTCAAGAAAACCTCAGACTACCCGACACCGGGTTACTGGCATCCTCACTACTCCGGTATGCCAGTATGTCTTCGTTGATACCCCAGGCTTCCAGACGCGCCATGCTGGCGCCCTCAATCGTGTGATGAACCGCAATGTTACCCAGGCGCTGGCGGACGTAGACGTCATAATCTGCGTCATCGAAGCCGGGCGCTACGGACCATCCGATCGTGCGATTTTGAAATTGCTGCCGCGCGATCGGTCGGCGCTCTTGGCGATCAATAAGATCGATCGTCTTGATGACAAATCGACGCTGCTTCCCTTCATCGCCCAGATGTCCCAGGAATACCCTTTCGCCGAAATCGTGCCAGTCTCCGCTATGACCGGCAGCGGCGCCGAACAACTGCTCAGTGTCGCGGCCCTGTATCTTCCGGTGGCCTCGCCAATGTTTGGCGGGGATGAAATCACGGACCGTAGCGAACGATTTCTCGCCGCCGAGTTGCTGCGGGAGAAGTTGTTTCGCAATCTCGGCGAGGAGCTCCCATACGCAATCGCGGTGGAAATCGAGCGCTTCGAGCAGGAAGGAACCCTGCGACGGATCTTTGCCGCTATCATTGTCGAGAAGCCCGCTCACAAGCCGATGGTGATCGGCAGGGGTGGCGAGAAGCTGAAGACCATGTCGTCCGACGCGCGGCGCGATATGGAACAACTGTTCGGTGGCAAGGTGTATCTCGAAACATGGGTCAAAGTCAAAGGTGGTTGGTCCGACGACGAGCGCGCCTTGAAGAGTCTTGGCTACGAATAGAGTGGCCCTAGTCGTGAGACGTTGATGAGTGGCAAGCAGCGCGTCGATGGGCAGTTCGCCTACATCTTGCATTCTTACCCTTACAGCGAATCGAGCCTGATCCTCGATGTGTTTTCGCGGGACCATGGTCGCATGCCGCTGTTGGCGCGCGGTGCTCGCCGGCCCCGTTCGGTTTTGCGTGGTGTGCTCCAGGCTTTTCAACCCCTGGAACTGGGCTGGTTCGGTGGCGGCGAAGTGCGCACTCTGGCCAAGGCGGAGTGGGTCGGCGGCATACCATTGCTCGGCGGTACGGCCCTGATGCTAGGTTACTATCTGAATGAATTGCTGCTAAAGTTGTTGGTGCGGGAAGATCCCCACGGCGTTTTATTTGACGCCTATGCGGCAACTTTGCATGATCTGTCGAGGGACGAAGTGGGGGGCGAAACTCACGCAGTTCGATTGCGCCTGTTTGAGAAGACTCTGTTACGTGAGCTCGGTTATGGTCTCGTGCTGGAAAAGGAAGCCCTTACGGACGAGGCAGTTCTGCCCGACCTGAATTACCATTACCTGATTGAAAGTGGACCAGTCAAAATGAATGTCTCTCCGGATAGCGATCCATCGCGCAATCCGACCGTCCGAGGGAAGACGTTGTTGGATCTGGCACGCGATGACTATGCCGACCCACGAACTCTTGCCGAGAGCAAGACACTGATGCGGATGCTGATCAATCACCACCTGGCCGGTCAGCCTTTGCAGTCGCGGCGGGTCTTCCTGGACTTGCAGGAATTGTAACGGTGGCGTTGCAACTTGGCGTCAACGTCGACCACGTCGCCACATTGCGCCAGGTGCGCGGTACTTCCTATCCGGATCCAGTGCAGGCCGCCTTGCTGGCTGAGAAATGCGGAGCCGATGCCATTACATTGCACTTGCGCGAAGATCGGCGCCATATCCAGGATCGCGATGTCGAATTCTTGCGTGAGCGAATGACTACGCGCATGAATCTTGAATCGGCGATCACCGAGGAAATGCTCGCCTTCGCCTGCCGCATCCGTCCGCACGACGTCTGCCTGGTTCCGGAGCGTCGCCAGGAGCTGACGACGGAAGGAGGGCTGGACGTCGCGAGTCACCTAGCCGAGGTCAGTCTTGCCTGCCAGCGTCTATCCGCCCTCGATATTCGAGTATCACTATTCATCGATCCGGAGCCCGCCCAACTCGATGCGGCGATGGCCGCTGGAGCTCCCGTGGTTGAGTTACACACCGGCTGTTATGCTGATGCAGCGGAGAGCGTAGCGCGGGCCAGGGAATTGACCCGAATCCGCAAAGCCGCGGTGTACGGTCACCAACTCGGTCTCCGGGTGAACGCCGGGCACGGACTGAATTTCGCCAATGTAGGCGCGATCGCGACCATATCCGAAATTGCGGAATTGAACATCGGCCATGCCCTGGTCGCAGAGGCAGTTTTCATGGGTTGGGAGAATGCCGTCCGCGAAATGAAAAGGTTGATGCTGCTGGCTCGCGAACCATGATCTATGGTATCGGCACAGACATCGTCGCCGTGGTAAGGATGGAAAGTCTTTTTCGTCGGTACGGTGAAAGGGCATTGGAGAAGCTTCTGGCGCCTAGCGAACGCGAAGCCTGTCGGAATTCGACCGTGCCTGGACGTTTTCTTGCGAAGCGCTATGCCGCCAAGGAAGCCTTCGGCAAGGCGCTCGGCACGGGCCTGCGCGCTCCGGCTCTGCTGCCGGCGATTGCCGTGGTACATGATGCACTTGGCAAGCCCGGATTCGTGTTTGCGGCAACACTGGCTGAGAACGTTGCCGAACGCGGGCTGGTTTCCCATCTTTCGATCAGCGACGAAGTGGACCACGCCATTGCCTTTGTTATCTTGGAGCAAACATGACTAGCCTTCTCGATGGTTCGTTGGGCCCGCTGATGGTCGACATCGCGGGCACCGAGTTGACCGGCCCGGACAGAACACTCCTGTGTCATCCGCTCATCGGCGGCGTGATTCTGTTTTCCAGAAATTATGCATCTCCGGAACAACTGGCCAAGCTGTGCGCCGAGATTCACGCCTTGCGCACGCCGCGCCTGCCAATTGCGGTGGATCACGAGGGCGGCCGGGTGCAACGCTTCCGCGAGGGATTCACCCGACTGCCGGCGATGCGTCGGTTAGGCGCTCTATGGGATGCCGGCGAGGCATCTGCACGCAAAGCAGCACGCGGCGTTGGCTATGTCTTGGCGGCGGAACTGCGCGCAGTGGGAGTTGATCTGTCATTCACGCCAGTACTCGATCTCGACTACGGCAGTAGCAGCGTGATCGGCGACCGAGCGTTTCATCGCGATCCGGCCGTCGTCATCAAGCTTGCCGAGGAGTTGATTGCGGGGCTGCACCGGGCCGGCATGCCGGCTTGTGGTAAACATTTTCCTGGCCACGGGTACATTGTGGCCGATTCGCATGTCGCTATTCCGGTTGACGAGCGCAGTCTATTGAATCTGGCTGAGGATTTGGCGCCATATCGCCACCTCAAGCTCGATGGAGTCATGCCGGCTCATGTCATATACCCGCAGGTAGATAGCCAACCGGCCGGATTCTCGAAGTTGTGGCTGAATAAGTTGCGCGATGAATTCAAGTTTGACGGGGTCATCTTCAGCGACGACCTGTCGATGGAAGGCGCGAGCGTCGCCGGGGGCATCGTCGAGCGTGCCGACGCGGCGTGGCTAGCGGGTTGCGACATGTTGCTCGTTTGCAATGGCCCGGAGTACGTTGAAGAATTACTCACGCGCTGGCGTCCGGATTTCAACCCGGCGACCGTGCGTCGCATTGAGCGCCTGTTATCATTGCAGCCCGGATTGGACCGGGAGCAGCTGCGCGTCGATGAAGAATACCAAGCCGGACAACGGAGCATCGCCGCGTTGCTTGCCTGAGCAAGCCAGGACGGTTGCAGGAAGATCCTTGTTTCGGTAATCCTACGTCGGCGGGAATGCCTGTTGCCGCAGATTACTTGACGCGATTGCGGTATTCAGCGGTTCGGGTATCGATCTCGATTTTGTCGCCAATGCTGACGAAGAGTGGAACCGGCAGCTCGAAACCGGTGCTGATCTTTGCTGGTTTCATGACTTTTCCGGAGGTATCGCCTTTGACGGCTGGTTCGGTGTAAATCACCTCACGTATTACCGAGTTCGGCAACTCGGTCGAGATCGCCTTGCCGTTGTAAAAAACCACCTCGCAGGCCATGCCGCCTTCGAGGTAATTTAAAACCTCGCCCATGTTTTCGCTATCCACTTCGTATTGATTGTACTCGGCGTCCATAAATACATAGGCCGGGTCGGCGAAGTAGGAATAGGTCACTTCCTTTCGATCCAGCATCACCATCTCGAATTTGTCGTCAGCTTTGTAAACGGATTCCGTCCCGGAGCCGGTGAGCAGATTCTTCATTTTCATCTTGACCACGGCAGAATTTCGGCCGGATTTGTTGTATTCGGCCTTCAGCATTACCATCGGCTCGCTACCAACCATAATGACATTGCCTACGCGAAGTTCCTGAGCTGTCTTCATCTTGCGTCCTGCGTCAAAAAATTAATCGAAGATTATAACAAATTTCCACTAAAACGTATCAGCTGCCGCGCCAGATCGACTTGTCCAATCAATTGCGACGACCACTGTGCGGCATGTCTCGTCAGGTCGGGTTGCATCCGCCAAAATGTCGGCCATGCGGCTGCGACTTCCGGGCCATCACCCCGATTCCAGGCAACCCAGAACTTACGGCAGGCCAACGTTGTCGCGGGGCGCAGGTTTTCGCAATACAGATTGAGAAACGCGTCGAGTTTTGCCAGGTGTGCATCATCTTTCTGCGGGTAGATTTGCCATACCAGCGACCGCGCTGCCCACTGGGCGCGCACGAAGGAATCCTCGCCGCGGACAAAATTCAAGTCACACAACCAAAGCAGTCGATCATAATTGTCCTGTGCGAGGAAGGGCAGGGCGTATACCGTCAAGTTTCCATGGTGGAACTGATCGCCAGTCCTGAATTGTGAATGTCCAAGGCACGTGGCGGCCTGCGAGAGTGCTTTGCCCTGTGGAATCAGGCAGCGCAATGGCGCGTCCCCCCCAGCCCAGGTGTGCAGCAATTCAGGCAACGCCGGGTTTTCATAACCAAACATCGATACGCTGGTTTCTCCGGGCATAGCGGGTGGCACACCGAGGGTGTCCCAGGCCGCTCCGGATGCCGCCTGATAAGCATCGCGCTGCTGGGTGAGTTGGGCTTCGCGCAACAAACCTCCGCTGGCTGCCACGAACCCCGGGAAAAAGAAATATTTGGTCAATTCAAGCCTGGGATGCGGCGAGGCAAGTCCGTGACAACCGGTGACCCAATCCTGTGCGCTGAGGTACTCAAGATTAATCCAGACTGGCTTGCGCGTTCGCTCGGTCATGGCCGCGAGATAACGCTCGGGCAGATTACAAGCAAAGGACTCGACCACGACGTCAGCAACTTCAGTATAAGGAAATGGATTTGCCCACCGACGGACCAGAACCCCGTGCTGCAATTGCTCGTCCAACCCGACCTGGATGTCCGGGCATAGCTGGTGCAGGCTCAATAGGTCGTCCACCCACAATCGAACCGGCACCAGATGCTCTTCGGCAAGTTGCCGCGCCAACCGCCAACAGACACCGATATCGCCAAAATTGTCGACGACATGACAGAAAATATCCCAGTTTCTTTCGCGCATCGCTGGACAAGGATGATTGGATGAAGTCAGAATCCTACCCTGAACCCAAATATGATCACTAGTATCTTCAGATCACGGGCGCAAGTTTGCCATTTCTCAGGTATTGTTAATAACCACTGATGCAATCTAAATCCGGTTCCAAATCCCTAGCCAATTGCACGGCTTGCCCACGCTTAGCGGGCTTCCTGATCGACGTGCGGCAACGGTATCCCGCATACCACGCCCGTCCGGTGGCGCCATTCGGCGATCCGAGGGCGCGCATGTTGATCGTCGGTCTTGCTCCTGGAATGCATGGGGCGAATCGCAGCGGCCGGCCGTTCACCGGCGACCACGCCGGGATATTGTTGTATCAGACGCTGCACAACTTTGGATTTGCCAATCGTAGCGTATCGGTGAGTGCCGACGACGGCCTCGAACTGAGTGATTGCCGCATCACGAACGCGGTCAAATGCCTACCGCCACAGAACAAGCCCGAGCCGATGGAAATTCGAACCTGCAATCGCTACCTCGCTGACGAACTGGATGCTTCGCCCGAAGTTCAAGTAATCGTGGCGCTGGGCGGAATTGCCCACAGATCCGTGCTGGTGGCGCAAAAGTTGAAGCAAAGCGAATTCGCATTCAAACACGGTGCCAGACACAGACTTCCGAACTCCGGTGAGCGAGGCCGAATTCTGATCGACAGCTATCATTGCAGTCGCTACAACACGCAGACGCGTCGACTGACGCCTGAAAGTTTCGCCGAGATTTTTATTACCGTCCGTACTGAACTTGAACGTCTCGGATAGATCGTCTCCATTCAATGCCAAGGCGCTAATGGCGACGCTGCCAGATGAGCCAGGGGTTTATCGCATGCGCGCTTCCGGCGGAGATGTCCTCTATGTCGGCAAGGCAAAGAATCTCAGGAAACGCGTCAGTTCCTACTTCCAGAATTCCGCTCAAAGTCCACGCATTGCCTTGATGCTGAAGCAGGTGGCTCAGGTCGACATTACTGCGACACGTTCCGAAGCCGAAGCATTGATCCTTGAGAACAATCTAATCAAAACGCTGGCACCGAAATATAACATTCTCTTCCGTGACGACAAGTCCTATCCGTATATAAAGATGACGGGGGATGCTTTTCCTCGGATCGCCTTTCATCGTGGTGGTTTTGACAAGAAATCTCGCTACTTCGGACCATATCCAAGCAGTAGTGCCGTGCGCGAGAGTCTTCAATTGTTGCAGAAGATCTTCTTGCTTCGAACTTGCGAGAATTTCGTATTCAACAATCGTTCACGGCCCTGCCTGCTGCACCAGATCAATCGCTGCAAGGCTCCCTGTGTTGGTTTGATATCGAATGACGCTTATGCCGCGGACGTCCGTCTGACTGAGTTATTTCTAAATGGCCGTTACAGCGATGTGATCGAACGACTGACACTGGCCATGCAATCGGCCGCGGAAGATCTCCGATTCGAAGAAGCCGCGTCCTTTCGCGATCAGGTTCGCGCTCTTCAAGCTGTTTTGCATCGTCAATATGTCAGCAGCACAGGTGAGGAGGATGCCGATATCATTGCGGTGATTGCGATGCCTGACGGCTTTTGTGTCAATCTGGCCATGGTACGCAGCGGTTTGCACCTAGGCGACCGAACTCACTTTCCGAACGGCGCTGACGTCGGTGACGAGAGGGAGGGACTCCTGGCGTTTATCGAACAGCATTACATGGAACACCCGTCGCCCGCCAGATTGATTCTCAATCATGATGTGACGAAAGCCTGTACCGCAGTATTTGAGGGTGCCGGGCAGAAAACTATTGTCGGTCTTCCACGAAACGAGATGGAACGTGCATGGCTCGAGATGGCCGAAAACAACGCCGGGCTGGCAATTGAGGCGAGCCGCCATGCCGCTTCAAGCGCGCGTTTGCGGCTCGACGCTTTGCAGGATGCGCTAGAACTGTCTGCTGCGCCAGCTCGGATCGAGTGTTTTGACGTCAGTCACACGCAAGGGGAAGGCGCGGTAGCCTCATGCGTCGTATGCGTCGATGGTGTAATGAAGAAAAGCGACTATCGACGATTCGACATCGCGGGGATCCAGCCTGGCGACGATTATGCCGCCATGCGCCAGGTCCTGAAGCGGCGCTACAATAAAGTCTCGGCTGGAGAAGCGGTGGCGCCCGATCTAATCCTGATCGACGGCGGGCAGGGACAATTGGGAGTTGCGCGGTCAGTACTAACAGAGCTCGGTCTCCAGTATCTTGCCTGCGTCGGCGTAGCCAAGGGAGAAGGGCGCCGACTCGGACTTGAAACATTAGTCATCGGCGATGGAGGTGAATCGGTAAAATTATCGGCGAATCATCCGGCCTTGCAGTTGATCCTGGAAATTCGTGACGAGGCGCATCGTTTCGCCATGATGGGACATCGGGCCAAGCGGGCGAAATCGCGTGCGCGCTCGACGCTCGAGGATGTGCCGGGAGTCGGTCCGGCTCGACGGCGCAAACTGTTGGCCCAGTTTGGTGGCCTGAAAGGCGTTGCTGCTGCGACGATCGAAGATCTTTGTCGTGTCGAGGGCATCAGCCGGGCGTTAGCGGAAGTGATTCACAATGAATTGCACTGAAACAAACGGAGTTTACTGACCACGACAATGCCGCTCAATATCCCCAATCTGCTCACCTGGACACGCATCCTCCTAATTCCAATGTTTGTGGGCGTGTTCTATGCACCTCAGTGGCTCTCTCCTTCCGAACAGAATCTGTCTGCAACCGTGATCTTTGTCATCGCGGCACTCACCGACTGGCTCGACGGCTGGATCGCTCGCAAACTGGGACAGACATCGGCTTTCGGTGCCTTCCTTGATCCCGTCGCCGACAAACTGATGGTGGCTGCTGCATTGCTGGTGCTGGTGCAACTGGAACGTGCGGATGCCATTATCGCTTTCATAATCATCGGTCGCGAAATTGCGATTTCCGCGTTACGCGAGTGGATGGCGAAGATCGGCGCGGCGAAAAGCATTGCAGTTTCTTTTCTCGGCAAGGTCAAGACGACCGCACAGATGATCGCCATTCCGATGTTGCTTTACGAGGATGCTCTCTTTGGAGTCAGCATGCTTTGGCTCGGCAGTTGGTTAATTATGGCTGCCGCGGTTCTGACCTTATGGTCGATGGCTTACTATTTAAGGATGGCATGGCCGGAAATTTCCTTGCGCAGCAAATGAGATGACGATTGTTGACACACGCGATGAACTGGCTATAATTCGCGCCTGTCTTGCGGCAGTAGCTCAGTTGGTAGAGCGCAACCTTGCCAAGGTTGAGGTCGAGAGTTCGAGACTCTTCTGCCGCTCCATTCATCAGGGGAAAGCGCGAGCTTTCCCTTTTCGCTTCAAAGCCATATCTTTATACGGCATGGCGGGGTAGCAAAGTGGTTATGCAGCGGCCTGCAAAGCCGTCTACGCCGGTTCGATTCCGACCCCCGCCTCCAATAATCCAGTCATTCACGGGCAGGCATCAATTCTGTTGAGCGACTATCTCCGCTGGTTGTGTAGGTTATTGAAGTCCTTAGCGTAGTCACGCAGCTTATTGACCAAATGCACTCGTTGCTGAGGCGTCAGCATCGCAGTTAGTTCCAGGATCAATTGCCGATTCTGCTCGAGCCACAACGCCCAAATACGCTCGTGCTCTGGCGTTCGGCCACTTTCCCAATTGATCAGCCAATGCTTCAGGGCGGCTTCCGACTTATCCTTCATGGATTGCGTCGCGATAATTTCACGAAGGATTTTTTGGCGCGCGATGCGCTGCGCATATCGGTGCTCGGCCATCCGTGGCATGGACTTCAACATTGCCAGAACACTTGTCTTTTGATCTGGGTTCAAGGCGCCGATCCAGTCCTCAATCCTCGCAAGCGTTTCCTTGGAGCGCTTGCGATCCCGTTCCGCCACCGTTCCGGAAATATTTTCCCTGATAAACTTGGCGTTCGACTTGGATAATCTCTTGTCCAGGACATCCAACTGCGCGGGTTCGATGGTGGCCAACAAATCGGCCAGATCTGCGGCAGAATAATCTACTAATGCGTTGAAACGCGCAGTCAGCGCCGTCTCAAGCCACGCGAGATCTGCATGATCGAGTCCCGTCTCGACTCGCTGCGCCGCCTCAGAGCACAGCGCAGCGTACTTCGGTAATTCAATCCGGCGGTGCCAGGCATGGATATGTTGAATCTTTTGATCGTATAGTATTCGTTGCTCGGAAGTGAAATCAAAGTAGTCATCGAGATACCAATACACCACAGTATCAGCATTGTTGTATGCGACGCTTATCAGACCGCAACCGCCGAGCAGCAGTAGCAGCAGCAGAGAGTACAGGAGATTTTGAAATATTAGGCTGGACAGGCGCATGGTGACGTTAATTGAATGCGTCGATTCTGACAACCGGCATGATACGTTGAACCCGCCTTTATTCCCTCAGAATCGCTCCGGCAACTATCATCAAAGGTAGAATAGATGAAGCCGCCGATTCTGCGGTTGGCCGCGAGCGATCTCGCGAATTCGACAACCGGACAGACAGTAGTGGAGTTTGGTCCAGCGGCTGATTTTGAGAGACTGTTCGGCGCAAGAAATTCGCTTCAAAACAAATTCATGTCAACACTGCAACTGTTTTCGATCTGCGTCCTGATTTGGGGTTCGACGTGGATCGCCATAACTTTTCAACTTGGCAGCGTCGCTCCGGAGATGTCCGTAGGCTATCGCTTTCTACTGGCCTCAGCGGTCTTGTTCGCCTATTGTCGCTGGCGCGGCCTGTCGCTTTCCTTCAGGCTCAAGCAGCACGGAGACCTCGCGATGCTGGGCGCATCCATGTTCTGCGCGAGCTACCTCTTTGTCTACTATGCGGAGACATTTATCGTGTCCGGCATGGTCGCGGTCGGATACTCTGCCAGCCCAATGATCAATATGCTGGCATCGAGACTGTTCTTTGGCACCAGGATGACCGCGAGGATCGCGATCGCAGCGCTATTCGGCGTCGTAGGCATAGTGTGCGTCTTTTGGCCTGAATTTGGAAAGCTTTCGGTTAGTCGAAATGCCACTTTGGGTGCAATTCTTACGGTGCTTTCGGTACTGGCATCCTCGGCCGGCAGCATGGTTGCCACTAGAAACCAGAAACTGGGTTATGTCACGTGGAGTAGCCTGGCGTGGGGAATGTTCTATGGAGGATTACTTGCGTTAATAATCGGATTGGCGATGGGGCAAAGGCTCACATTCTTGTTTTCAACTGGCTATATGCTCTCATTGGTTTATCTCTCCATCCTTGGCTCGATAGTGACATTCGGCTGCTATTTAACTCTTTTGGAGCGAATCGGCCCTACCCGCGCCGCCTACATAGGGGTAATGGTACCGATTCTCGCTTTGGTCATTTCCTTCTTCTTCGAAAAATTCGCTTGGGGTTGGCTAACGACAACCGGTGTTGTGTTGTCCGTCGTTGGCAATATCCTGATGTTGCGCCCGCCAAAGAGCCAGTCATATGCTTGATACCAGAATCGGTATTCCGTCTGAGCACTCCCATCGAGAATCGATCAATTGGACTAACGGGCGAATTCCATACCTATTCGGGGGAATGAAGTCCTCGGAAAGGGATCAATATTTTGTCGAACTCGTCTAACCCATACCTCGTCCGGAGATGAAAATGATTATCCAGTCGGTGGAGCTCGTCGCCCTGCCAAACGCCCCCTCCTATCAGAACAAGATTTATCGCGCCCACATGGATACAGGAGAGGATATCGACTTGTTCCAGCAGCATTGGGATGTGGTGTTGCCTCCTGAGTCTTTGGTCGGGCTTTCGCTGGACGAGGCGAGAAAACTCCGTACCGAAAAGATGATTGCCGTTGCCGAAGGCTACCACTGAGATGTCTGAGAGTTCTGCGACGGATTATTTCGGCCAGATTTTGGCACTGAAGTTAATTTGCGGCGACCCGCTGACTTGCGAATTTGACGCAGAAGCAATTTGATTTATTGAATCACCTGGCGAGTCGCGTTGGCCTTTGCCAATGACCTATCTGGCTTGATCCAGTCCGGTTCGGTTATAGCTTAGGTGCTCAGGTAGAATTGAGCCCCCGACTCCTGCCTGGATGGTGAAATTGGTAGACACAAGGGACTTAAAATCCCTCGACCATAACCGGTCATGCGGGTTCGATTCCCGCTCCAGGCACCAAAGACTATCCGCTATGAGGCACCTAATTGCTCTTTTCTGCTGCACCGTGCTCACAGCTTGTGTGGGTGACGGCAACACCGCGCCAACCGTCACGGACATTCAGGCGAAGAGTCTCAATTACGGCGCGAGAGCCGAATTCGACTTTCTGGGGTCCTATCTGGACAAGGGTCTAAGTGCTAGCATTCCAAATTGCACCGGGCAGACCCCTGCCTTCATATCACCTGTCCATCAAGTACTTACATGCACGATCACGGCCGTCGGCGACCTCACTATCGAAGTCAAGGGTGGATCTGGTGCGGTAATTTACTCAAAGACGTTCACAGTTCCGGCCCCAAGGACGGCGCTTGTCACGTCCATGGGAAATATCATCGTGGAACTTGATCCAACCGCCGCCCCTTTGAGTGTCAATAACTTCCTCCGATACGTGCAAAGCGGCTTCTATACGAATACGCTTATCCATCGTGTCATCCCCGGGTACGTCATCCAGGGTGGTGCTTTTGGTCCGGGATTAACGATCAAACCCGGAGCGCTCGGACCGATTACCCTCGAGTCCAACAATGGCCTTAGCAATCAGCGAGGAACTATCGGGATGGCGCGAAACGCGGACCCCAATTCTGCATCCTCGCAGTTCTATTTCAACGTCGCGGACAACCTATTCCTCGATTACAAGGACTCAAGCAATCCAGGCTACGCCGTATTTGGCAAGATTGTCGAAGGCCTTGAGGCCATGGACGCGATCGGCGCCGTTCCGACTGCCCCGCAAAACGGGGTTCCCGACTTCCCCATAATTGAGGTTCTCGTCAAATTCGCTCTGAGAACCCAATAGCCTTGTGTCTGACGTCAATTACCTTGGCCGGTCGGCGTCAATTATCTTGGCCGGTGGAAGCGAGGCATGTTTGGTTTAGCCTTTCGTCTTTGTCTTAGCTTTTGAGGGCTGCTCGGTCGGGGCGAGC
>Ga0163199_1001144_pt1 | contig 16521 bp, 12 predicted proteins | sample PL_2010_150m_FD_113537 | JGI IMG/M metagenome (GOLD analysis project Ga0163199, IMG submission 113537) | Freshwater microbial communities from Powell Lake, British Columbia, Canada to study Microbial Dark Matter (Phase II) - PL_2010_150m | ecosystem: Environmental > Aquatic > Freshwater > Lake ... | reverse complement strand
TGCGCGTCAGGATTTCCTTGAAGCCCGGCCGCCCGAACGCGCTCGTCGGCGGAAAATACGTGCCGCCGTAAAACGGCTTCAAGTCTGGCGTCAGCCACGCGCTGAGCGGCCAGCCGCCCTGGCCGCCCATCGCCTGCACCGCCGTCATGTAAATCTGGTCCACGTCAGGCCGCTCCTCGCGGTCCACCTTGATGGGCACAAACCAGCGATTGAGCACCTCGGCGATCTCCGCGTTCTCGAAACTCTCGTGCTCCATCACGTGGCACCAGTGGCACGTCGAGTAGCCGATGCTGAGGAAGATCGGTTTGTTCTCGCGCCGCGCTTTCTCGAACGCCTCCGCCCCCCACGGGAACCAGTCCACGGGATTGCAAGCGTGCTGGAGCAGATAGGGGCTTTTCTCCTTTGCGAGCCGGTTCGGTTTGCGTGGGTCGGATGTCATGGGTGCCGGACTCGCCTTCTCGGTGCGCTCGGCGTCGCAGGCCAGCAACGCGACCATGCAGCCGAGCACTATCGTCAGCGAAATCTTCAACGCATTGACTCTCGACTACGCCCTCCGGTCGGTCAAGCGGCTGTCTGGAAGCCTCCTTTATTGGGGCGGTTGGGAGAGCGCATAGAACGAGTGGAGCAACGCCTCTTCTATTGCGTAGATGGAGTTTGGTTTGCTATAGAAGAGCCAAAGGATGCCCAAACAACCAAGAGAGAAATTAGGCAGTCCTACCACCCAGTCGGCTTTCCCTAAAGGTAGGGTAAGCGGACGTAACGAAGACCACCTTGCTACGAAGCTTTGTAACCGTGCTTGACTTGTTAGGTCGAAAACTAGCGAAAGCTAGTGGAACGGTTGCAAAGCGACGTAGCAAGGTGCGCTTTGCCTCACAGCAGTTTTCTATGGGAAAGGAGAGGATAACCAAGAGCTAAAACCAAGAAAGAGGGGTCAATCTTTGCTTCAAAACATCATACCCTTTCGCCGGGAATCGCACCATGCCACCTACAGAGATAGCACTATGGTATTAAAAATTTTTCATAAGAGAGGGGGGACTGTTGCCCGACCCCCTCACGCGAAAAGCGAGCATGATGTTTTGAGACAAAGCTTCAAGAAAGTTCTTAGCTCGCCTCTTGAGTTTTGCCCTTCACTCTCCCGCACTTCCCAAAGACTCACCTATAGAGAACCCCAAGCCAACCACCAACCCTATGAGAGCCAATCACCTTACCAACCATCTCTGCTATCTATTCTTCTTCTTTACCCTTTTCTTCTTTTTGTTTGAGCTTCTTTTTGCTCTGTTATGATTTTCTCTTTTACTACCACATAAAGGCATCTTCCCTTATAGGCATCATCCCTTATAACCTATAAGGCAAGGAGAGGGGGATTCCGTCAAAATTCCAAGGGTGGCGGAATATCGAAGCGTGAAAGGGAAAGCACAAAGTGTGGTCTGTCCCGGTTTCCGCGAATCGGCGGAATGTCGGATTGTGAAAGGGGCAACGCTAGCAACCCTACAATGCAGCAAACGAGATGAGCAATGACAGTATGAGTAACACAACCAACAAGTTCGCTGGCTTCAACCGTGAGCAACTGAAAGCAGTTGACCGCTCCAAGCTCACACCGGAAGAGCAAGCAATGCTCGCCGATAGGACGATGGAGCTTGCCGCCGAGGCAACGGCAGCGGCGACTGTGGCGCGGGCGGCGGCGGAGAGCGCCAAGAGTGGCTACAACTTTGGCGTGACCGCACAAGGCAAGAGCTAAACCGCCATCGCCAAAGAGTTAGGTCACGCTAGACAAACGATCTCTGTGCTGTGGGCGCAGTCTTGGTTTAGGCAGGTTGGGGCTAAGATGATGGACAAAGCCGCTGAGCCGGGGTTGCGGAGAAGATAACCGCTCAAGACTGAGCCGACAGGTAATTAGGTGCTGTTTAGGCTCTCTGAAGGGGGCGAGGCCAAAACTGGTCATTGCGTCAAATTTCCAGTTCCGGCCCGATACCGTGATGGATATTTGTCTCAGGAACCTCTTGCTGGCCTGTCTGACTCTGAGGCTGAAAACTTGGCACGCTCTCTAATCGCATAAAACAAATCGGAGGAATTACTCTTATGAGCTCTGTTAGACATGCGTCTTGTCCGTGTGGTTTCAAGATGAAAGATATCATGTTGGGTGGCGGCATCTGGGTTCGCACCCATGTCGAAATGGCTCCAGCGGTTTGCTTAAACTGTTCCCGTCTGGTTGTCCGAAACTATACCGGAAGAAGGCTCCGGTGCCGCAAATGCAAAGGCCCGATTCGGTTCTACAACGAACCTGAACTCTATGCGGCGACGATCCCTTCCAGAAACGATGAGCCAGTGTCGTTTGGCTCTTCCGAGTTCTCAGAGGATCAGTTTTGTGAAACATTTACACCACAGCGTCTGTTGGAGGACGTCGCCGCGAATAACATTCCAATCCCGCAGGCGGTGACGGAAATCGAGTCGCTCAACATGCTGCTGCGTGGCAAGAGCCTGCACACCAGATTCAAGCAGAGATTCAAGAAGCGCCCCCTGTCAAGGGAGGGGCAGCACCTCATCGAGCGTGTAGCATACTTGAGCGATAACGAACGCATCAGGCTCAACCGGATCGTGTGTGAGTCAGCATTCCGGCCCCTTTGCCCGCAGGCAGAATTTCCTTGGGATCGAGACATGGAAGTGTCAATCACAGACCCGCAGGTGGAGGTTTACTATCGGTGCCCCAAGTGCAAGGAAATGACCATGACGTTGTTCTACGGAGGCGATTGGGGTTGATGACATGAATCCGATCCGAAGTCATCCCGTCGCAGCACTGGGAGGCCCAACTATGAGAGTTGTGTTTCAGGAGGTAGGCGACGGACGGGAACCTTGGGGCAGCATCTGCGGCCGGCAACAGTGTTTTTCTAGAGGCGAGCGATAGTCCCGTAAGCTCTTAACTACAGATCTGTAATTGAGAGAAGCAGCCCGTTCGTGCGGAGAGTCGACTCGTCAGGTGCAGGCCAATGCAAACGGCGTATACCAGTGCGAGTGGGTTTGGTTGCCTATGGCACTGGAAGCGCAAGAAGCAAAAACCTGCAAAAACCCGAGGCACGAGTTCGGTATGAACTTTTATAGGCTCCACGTAAGCCTGGCTGCGTTCGTATGCGTGTCTTGAGTTGAAGTGTGGATGGGGCGTTGAGGCATTAACAACCAAGACTCCCCATCCGTGCTTTCCCCTTAACCGTTCAGCACCAACAAAATGACTGAGGATGTCTATGAATGAGCATATTAAGATAGGCAATGAGGCGCTCTCACAAGATGACCTGGTTGGAGCCAGGGCTGAATTCATACTGGCTCTTGGCGACCCTGATGAAACGGTGCAGAAAATTGCCAGCAATCGTTTGAGAGAATTGCAACCGCAACAGGAGCACACCCAGAAGAGTTCAAAATTGCGGCGTGACCGGCCGCAGGAGGGGTGGTTGGGATTCGTTGGGTATCACGTTGGTCAAAGAGGTCTGGTCGAAGAAGTGCGTCGGGAGAAGCTTCTAGAAGCCTTCGAAAGGACGCTTCCAAAGCCACGGTTTAGTGATGGCGAAATATACTGGTGGGGGCCACCTCGATCTGCTGATCGCTATCGCAAGATTCGCGAAAGGATCTGGGGATTTCTAATGGAACGGCGGGAGAAGTTGAAAAATGAGGGATGGGATAAAACAGCTATACTTGAAGATGTAGCCGTCATTAATTGGTTGGTAGATCATCTATGGTTCACGGAAACCATGGAGAAGTTTTTTCTGGCCAACGACCTTCCAAAGTAGAAAGAGAATCTACGCTGTAGAGGATCGAACGGCAGCGCTTTATGAAAACCATGCGTCAGGTCTGGGGTTCTGAGTTCCGGCTTCACCGGTTTTGTGCTGTCAATTGGTCTTTGCGACACACTCTCAACCTCCAAGCGTCGCCGTCACCTTGATCTGGCGAGCCGGCTCGCTCTCGTCCCCGTTTTCCACCAGCACCTTGATGAACGGCGGCTTTGACTTTAGTTCGACGCTTTTTCGGCTGACGCCGTCAGCGCGGCAATCGAGGTCGCAGGTGAGAATATCCGCGCCGTCGTAAGCCAAGCCGTCGTTACTGCCGCGCACGCGGAGCGTCAAGCCTTGGCGGGCGGTGGCGGCGAACTTGCACTCGATGATCAGGCTGACGCGCGTGACGTTGCCGAGGCAGAGCGGCGGGCAGTCGCCAAGCTCCGTGGCCGCGCCGGCTGCGAGAGAGTCGAGCGTCAGCACCGGCATCGGGAGCGTGAACGGCCGGCGCGTGGCGAGCACCTGCACGCCGATGTCTTCGAGCACCGACGTGCGGCCCTTGGCGCGCGGCGCGTGGGCCGGGTCAAGGTAGCGCAGCGTGTGGAACGCGTAGATAAACGGCGGCTCCACCAGCGTGTGCACCTCCGCAAACGCCGCCGCGTTTGGTAGGCTCTCGCGCGGGGCGACGGGGTTCGCCGCGTGGCGCGTGAAGCGAAACCCGTCACGACTCGTTGCGTAGCCGATGCTCTCGCGGGTTTTCATGCGCGGCTGGTATTCCTTCGCGCCGCCGTAGAAGAGATGGAACAGTCCATCGCGCCAAAACACTTTTGCCTCGGAGCAGCCGCCGTCGTCCCACGCGCCTTTCTCGCTCGGTGGCAGCGCAGGGTTGTCTTTCCATACCGTCCACGGCCCCTCCGGCTTGTCCGCCGTCGCCACCGAGATCGGCCCGTAGTCGGGCGCGGTGGAGCCAATCGGGTGCTCGGTGTAGAGGTGGAACCTGCCGTTGTGTTTCACAACACCGCCGACGTAGCCGAAGTCGCGCAGGATGGGGTTCTGGTCATATTTCGTCCACGGCCCTCCCGGCTTCGAGGCAAACGCCAGGCCGACATCCCACTTGGCGATGTGGCGCGCGGGCTTCGGTTTCTCTTGTTCCACGCGGTTGTAGCCGGAATACCACATGATGTATTTGCCGGGCGCTTCCTTCACGATCATCGCGCAGGCGACGTGATAATCATCCCAACTGCCCGCCGGGCCGACATTGAGCACGGGCCGGTCGCTGGATTTTTTCCACGGCCCCAGCGGATGCGGTGCCGTCGCCAATCCCAAGCGATAACCGCCCGATCCCCACCGCGCCTTGTCCTTCGGCACGCCATGATAGAAAAGGTAATAGGCGCCGCCGTCCTTGATCGCGTCGCACGCCTCGATGACCGACTCGTCCCAAGCTCCCGGTGTGCCGCATGTGAGGATTGGGTTCGGGCCTGGGACGTGGATGAACGTCTGGGCTGCGAGGAAGGCGGTGATGATCTGCGGCAGGTTCATGAGAAGAACTGTTTGCATGGTCGCTTTGTCGCGAATTTGCCTTTCGCGCTTCCAGCGGCTTGCTGGCACGCGCTTGAGACATTATCACCCGTCGCGTCTTTATGGTTCAACTTTCTTATCACACTCGCAAGGCTTGGAGTGCCGGTTTCAACCTATCCGAGACACGCGGTTGTGTTGGAGCAACACGACCTCGACAGACCAACTTTGTTCATGGACGCCGTGGAGCGGCTGGCGCATTATTCGCCGCCATGACGCCGAAGGAACGCATCCTCGCCATGCTCGACCGCCGGAGATCGGCGCGGGCGTTGAGCAGAAGCCGCAGGGACAGCCGCCCATGAAGTTCTGCCATGCTGAGGAACGATGAAACGCCGACTCTTCATCCTTCTGGCTTCTTTTTGTATCCTATGCAGCCATGGGGTTGCCGCGGAGACGCGCGACCTCATCCTCGTCGCCGGCCAGTCGAACGCCGTGGGCTTCGACGCGAAACCGTCCGAGTTGCCCGCCGACGCCGCCGACAAGAAAGTGATGTTCTGGTGGCGTTGCGGCGACCCGCCGCCGGACGCGCACGATTCCACCAGTGGCGGCCAGTGGACGCATCTCCAGCCGCAGCCGCTCGGCGAGCCGATCCGGCCGAGGAAGGGGCGGCAGTATGGAAACTTCGCGCAACCGGAGGGCGGCTTCGGGCCGGAGATAGGTCTTGCCCGCGAATTGCGCGCGAAGGAAAGCCGGCCGCTCGCGATTGTGAAGACGGCGTTTAGCGGCACCTCGATGGCGCAGGACTGGAATCAAGCCGACCCTGGCGACGGCGGTTCGTGTTACCGCGCGCTGGTGGCGGAGACGAAGGCCGCCATCGGCGCCGCGAAGGCGCGGGACGTCACGCTGCGGTTGCGCGCGCTGGTCTGGGTGCAGGGCGAGAGCGATGCCAACGCGAAGGACGCGGCGAACTACACCCGGGCGCTGGGCGACATGATCGCAGCATTGCGGAAAGACCTACGCGCGCCCCATCTCATCGCGTTATTTGGAGTGAACACGCGCTTCGGCAACGACAAGAACCCTTTCGTTCCCAAAATCGTCGAAGCCCAGCGGACAATCGCCACCAAGGACAGACGCTGCGCTTACGTGGACACGGCAGGCGCGGAGACGCTGTTGCCCTCGCGCACCCACTTCACCGCCGCCGGCACGCTCGATATGGGCCGGTGCTTTGCCGCGGCGTTGCTGGCGGTGGAGGCAAAAAGTGGTCGTCTCGCTCCGCGAGACGGGAGATGATGAACAAAACCTCTCGCGGAGCGAGAGGACTACTATGTCGAGGAGCCAACGAATGAAAAAGACGATCTTGCTTTGCGTGCTGGCCATTTCGATGGCGGCGAGTTTCTGCGCGGCGGCGGACGCGGCCGCCAAGCGGCTGAACATCCTTTTCTGCTTCGCTGACGACTGGGGGCGCTACGCGAACTGCTACACGGCGGTCGAGAGCCGGCCCTCCATCAACCAAGTGCTCAAGACGCCGGTCATTGATCGCATGGCGCGCGAGGGCGTGCTGTTTAAGAACGCGTTTGTCACCGCGCCGAGCTGCACGCCGTGCCGCAGTTCGCTGCTGTCGGGACAGTATTTCTTCCGCACCGGTCGCGGCGCAATTCTGCAAGGCGCGCAGTGGGACGCGAGCATTCCGAGCTACCCGCTGCTGCTGCGCGATGCGGGCTACCACATCGGCAAGAGCCACAAGGTCTGGAGTCCCGGCACACCTACCGATGCGCCCTACGGCGGCCAGCAGCACGCCTATGAGAAAGCCGGCCGCGACTTTTGCGACTTCTCCGAGAACGCCACCAAGCTGGTGCGCGAAGGCATGACGTTCGAGGCGGCGAAGGCGAAGATGCTTGCCCAGGTGCGCGACAACTTCGAGGCGTTCCTCGCCGATCGCAAGCCGGGCCAGCCGTTCTGCTTTTGGTTTGGCCCGACGCTCACGCACCGCTCCTACGAGAAGAATTCCGGCAAGGCACTCTGGGGCATCGAGCCGGACTCGGTGAAGGGCAAGCTGCCGAAATTCATGCCCGACGTGCCGGAAGTGCGCGCGGACTTCACCGACTACATGGGCGAGATCCAAGCGTGGGACGCCGGCGTCGGCGTGCTGATCCAGAAGCTCGAGGCCATTGGCGAATTGGATAACACGCTCGTCGTCATCAGCGGCGACCACGGCATGCCCGGCGTGCCCGGCGGCAAGTGCAACCTTTTTGACTTCGGCGTCGGCGTGGCGCTCATTGCGCGCGTGCCCGGCGGCAAAGGCGGCCGCGTGGTGGATGACTTCGTGAACCTGATGGACCTCGCGCCGACGTTCCTCGAAACCGGCGGCGTGAAACCGCCCGGCGTGATGATCGCCCGCAGTTTCATGAACGTCCTGCGCTCGGCGGAATCCGGCCAAGTGGACCCGGCGCGCACGTGGGTCGTCACGGGCCGCGAGCGCCACGTCGCCGCCGCGCGCGAAGGCAACCTCCCGTATCCGCACCGCGCGCTGCGCACGGCGGACTTCCTCTACGTCCGCAACTTCGCGCCTGACCGCTGGCCGATGGGCAGCCCGAAGTTCACCAGCAGAGCGGATATGCCGTCCGCCGACGCGTTGGAGCACAACACCTTCGTCGCCTTCGCCGACATGGACGCCAGCCCGACGAAAGCGTGGCTGGTCAGCCAATACGCGTTGCCGGAGTGGCAATGGCACTACGACTACGCCTTCGCGAAGCGGCCCGCCGAGCAACTCTTCGACCTCCGCAAAGACCCCGACCAGACTGTCAACGTCGCCGACGACCCGGCCTATGCCGACACGAAGCGCGAGATGGCCGCGCGTCTCGTGAAGATTCTCACCGAAGCCAACGACCCGCGCGTCACCGGCGACGGCCAGACGTTCGAGCGGTCTCCCTTCACCGACCCGGAGCCGGAGCGGCCGGGCAAGAAGGGCGGCAAGAAAACAAAGTGAACCGTCGAGAGTTTCTGAAATCGGCCGTGGCGACTATCACCGCGGCCACGACCCGTAGCGCGCTCGCGGTTGAGCCACCCATTGATCTGCCCGCCAGCCATCGCGACGCGGTGCGGCGGCGGAAGCGACGTATTGTGATCCAGCATGACGTTCATTGGGTGATGCTCAACTACGGGAAGCTCCACCCGGACGGCGGCGCGGCCTTCGCGCCTTTTCGCGACGCGGTGTTTTCGTATGTGGACGAGCCGGGCAGCCAGATTGACGCGATCTGGTGGGACATCGGCGGCTGCGCGACGGGCGCGGCGTATCCGAGCAAGGTGGTGTCGCGGGAGGCCGCTCCGCTGGTGCAGCAGTGGCTTCGCGAGGGTCTGGATTGGGCCGCGGAGCTGGTGAAGGAAACTCGCCGGCGCAAACTGGAGGTGTTTTGGAACCACCGCATCAGCGAAGTGGACATCCTGCCCGGCGGCGGCCATTCGAAGCAGCCGGATCCGCTCAAGCTGGAGCATCCCGATTGGGTCGTGCCGGCCTCGTGGTGGCCACACGGCATGTGGAACCTTGCGGCGGAAGGTTTGCGCGAACATAAGGTGGCGTTGCTGCGCGAACTGGCGACGCGCTACGACTTGGACGGGATTCAGATTGATTTCGCCCGCCACGTTCCGGTGTTGCCGGTGGGCCGGCAGTGGGAACTCCGCGGCCACATCACGGAGTTCATGCGCATGACGCGCCGGATGTTGCTGGAGGTCGCGCGGCAACGGGGGCGACCGTTCCTGCTGGCGGCGAGAGTGCCGCAGACGCTCGCCGGCTGCCGCGCGGACGGTTTCGACGTGAAGACATGGGCGGAGCAGCGGCTCGTGGACGTGCTGACGCTCGGCTCGCGCACGATGAACGCGGATGTCGAGGGCTTGCGCGCCGCAGTCGGCCGCGCGGTGCAGCTTCAGCCTTGCTTTGACGACCATCACGCCACCGACGGCTACCGCTATGCTTCCATCGAGTTTCTGCGCGGCGTGTTTGCCAACCACTTCCAGCGTGGCGCGGACAGCGTGGTGGCCTTCAACTGGTCCATCGGCACGCCGGAAGTGGCCCGGCTGGTCGGCGGAGAAATCGCGCCGCTCACGCATCAGGCCGCGTTCAAGGAGATCGGCGACCCGCGCACGCTGGCGGGCAAGGATAAAATGTTCGCCGTCGAACGCCGCGGCGGTTATCCATGGGCCGATGGTTTCTTCAATCACAATGACACCGCGCCGCTGCCGCTGGTGCTCTCCGATGACCGGCGCACGGCCACGCTCACCCTGCACATCAGCGATGCGCCGCCCGCCAACAATGTGAAGGCCAGTCTCACGCTCCGTTGTATTTTGTTCCAGGCAGGTGAAGACGACACGTTCGACATCCGCCTTAACGGTGTGGCCTTGCCCGTGATGACGCGCGACCCGGAATGGAAGGACGCGCAAATCTTTTCTCCCAAGCCGCAGCCCATCTCCGGTTACAAACCCCGCCCGATCAATCCCCAGCAACGCCTGCTGCGGCTCGATTGCCCGGTGCCCCGCGAAGCCTGGCGGCACGGCCGCAACCGCATCGAAATCCGCGTCGCGTCGCGCGGGCCTTCCCCGGCCGGGGAAGTCATCCAACTCGAGAAACTCGAAGCGCACCTGCGATATCATTAGAGGAGTCGGCGAACCTGAATCATGAAACTCGGCCTCGGCCTCTGTAACCGCGTGCTCATCCCTGACCACGCGCCGCAGATGGCGTGCGCCGCGCCGTGGCACGCCGGAATGGGGTTCGCGCTCGGCTACATGCGCGCCGCGTTACAGGCGCTGGAGGTAACACCATGAACGCCGCCGCCACACCGGTTGACGAATTAGCTGGGAGAGGCGGCTTTCCAGCCGCCTCACGGTGGCAAGATCGAGACGGCATCGTGTTTATGAAACAGTTGGCGAGAAACCAAGCTGAGGCGGCTGGAAAGCCGCCTCTCCCAGCTAGGGATTTCCCTGTCAGCACCGACGCACGAGCATGAACGCCGCATCCACACCAACCGACACGCGACGCGGCGGCTTTCGCTGGACGATTTGCGCGCTGCTGTTCTTCGCCACCGCCATCAACTACATGGACCGCCAGATACTCGGCATCCTGGCGTCCACGTTGCAGACGAAGTTCGGCTGGAACGAAATCGAATACGGCCACATCGTCACCGCGTTTCAGGCATCCTACGCCATCGGCATGGTGCTGTTCGGGCGCATGATTGATCTCATCGGCACCAAGCACGGCTACTCGTTGGCGATGGCGCTGTGGAGCCTCGCGGCGATGGCTCACGCGCTGGCGCGGTCGGCATTCGGCTTCGGCGTCGCGCGGTTCGCGCTGGGATTCGGCGAGGCCGGCAATTTCCCCGCCGCGGTGAAGGCAGTGGCGGAGTGGTTTCCGCGGCGCGAGCGCGCGCTGGCGACGGGCCTGTTCAACGCCGGCGCCAACATCGGTGCGGTCGTCGCCCCGGTGGTGGTGCCGTGGTTGACGCTGCGCTATGGCTGGCAGGCGGCGTTTGTGGCGGTTGGCGCGGTCGGGTTCATCTGGATGGTTTTCTGGGCGGTGTTCTATCACGCGCCGAAATCGTCGCCGCGCGTCTCGCCAGAAGAACTGGCGCTTATCCATAGCGACGCGCCGGAGCCGGCCACCGAAAAAATCCCGTGGCGCAGCCTGCTCCGGCATCGGCAAACGTGGGCGTTCATCGTCGGCATCGCGGTCTCGGCGCCGATCTGGTGGTTTTACCTCTACTGGCTGCCGAAGTTTCTGAACCAGCAGTATGGCCTCGACCTGGCCAAGCTCGGCCCGCCGCTTGTCGTCATTTACACGATGACCTGCGTCGGCAGCATCGGCGGCGGCTGGTTGTCGTCGCACCTGCTGCGGCTCGGCTGGTCCGTCAACGCCAGCCGCAAGACGGCGATGCTGGTCTGCGCGCTCTGCGTCGTGCCGGTGATGTTCGCGGCGCGCGCCTCCAACGTCTGGCTGGCGACGGCGCTCATCGGATTGGCAACCGCGGCGCATGCGGGCTGGGCGGCTAATTTGTTCACGATGGTCTCGGACATGTTTCCCAAGCAAGCGGTGGCGTCGGTCGTCGGTCTGGGCGGCATGTTCGGCTCCTGCACGGCGATGTTGTTTTCGGAATCGGCCGGATTCATTCTCCAAACGACCGGCAGTTACTGGAGCCTGTTTTTCATCGCCGGTTGCGCGTATCCGCTGGCGCTGGCGGTCATGCACGCGCTGACGCCGCGAATGACGCCGGTGGAGTTTCGACGCGGCTAGAGGAAACCTGACGATGCCAACCCAACCTCCCAACGTCACCTGGCAACAGCAGGTGCGACACGTGCTCGCCCGCCAACGGCCTGACCGCATCGTCTATGCGCCGAACTGCTGGCAATGGTTCGCGCACCAGCTCAACCACGGCCTGCTGCCGCCGGAGATCGCGCACTGCCGCACGCAACTCGATCTCATCCGGCATCTGGGCCTGGATGTCTTCAGCCGGAACATCTATTGCGACCAGCATCATTGCTGGTTCGGCGGCCTCGCCGAGGAAGTCTGGGACGGCGTTGAGGCGCGCGAGGAGGTCCGCATCGAAGGACGCGACCGCGTGATCACCAAGACCTACGTCACGCGGCGCGGCACGCTGACCGAACGGCTGCGTTACATCTTCGCCGACTCCACGCTCGTGCAGGAGGTCTTCACGCTCGATGGCGCGGCGGACCCGCTGGGCGCGCTGGAGGAACTGCTGCGGGCGCGCCGCTGGCGTTTCCTGCCCGAGCGATACGCGCAGGAACAAGCCCGCGTCGGCGACGGCGGCTTGGTCGTGGCCGGCGAGTTGTTCAGCCCGCTCAAGGCGCTGCACTTCCTCGCCGGCGCGGTCAACGCCACCTATCTCATTGCCGACGACGAAGCTCGCGTGCGGGAGTTGCTCGCGCTCCATGAGGCGGCGCAGCTCGATCTCGCGCGGCAGATCGCTGCGGCGGGCGTGCCGGCGATGATGGCGATGGACAACCTCGACGCGGCGTTTCACACGCCAGCCTACGTCGAGAAGTTCTCCGCGTCGTTCTACGAGAAGGCGAGCCGCATCGCGCACGACCACGGCAGCACGTTCTTCATCCACGCGTGCGGCCGGCAGCGGGTGAACCTAAAGCTGATTGATTCGCTCGGCGTGGACGGCCTCGAAGGCGTGGCGTTCCCGCCGCTCGGCGACGTGCAACTCGACGAGGCGCTGCGGCTGACCAGCGACCGGTTCCTGATCACCGGCGGCATCAGCGCGATGGAGACGGAGAAGTTCCAGAGCGCCGACGAGGTGCGGCGTTACGTCGGGGATTTGTTCGGGCGGCTCCGGCCCTTCACGCACCGGTTCATGCTGGCGGCGAGCTGCAACACCTCCATCCGCACGCCGTGGAAGGCGCTCCTGTGGTTCCGCGATGCGTGGAGGGAGTTCGGAAGTTGAAATCGTGAGGAACCGCAGGCCGGACACTCCTGTCTGGCCTGCGGGGTTTCATCGCTTGAACCACTCCTTCGCGTCTGCGGGCCGGATGGCGGTGAGGTCGCCGCGGTAGTGGCGCAAGTGGTGGCGCTTCGGCGGATGCTTCGCGAGCGCCTCCTCGTTCAACTCGATGCCAAGGCCCGGCCGGGTCGGGATGAGCATCTCGCCATTCTCGATGCGGACGTCCTCGTCGCTGAGTTCACTGCGCCACGGCACGTCGGTGGCCATCGTCTCCAGCAGGAAGAAGTTCGGCGTGGACGCGGCGATGTGCAGCGTGGCCATGTTGGTGATCGGACCGGCCGGGTTGTGCGGGCAGAAGCTCACGCCGGCCGCGTCGGCCATGCCGCCGATGAGCCGCAGTTCCTTGATGCCGACGCGGCTGATGTCCGGCTGAATGAAATCGCCACAGCGTTTCTCGATGAACTCGCGCGCCGCAAACCGCGTGTAGAGGCGCTCGCCCGCCGCGATGGGCACGGGCACGCGGCGTTTCAGTTCCGCCAAGGCGTCGAGCAGCTCCGGAAAGAGCGGTTCCTCGAACCACAGGATGCCGAACTCCGCGAGCGCCTGGCCGACGCGCAACGCGCTCTGGACGTTGAAGCGGCCGTGGCCTTCGATGAGCAAATCGGTGTGGCCGACCGCCTCGCGCACCGCCGCCACGCAACGCACCGCGTTGAGCAGCTCCGCCCGCGTGATGTCGCGATAGGCGCTGCCGAACGGGTCCCACTTCAGGCCCGTCCAGCCGCGCGCGACTGCTTCCTTCGCCTTCGCGGCGAACTCGGCGGGAGTTTTCGCGGGCACAAACCAAGCGTTGGCGTAGCAGCGGACGCGGTCGCGGCATTTGCCGCCAAGCAGTTGCCACACGGGCTGGCCGAGCGCCTTGCCCTTGATGTCCCAGCACGCCATCTCCAACGTGGCAAGCGAGGTCGAGAGCACCGGCCCGCCGCGCCAGTAAGCGTCGCGATAGGAGTCGTGCCAGAGCGCCTCAATGTCCATCGGGTCGCGGCCAAGCCACGACGGCGTCAGGTCCTCGATGCAGCCGAGGACGGCGCGGTCGTGAAATTCGAGCGTCATCTCGCCGTAGCCGTGGACGCCGGCGTCGGTCTCGATTTTCACGAACGAGAGGTTCGTGCGGTAGGCGTCGCAGAGAAAGGTTTTGATTGCGGTGATTTTCATAGTAGTCATCACGCTCCGCGTGATGTTGATTCTTGTGATGTGCCGTCACGCGGAGCGTGACGACTACTTTGATACAACAAATCTCCCTCCTGTAATGAAAATAGTCTCGCCGGTGATGAACCCTGACTTCACGAGAAACAAGACCGCCTCGGCGACTTCCTCCGGCTGGCCGGCCCGACCCATCGGCACCGATGCGGCAAACTCGCGCATCTTCTCGCGACCCCAGCGCGCCTCCATCACTTCCGTCTCGATGTAATCGGGCGCGATGGCGTTAGCGGTAATGCCGAGCTTCATGCCGGCCTGAGCGAGCGAACGAGTCAGTCCGCCCATGCCGGCCTTCGCGCAACTGTAGGCGATCCATTCCTCCTCGGCGTTGCCGGTGGAACCTTGGATGGACGAGATGTTAATGATGCGGCCGAACTTCTGGCGCTTCATCGGCTCCAGCGCCGCCATCGAACACAGCCACGCGCCCTTCAGGTCCACGTCAAGCACCCGGTCCCACCAATCCTCCGACGACATTCCCGCCGGCCGCGGCGGCTCGACGCGCGCACCGTTGACGAGAATGTCGAGCCGGCCGAACTGCTTCAAGATGCCGCCGACCATCCGCTCGACTTCATCGCGCCGCGAAACATCCGCGCACGCCGCCACGGCCTTGCCGCCAGCCGCGACGATCTCCGCAACGACCTTGTCGGTCTTTTCGCGCTTCACGTCGTTGACGGCCACTGTTGCGCCGTGCGCCGCGAGCGTGAACGCGATGGCCCGTCCGATGCCTTGTCCCGCGCCCGTCACGAGCGCGATCTTCCCATTCAGTTCAGTTTCCATATCGTGGCCATTATGAAGCACCCGCTGCCCGGCAGTAAATGGACAAGAATCGCGTCTGTGTGGATGCGGTTAGCGGGCGGGCCCTATTATGCTTGTAGGCGGAGAGGTTATTAACGCGGGATTCCTTGATGCCCCGTTCGACTGTGTAATAATCGCGCCTTGTTATGAGCACAGATGAAAACTTGCGCGCGGAGCTTGAGGCAATGCGTGCTGAGTGTGTCCGTTTGCGGGATGAGAACACTCGGTTGTGTGTTGCGCTTGGTTTGCGCCAGCCACCGCCCGCTGCGCCGCCGAAGGTTGAAGGCGCCCCACTTGACAGCGCGATCACCAATCAGTCTTCGCCGGAGGCCAAGGTGAAGTTGTTTCGTCATCTGTTCCGCGGACGGGAAGATGTCTATGCCGTGCGGTGGGAAGGGCGGAACGGGAAGACGGGCTATTCGCCTGCGTGCGTCCGCGACTGGAGGTTCGGCCGCGGCAAGAACGCAGCGAAACCCGAACGGAAGTTGTTCCCGTTGACTGACCAAGTCATCTACGACCATCTGACTGGGAAGCATATCGTCGGGGTCTATCCGCTCTTGCTCGACGAAACGTGCTGGTTTCTCGCGGCGGATTTCGACAAGTCGAGTTGGCAGGAGGACGCACTCGCTTTTCTGGCCACATGCGCGGAGTGGCGTGTTCCCGCCGTGTTGGAACGCTCGCGGTCAGGAAAAGGTGGTCATGTGTGGATATTCTTCGACTCTGCAATTCCCGCCGTTCTCGCCCGCAAGCTCGGCTCGGCCATTCTGACGCGGACGATGGAGCGTCGGCATCAGGTGGGACTGGATTCTTACGACCGCCTGTTCCCGAACCAGGACACAATGCCCAAGGGCGGCTTCGGCAACCTCATCGCTCTCCCGTTGCAGCACGGCCCGCGCAGCCAAGGCAACAGTGTGTTCGTGAACGAGAATATCGAGCCGCATGACGATCAGTGGGCGTATCTCTCGTCGGTTTGCCGGATGCGGCCCGCTGAAGTCGAAGCCATCGTGCGCGAGGCTGAACGCGCTGGTCGCGTCGTCGGTGTTCGGTTGAGCCTCGCTACCGATGAGGCAGCTGAGCAGCCGTGGACGTTGCCGCCCTCGAAGAGGAGAAAGGAATCGCCGATTTTGGAGCCGCTGCCAAAGACCGTGCGAATCGTTCGGGGCAACTTGGTTTACGTGGAGAAAGCTGGCCTGCCGTCGGCCATGCTCAATCGCTTGATTCGGCTGGCTGCTTTTCAGAATCCGGAGTTTTACCGTGCCCAAGCGATGCGTCTGTCCACCTTCGGCAAGCCGCGCATCATCCATTGCGCGGCCGAGTTTCCGAACCATGTTGGCTTGCCGCGCGGCTGCCTGACTGAAGTCTTGGAGTTGTTCAAGGTGCACAAGGTGGAGGTGGAGGTCAAGGATGAGCGATTCACGGGCAAGACCATCGAGGCGGAGTTCCATGTCGAATTGCGCCCGCTACAGCAGGAAGCGACGAATGCGCTGCTGGCCCATGACGACGGCATTCTCTCAGCGACGACGGCTTTTGGCAAAACCGTGGTTGCTGCGCGGATGATCGCGGCGCGTAAGGTCAACACGTTGGTGCTCGTGCATCGTCGCCAACTCATGGACCAGTGGCGCGAGCGGCTCGCGGTGTTTCTCAACCTTCCGATCAAGAGTATCGGGCAGATTGGCGGCGGAAAGAACCACCAGACAGGCATCATAGACATCGGCGTTCTTCAAAGCCTGAACCGCAAAGGCCAAGTC
>Ga0163199_1001143_pt1 | contig 16527 bp, 2 predicted proteins | sample PL_2010_150m_FD_113537 | JGI IMG/M metagenome (GOLD analysis project Ga0163199, IMG submission 113537) | Freshwater microbial communities from Powell Lake, British Columbia, Canada to study Microbial Dark Matter (Phase II) - PL_2010_150m | ecosystem: Environmental > Aquatic > Freshwater > Lake ... | reverse complement strand
CTAGTACATCAACACGCAAGTTGTGAAACATAATGACGTCCCAGCTTGCGATCCGCATCCTGTCGCGTGAAATTCCATTCGATGGCTCGTTGCTCGGCATTGCGTGTTTGCTGCCAGGCAGCCACTTCGGATTGCAGAAGTTCTCTATTTCCAATGCGTCGATCCAGACACTGCCTACTGAGGATGCCAATCTCGATCTCAGCCATATTGAGCCAGCTCGCGTGCTTTGGCGTGTAGTGGAACTGCACACGGCGCAGGAGCTTGTTGGCAGCGCGCACTCCCAGCACGTCGTCGAAGCACTTTTTGAAGTGGGTGTTCAGGTTATCGAGCACCAAGTGAATTCGTCGTGCCTTGGCGTAGGCGCCAGTGAGCAGCCCATTGATGAAGGCGACGAAGTCAATCTTTCCCCGACGCTCGGTGACCGAGACGATTCGCTTGCCACCCTTGGGCTCGACAGCCACAAACAGGTTGGTTGTTCCGTTGCGCACGTACTCGTAGTCCTGCTTGGTTGGGCTGTGTGCTGTCATGGGCAGGGGCTTGCGGCTGTGGTCGATGAACTGCAGACTCTTCTCGTCAATGCAAATGACGGGTTCGGTTTTGGACATGGGTCGCGCGTACAGTTCGAGCAGAGCGTACATGCGCTCCCGGTATTCCTGGGTCAGTACACCGATGCACCACATTACCCGGCGCCAGGGTTTGAGATCGTTTTTTTGAGCATGCGTCGCACGGTTTCCCGGCTCACGCACTCCAAGCCTGGCTCTTGGCGAGCAGCGCGTTCGAGCTCCATCATCGTCCAGCGCTGGCGCCCCGCCGGTGGCGCCGAACAGGCCAAGGCCGTCACTCGCGCCTCTGCGTTGGTGTCGTACTGGCGTGGGCGCCCCGAACGTTCTACGTCGAACAACGCCAGCTCCAGACCACCTTGCAAATACGCGGCACGGGTCCGCCACACAGCCGTGCGACCTATACCCAGCACGGCCATGATCTGGGATTCCGGTACGCCGCGATCCAGACACGAAAGCACATGTGCACGATTGACCTCGCGCGCCTGATGCAAGCCCTTGCTGCGAATGCCTTCGACAATCGAGCGATCCTCCTCGCTCAGGTTCAGTTCTGTCTGGCGCATGACCACTCCTGTGTATGCCGGTTGGCGATAACGAGAGTGTAATCATGTTTCGTTATTTATATGTCACTATACTAGCGTCACCATCACCACCGGTAGCAGTGGGAACGAGACGGGCGACATCACCGTGTCCAGCGCCATTGCCACCGACACCGCTGCGGGCACCCGCATCCTCACGCTCACCGCTGCCGGAGCCATTAACATCAACGCCGCCATTGGCAATACAACTGGCACACTAAATCTCACCCTCAACTCGACCAATGGTGGCATCAGTGGTGCCGGAGCAATATCCGGTACGGGCACAACCACGTTCAACGTTGCCAGCGCAGCGGGTAGTGGAATTTACAGCGGCATTATCAGCAAGACGACCCTAACTAAATCTGGCCTGGGAATGCTCACACTCTCCGGCGCCAACACCTACACCGGTATCACCACGGTGAGCGCTGGAACGCTGAGAATTACAGATAACGCGGCACTCGGTAGTGCTTTAAGTGTCAGCACAGACCACACTGTTGTCAGCGCCAATGCAACGCTTGATCTTCAAGGCGCTACGCTGTTGTATGAAAACGTCACGCTGAACGGCGGCACGCTCAAAGCCAGCACCAGTAGTTTTATCAACGGCAACATCATTTTAGGCGCTGCCACCTCTTATTTTGATGCTGATGCCAGTGCCACGCTATCCGTCGGCAATGGTTCGGGCGGCATCATCAGTGGTGCCACCAAAAATATCGAAAAAGGTAGCGGTACTGGCATCGTTTCCCTGGGGAGTGCGAATACATTCACCGGGACCACCAAAGTTAATGGTGGAACGCTGAAAATCACCAATATCGACGCTTTGGGCACCACTGGCACCACCGTCAACACCGGCGGTACGCTTAATTTGGCCACCGGCGGCACCGTCACCGAGCCGGTAACCTTGAACGGTGGCACGCTGACCAGTCTCAATAGCAATGACACGCTTTCTGGCACGGTCACGCTGCAGATCGACAGCACCGTTGATGCAGGGAGCGGCCGGACATTGACACTGAACGGCGATATCAGTGGCGCCAGCAAGAACCTGATCAAAGGAACCGGCGCTGGTACGGTATCGCTCAATGTATCCAATACTTATACGGGTACCACAACCATCAATGGCGGTACGTTAAGAATATGGTCCGCGCCGGGCGCATTAGGCGGTGTCGGCACCACCGTCAACAGCGGTGGTACGCTCGATTTGTATGGGCTTCCCAGCGGCCTAACGCTCACCACAGAAACAATCACCCTGAACGGCGGCACGCTGACAAACACCAGCAGTGCCACATCAACCACGATCTCTAATCCCGTTGTACTTTCGGCGCAAAGTACGGTCGACGCCGGATCGGGCGCTACATTGAATTTGTCCGGTGTGATCAGTGGCGCAGGAATGAACCTGGTTAAAGGGGTCAACAACACCAGCACCGGCACGGTCACTCTTTCAGGGGCCAACACCTATACAGGTACTACCACGGTCAATTACGGTACGCTGCGAATTGACCATGCCAGCGCATTAGGGACCAGCGGCACCACAGTGAACACGGGTGCGTCGTTAGATGTCTACGGGATCACACTGAGCGACGAACCCATCACCTTGGCCGGTGGCACCCTCAAAGCCAGCCACGCGACTGTCGACTCAAGCATCTCCAGCCCAATTACCTTGAGCGCCGGCAGTATCATTAACGTAGTCACTACCGGCCGCACCCTGACCATTTCCAGCATCATCGACGACGGTGCAGGTAGTTTCGGCATAGGCAAAACTGGCCCTGGAATACTCGCGCTAACCAATGCCAATACTTACGACGGCACCACCACCGTCGGTGCAGGCACGATCAAGACATCCAACGCGGCAGCGCTTGGCAGCACGACGGGTGGCACCACCATCAACAGCACTGGCACGCTTGATCTGGGCACCACGGCAATCAATGCCGAAACGATCACCATCACCAACGGCACACTGACCGTTGGCGGCAACCAAAACTTGACCGGCGCACTGGTGCTTAACGGCACTGCAAATAACATCAACATCACTGCAGGGACGTTGACAGTTGATAACCCGGTCACCGGTGCCTATGCTTTTACCAAGCAAGGTGCCGGCACGCTGCTGTTGAATGCCACCAATACCTTTTGCACCTCCTGTACAAGTGCAACAAATAGTGGCTTTGCCGTAACCGCAGGGACCTTGCGCAGTGGCGCAATTGGGGCTATTCCGTCAAGCGTCATGTCTGCCGATGTTTCCGTTGGAACTTGGGATCTGAATGGTTTTGACGCGACGGTTGGCGGCGGTACAGCCGGGGGGATTACGGGGAGCGGCGGCTTTATTTCGCTAGGTGGCGCAACGCTGACCATTGACACAAAAGCCGCACCGTCGGCTTTTACCAGCATCATTTCTGGTGCCGGTAATATTGTTAAAGCGGGCATTGGCACACAACAATTTGGCGGTGCCAACACCTACACAGGTACCACCACTGTCAGTGCCGGCACACTTCAAGTCAATACTGTCAATGGCCTGGGGGCGACCGGTTCTGGCGCAGAAACAATTGTCCAAAGTGGTGCCTCTTTAACGTATGGATTTACAGACTCTATTGCTGAGAATCTGACCCTGAACGGCGGGACGCTAAAGATTCCTAATTTCTATTCTCCAACTCAAACGGGAACTATTACCCTTGGAGCGAACAGTGCGGTAGATGTCAATTCTGGTCGGACGCTAACTGTTTCCGGTAATGTCAGTGGCAGCTACAACCTCAACAAAACCAGCACGGGTACGCTAATACTTTCGGGAACCAACAGTTACAGCACCACTAGCGTTGCTGCCGGCGTACTTGAGCTTGATGCGCAAAGTGCCGTTGGCACCGGGGGATTTACCTTGGCGGCCAGCACAACACTTAAGACCATTGCAAATATAGACCTGGGAACCCAAGCCATCACCCTTAACGGTGCGGCAACTTTTGACGTTGCGAGCGCCACCACATTGACGCTGGGCGGCAATATTTCCGGCGGCGGTGGCATCACCAAAACCAGCAACGGCACCTCGCTGCTATCTGGCAGCAATAGCTACACCGGGCTGACTACGGTCAGCGCAGGCACACTCAAGCTTGGCAGCACAACGGCGCTTGGTACTGCAGCCGCTGGCACTAGCATCACTAGCGGTGCGACGCTCGACCTTAACGGCTTTACCCTAAGCACAGGAGAGGCACTCACAATCAATGGCACCGGCATCAGCGGCACCGCTGGCGCGCTAACCAACAGTTCGGTCACCGCAGCAAGTTATAGCGGACTCATCACACTGGCCGGTGCCAGCACCATCAATGCCAGTACCGGCAGCATCATGCTTACCAATGCTGGCACCATTACTGGGGCATTCGGGTTAACTCTGGATGGTGCCAGCACCGGCAGCAGCCTCGACAGCATCATTGGCACCGGAGTGGGCACGCTAACCAAGCAGGGTAGTGGAGCCTGGGTACTTTCCGGCGCAAACACCTACACCGGCAGCACGACCCTTAACGCGGGCACACTCAGCATCAGTGCAGACAATAATTTGGGCGCCGCGCCAGTTACCGTAACCCCTGGCAAACTGGTCATCAACGGTAGCGCTACATTGGCCAGCACGGCCACTTTTGCGCTCAGCAGCAATCGCGGAATGAGCTTTGGCACTGGCGCTAACGCCGGCTTGAATGTTGCGAGCGGTACCACACTTACCTACAACGGCATCATCGCCAGCACGACTGCTGGGCTCAAAAAAATAGGTGATGGTACGCTGTCGCTCGGCGGTGCCAACTTATTCACTGGCGCAGTGGCGCTAGACGCTGGAACGCTGGTAGCAACAAATGCCACAGCGCTGGGAACCATCGCCGGTGGTGTTACGGTAGCTAGCCCTGCCACGTTAGAGGTTCAGGGTGTCGCCATCGGTGCTGAAGCACTAACACTAAACGGCACGCTCAAGGGCACTGGCACCACCAGCAGTTTTGCTGGAGCCATCACCCTGGGTGCTAACTTAAGCATCGATACGGCCAATGGCACAATATTCACGCTATCGGGCATCATTGCCGATGGTGCCTCAACTTACGGACTGACCAAGACTGGCGCCGGCACGTTAGTGCTTACTGGTTCAAACACTTACGACGGCATCACAGCACTCAATGGAGGCACACTTAAGATATCCGGAAGCGGCACGCTGGGCAGCACCTCGGCCGGCACCACAGTGGCCAGCGGTACCACACTGGACCTTAGCGCAGGCACCAGGGAGTCCTTGAGCATCAATGGCGGCACGATCAAAACGGGCGGTACCAGCGGATCTGTCGTACTCGAGGCTGGCGGTGCAACAATAGAAATTGCCAGTGGATTAGGAAACTATTCAGGTGTCATTTCTGGCAGCGGGGGCATTACCAAGATAGGTGCAGGCACATTTGTTTTTGGTGGCAGCACTACTAATACGTATACAGGCGCCACGGTGATCAATGCTGGCACGGTTAAGATTGGTGCAAATAACATTTCTCTAGCAGGTTCAGCATTCACTGTTGCAACCAGCACCTTCCTGGATATTACACAGTTCAACACTACGCTGGGTTCAATTGCCGGAGGGGGCAGCATTCTCTTGAGCGATAGGACACTGACCGTTGGTGCGGACAACAGCAGCACTACTTTTTCGGGGACGATTTCTGGCGCAACTGTGTTCGGTGGCGGAGCCGGTAAGTTGGTAAAAAGTGGTGCCGGCACGCTTACCTTGTCGGGCAACAACGCCTACGACGGCATCACTACCATTAACGCTGGCACGCTGGCGGTTACCAGCAATAATGCACTCGGAAATTACCTAGCTACCAACAACGGAACATCCGCGGTTGACCATCGCACCTACGTCAACGCGGGTGCGACGCTGGATTTCAATAACGTTAACTATTCCAGCGCTGAGGCGGTCGTCCTTAACGGCGGCACGCTCAAAACCAGCAGCGGCACCAGCAGCTTTACTGGTACGGTGACGCTCAGCGCGAACAGCATGATTGATGTATCCGGCACGCTACTGACCCTGTCTGGGGTCATCAACGATAGTACATCCACCTTCGGTCTGACTAAGACGGGCAGTGGCAAGGCTGTACTCTCTGCCTCCAACACCTACGATGGCAGCACAAGCATCAATGGTGGCGCGCTGTCCATCGGCGCGCTGGCCAACATCGGCACCGGCAACCTAGCGCTGGGTGGTGGCACACTGGAAGCGACCAACGACCTCAATCTCGGCAGCCGCACGGTGACGCTGACGGCGGACAGCACGCTCAATGCTGCCAGCACCAAGACGATCTCGGGGGGCGTCTTCAGCGCCTCGGGGCGCAACCTGACGTTAGCCGGCGGCGGCAATTTCACGCTGACCAGCACCAGCAATGACTTTGGCACCGTCACAACGGCCAGCGCCACGACGGTGGCGCTGGTCGATACCAATGACCTGACACTGGGCGCGACGACTGTCAGCAGTCTCAACGCACAGGCTGGAGCCGGCGGCGGCACCCCGGGTGCAGGCAATCTCATACTGAATGGTGCGATCAGCGCCAGCCTGGCGGGCGCCAATGCCAATGCGGTGGTCCTTGCCACTGGCAACGGCAGCAGCGTTTTCACCAACAATGTGGGAGCCAACGCAATCACCCTGAGCGGCAGCGGATCGCCGCGCTGGCTGGTGTATGTAAATGACCCCTACACGGCCGGAAACACCTTCGGCGGTTTGAAGAGTTACAACGACGGCATCTTTGGCAAGGTGTACACCGGCTATACGGGCACGGCTTATGCGCCGGGCAGCGTCACAGAGACCGGCAACCGCTACCTCATTCGCGTGCCATCTTCGGTGTCTAGCGCGACGACGGTGACGGTGAATACGCTGGACAACAGCAAGACCTACGGTGAGGCGCTGACGCTGACCGAGAGCGGTTACACGATTTCTTATTCCGCCGGCACGGTGTCGTTGCCGGAGTTTTCCGAAGGACGGCCGAGCTGGATTATTGGTACCGCGGGGCTGACCTCTGGCGGCACGGTGGCAGGCGCCACTGTTATAGGCGGTACCAGCGGTACGGCGCTCTACCCGGTCAATGTGAGTGGGTTGAGTAGCAACGATGTCGCCAAAACAATTCGGTACAACCTTGGCAACATCATCATCGGTGCACGCCCGCTGACTCTGAGCACGACGGCGGGGTCGGTGCAGAGCCGTGAGTACGATGGCACGACCAACGCCACATTCGCTGTGGCACCAAGCTTCACACTTGGTAATATCTTCAATAGTGACAGCGTGAGCCTGATCGGAACCGGCACTGTCAGTTTTGTCGATAAAAATGTTGGTGCGGCCAAGGCGACGACCTGGGGTGGTCTGACGTCGAATAACGCCAACTACACCCTGCCGACGAGCTTGCCGACCTTCACCGGCGGCATCACGGCGCGCACCCTCACGCTGTCGGCCACGGCACAAGACAAGACCTATGACCAGAGCGCCACTGCGACGCTGACCGGCCTGACCGGCGACCGCAAGATTGGCGGCGATGACCTGAGCTATAGCGCGGCCAGTGCCAGCTTTGCCTCGGCCAACGTGGCACGTAACGGCAATGCGGTGATCGCGCAGAACGTGACGGTGAGCGGCCTGGCGCTGGCGGGTGTTGATGCGGGCAACTACAGCCTGAGCAGTACCGGCGCAACGACTACCGCGACCATCAACCCCATCGCGCTCTCGCTCACCGGCGCGACCGGCACCAAGCAATATGACGGCAGCACCGTGTTGTCAGCGCCGACCTTTACCTTCGACGCTACCGGCAAGCTCAGCGGCGATACGGTGACCGCCGTGAGCGGCAGCGCCACGTTTGATAGCCGCCATGTCGGTACCGGCAAGACGCTGACGGCAACGCTGGGCTCGCTGACGCTGACCGGCGCGCAGGGCGGCAACTACAGCCTGGGCAGCGGCACCTATGACGGCAGCGGCGACATCACGGCCAAGCCGGTGACGCTGGCACTCGGCGGCGTGACCCGCGCTTACGACGGCTCGCTGAGTTACGACGCGGGCGCGTCTGTGCTGACCACGCTGAGTAGCCAACTGGTGGCGGGCGATACCGTGACCGCCGCAACCGGCACCTACGACAACGCCAATGCCGGCACTGGCCGCACGGTGACGTTTAACAGCGCCACGCTGAGCGACGGCAATGGCGGCAACAACTACAGCGTGGCTCTGGGCGCCGGCAGCAACAACAGCGCCATCACCAAGGCGAACTTGACGCTGAGCACCAGCGATGTGACGCGTGCCTACAACGGCGGGCTGACGGCAGCCGGCACGGCGACGGTGGTAGCGGGCACGCTCTACACCAATGCCGGCAACAGCAACGTGCAAGACACTATCAGCGGCGGCACGTTTGCGTTTGCGGACAAAGATGCCGGCAGCAACAAGACGGTAACGGCAAGCGGCGTGACGGTGACGGACGGCAATGCGGGTGGCAACTACAACATCACCTACACACACAACACCACCAGCACCATCAACCCCTATGCCGTGAGCCTGACCGGCACGCGCGCCTACGATGGCACCACCGATGTAGCTGCCGGCGTGCTGACGCTGGGTGCGCTGGTCGGCAGCGAAACGCTGGCGCTGTCAGGCACCGGCAGCGTAGCCGACAAGCATGTGGCCAACGGCAAGGCAGTTACCATTGCCAGCTTGAGCCTGGGTAGCGGCAGCAACGGCGGCGCAGCCAGCAATTACACCTTCACCGGCGGCACACAGACGGTGGATGTGACGACGGCCAGCCTGACCTTGTCAACCGGCAACGTGAGCAAAACCTACGACGGCGACGCCACGGCTGCCGGTGCGGCGGCGACGGTGAGCAGCGGCACGCTGTTCGGCAGCGATTCGATCTCCGGCGGCAGCTTTGCCTTTGTCGGTGCCAATGCAGGCGCGGGTAACAAGGGGGTGACCGTAACCGGCGTAACGCTGAGCGACGACAACAGCGGCGGCAACTACGCCGTGACCTATGCCAGTAATACGACCAGCACCATCAACCGGTATGCGGTGAGTTTGAGCGGCACGCGGGGCTACGATGGCACGGCCAATGTGGGTGCCGGCATCTTCACCCTCGGCACCCTGGTGGGCGTCGAAGCGCTGACGCTCACTGGCACCGGCACGGTGGCCAGCAAAAACATCGGCACCGGCAAGGCGGTGACGCTCGGCAGTCTTGCACTGGTGGACGACACAGGTCTGGCTAGCAACTACACCTTCACCGGCGGCACCCAGACTGCCGGTATTACGCAGGCGACGCTGAGCGTTACCGCACCTGTTGTGACCAAGACCTACGATGGCGGCACCACCGCAACCGGGGCGGCTACCGTGGGCGCACTCGCAGGAGCCGGCGCTGGCGAGACAGTTGGTACGGCCGCGACGCTGGCCTTCACCGACAAGCATGTGGGCAGTGGCAACAAGACCGTACACGCCGGCGGCCTGAGCATCAAAGACAGCGGCAATGCGGATGTCACGAGCAATTACAACATCAGCTATGTCGACAACGCCGCCAGCACCGTCTCGGCCAAGACGGTGACGCTCTCTGCCAGCAAGACCTACGACGGCAGCACCAGTCTGACGGGAGCCGTCACCGTGGGCACGGGCATCAGTGGCGAAGCGCTGACCTACACCGGTGCCACGGTCAATGACAGCACGGTCGCCGCAGCCAACAAATTTATCGATGCCATCACTTTGGCCAATGGTACGGGTGGCCTTGCCAGTAACTACCAGTTGCCGACACTGAACAACAGCAATGCGCCGGCAACCATCACGGCAGCGGTAGTGACGGTGATTGGTCTGAGTGGCAGCCGCGCGTACGATGGCACGGCCAATATGGATGCCGCAGTCTTCAGCACGTTCGGCGGTCTGATAGGAGCCCAAACGCTCACACTCACCGGCAGTGGCACCGTTGCCGACAAGAACGTGGCTGCCAACAAGCCCGTAACGCTGGGCACGCTGACGCTGGGCAATGGCAGCAACGGCGGCCTGGCCAGCAATTACACCTTGACCGGCGGCACGCATACCGCCTCCATCACTCGGCTGAACTCGGTGACTTGGACCGGTGGTGTCACCGGCAACTGGTTCGACCCTGCCAACTGGGGTGGTGCGGTGCCTGATCGGGCGAACGTGGCCAATGTGATTATCCCCACCGGAACCACGGTTAGCTTCAACAATGCAACGGTGGTGTCGCCGGTGGTGGCCGGTGGCTCGGTGTCGGTCGATAGCATCAGCGCCGCCGGTACGGGCGGCCTGAGCATGAGTGCAGGCACGCTGGCGGTGGCCAACAACCTGACTCTGGGCGACTACAGCCAGAGCGGCGGCAGCGTCACCGGCGCAGGTGGCTTGACGGTGGGCAATAGTTTCAATCAGAGCGGGGGCAGCCTCAACATCAGCGGGCAACTGAACATCACCCAAGCCAGCGGCACCATGACGCTGGGCGCACTCAGTGCCGGCTCTGTCGCACTGGCCGGTAGCGCCAATGTGGCGCAGGGCGGCGCAATCACGACGGGCCTGCTTTCGGCCAACCTGACCAGCGGCTCGCTGGCACTGAATGCCGCCAGCAACGTCATCACCAAGCTGGGCGCTATCACCGCGCCGGGCGGTTTTGCGCTCACCAACGGCAATACGGCGCTGACGGTCGATGGCAACCTGACGACCAGCAACGCGGCGATCAGCATCGATACCGGCACGGCAACCTACACCCACAATGCCGACCGCGACATCGCCAGCGGCAGCGGCAACATCACCATCACCGCAGACAACGTGGTGCTTGCCGCCAACAGCGGCAACAACGCCTTCTCCAGCACCGGCACGCTGAGCTTGCAACCGAAGACGGCGAGCAAGGCCGTCAGTCTAGGCGGCGGAGTTGCGGCGGGTGCCTGGGGGCTTTCCAACACCGAGATCGGCTATTTCACCACCGGGCAGGCAGGCCCGATTGTGATCGGACGCAGCGACAGCAGTGGTTTGATGAACATGGATGATTCGGCGAACTTTACAGGGCGCAATGTGACGCTGAATGCCGGGATGATTTGGCAGTCCAGCGGCAAGCTGCTAACCGCCGATGCGGTGCAGTTGAATGCCGTAACGGCGGGAACCGGACAGGGTTCGTACGATGGCCGGATTGGCACCTACTGGACGGCGCTGTCGGTAACAGCCAACCGGTTGGGTATCAACACCAATAACGCGAAGGCATTTATCAATACGGGTGGCGCAACCACTATCTCAGGGGCCACGCTGGGCACCGGCATACTCTACCTGGGACTCGGCGGCGACCTCACGCAGGACGGCGCGATTACCGCACAAAGCCTTTCACTGAATGGCATGAAGAAGGGCAGCGCCGTGCTGACCCATGCCGGCAACAACATCGACATATTGGGAGCACAGCTGTACGCTGGCAGCGCGCTCAATTACGCCGACAGCAATGGCTTTGCCACGGGCACGATTGCGAATGGCAGAACCGGGGCAGTGGCCGACCAGGGCGTGACTCTCAGCGCCGGTGGCGCGGGCAATCTGACGATCGGAACAACAGGAGCCAGTGGCAACATCGTCAATGCCGGCTCCAGTCTGGTTACCCTGAGCAGCGGTAGCGGCAACGTTACGCAAACTTCAACGGCAGCCATTGCGGGCGGCAGCCTGAAAGTCACCACATCGGGTGCGGGCGGCGTAACACTCGACAGCAACAACAACAACGTGAGCACCGTGGCCGGCGTGGCGGGCAGCGGTGGATTTAGCTACAGCTCCTTCGCCGCGCTGACCATCGGCACGGTAGGCGGCATCAGCGGTATCGACACCAGCGCCGGCAACGGTGCGATCATCCTTAACGAGTTTGCGAGTAGTGCGCTTAACGTGACCGGCAACATCAAAGCCGGCTCCAGCATAGTGAGCCTGCTCGGTGGTTCGTCCATCACCGCCACCGGCAGCATTCAGGCCGGTAGCCTGCGCGTGGCCGGCGGCGCGGCAACGCTCAGCAACACCAACAATCACGTTGGGACGCTGGCAGCGACCATGAGCAACAAGAACCTGGCCTACGTGGATTCGGGCGACTTTGCGGTCGGCACAGTAGGCGCTTCGACCGGCATCACCATGGGAACCGGTCGTCTCACCTTGACGTCGAATGCCGCAGGCGGAAAGATTACTGTCAGCCAGGCAATTTCATCCTGGGGCAGCACTTTCACGGCCGATGATTTCGATGCGTCGGCCAACGTCAGTGCCCAGGGCGGCATACTCTGGCTGCGGCCCTACACGGCGGACCGCGCAATTGATCTGGGTACCGACACGGCCGGCACGCTGGGCATTTCGACCGCCGACTATTCAAAACTGGCCAGCACCAGTGAGATCAAGTTCGGCCGCAACGCTGCCGACGGCACGGCCTCCGGGGCGATGACCCTGAGTGGCGCCCTTAGCACACCCACCGGCACCGCATTTACCCTCAACAGCGGCGGCGCCATCAGCACCACTGGCAGCGGCGCGATTACCGGTACCAGTTCGCTGAGTGTGAATGGCAATGACAGTATTGCGCTCACTGGCGCCAACGACCGTAGCCATGTCAACTTGAATTCAACCGGCATCGGCAAGGCGGTCAGCTACAACGACATCAACGACATCACCGCCTCTACCCTGATCACCAAGGGCAATGTTGCCGTATCGGCGGGGGGCAACATTTATGTCAGTTACGGTGCGTCGCTGACCAATGGTGTGCTCACCCTTACCAGCAGTGGCGGCAATATCACACAGGGCATACGCGGCATCACTGCCACTGCACTGGAGGCCAATACCAGCGGTACGGGCGGTGTCACCCTGAATTCCACGAACAACTACACGCCTCTCGTGGCCGGTACGGCGGGCAGTGGCGGCTTCAATTTCTATAATTCAGCGGCTCTCTCGGCCGGCACCGCTGGTGCCACCAGCGGCATCAACACCAGCGCCGCTAACGGTGCGATTACCCTGGATTCAGGCAGCCAGGTAACCATTGCGCAGCCACTGAACGCAGGTACCGGCACTATCGCGCTTTCCGGCGGCACCATCATAGCCACGGCAGCGTCGATCACCGGCGGCGGCCTGTCCTTGCTGGGCCGTTCGGGCAGCGTAACGGTCAACCACGCCAGCAATAATGTCAGCACGCTGGCGGCTTCGCTGCTCTATACCAATGCGAACCTCACCTACGCCGACAGCAACGGATTCACAGTCGGCACCGTGGGTAGCACGGTCGGCATTGCCACCAAGGGCGACATTAACCTGACGGCCGCAGGCGCGGGCAGTTTGCTTACCGTGGAGCGAAGTATCAGTAACGGGAGTTCGGCAAGAGCAATCAATCTGATCGCCGATGATTTAGAGGCCAGCGCCGCCATCAATGCCGGTAGCGGCACACTCTGGTTAACGCCTTACACCGCCGGGCGGGAAATCGATCTGGGCAGCAATACGGCCGGCAAGCTGGGCATTTCCACCACTGATTTCTCCCAGATGGCCACCACCGGTAAGCTCATTATTGGCCGCGAGGGCAGCGTCAGCGTCGGCTCCGGTGCCATGAGCATCAGCAATGCCATCAACCGCACCGGCCGTCTGTCGCTACGCAGCGCCGGGACCATCACGCAGAGTGCTGCACTGGCCGCCACAACGCTGGAAATCGTTGCCAATGACAGCGTGACACTGACGAATGCCGCCAACAATACCAATTCGCTGGTGATCGGAATCACCGGCGACAACAAGAGCGCCGCCTGGACCGACGCCGACAGCGTGATGGTTACCAGTATCGGCAATTACCACTCCGGTAGTTCCGTAGCGATCACTGCCGCCGCGAACGGCGGCACGGGCAATCTGACACTGGCGGGCGGCATTGGTTCGGGCACGGTGAGTCTGGTCAATGCCGGCACCGGCAATCTGGTGCTCAATGCCGAATCATCAATCTACGCCTACGCCAACGGTAATGGCGGCACCGCCAACACGGTAGTGCTGGCAGCAGGCAGCGGCACCGGCGCCTTTATCAACAACGCGAGTGCCATCAGAATGTCGGGCACCAACAGCCCGCGCTGGCTGGTCTATGCCAATTCGCCAGATAGCCCAAATCTGCTCAACAAACTTGCCAGCGGCAGCGAGGCGCTCTTTTCCAAGACGTATGCGTCTTACGCACCGGGCAGTGTGACGGAGGCCGGCAATCGCTATATCTTTGCCAGTGCAGCACCGACCAATAGTGGTAGCACCATCACCTTCACCAGCATCGACGCCACCAAAACGTATGGCGATGTAAGCACGCTGGGCTCGGCCAACTACAAGTGGTTCGCCTACAGCAACGGCGGCACGGCGCGCCCCGAGTTTTCAACACCGCTCAACCCCGGCGTGACGCTGACCGGCACGCCGACCGTGAGCTCGACGGGTTCGTCGGGCACGGCCAATGTCGGCAACTATGGTGTCAGCCTTGATCTGACGGGTGTTTCGGTGGCGGGCTATACGCTGGTTGCCAACAACACCGGCCTGCTCGGCGTGACGCAACGTGCGGTGACGATAGATTCGGCCACGGCCGCGAACAAGGTGTATGACGGCACGACCACCGCCACGCTGGGCAGCTTCGTGCTCGGCAACGTGGTCAATGGCGACACGGTGAGCATGAGCACGCCGATGAGCGCGACGTTTGCCGACAAGAATGTGGGCAGCAGCAAAACCGTGACCGCCACGCTGGGTACGGGAGCGCTAAGCAACAGCAATTACATGTTGCCGACTTCGGGTATCGCTACGTTTAGCGCAGACATTACAGCGCGGGCACTGACGCTGACCTTGACGGCGGCTGATCGGGTTTACGACGGCACCACCGGCGCAACGGCGACGGTAACGGGCGACAACCGCATTGCGGGCGACGATCTTTCTTACGCACTGGGCAGCGCAAGTTTCGCCACCAAAATAGTCGGCGCTGGCAAGACGGCGACCGTGAGCGGTATTGCGTTAACCGGCGGGCTGGATCTCGGCAATTATTCATTGGCGAACTCGGCGACCACCACGGCGAGCATCACCAAAGCCACGCTGATGCTGGACAACGCCATCGGCAGCAAGACGTATGACGGCACCACCGAACTGGCGACGCCGACCTGGACGCTGAGCGGCTTAATTGGCAGCGATGCGGTCACGGCCAGCGGCGCGGCCAGCTTCCTCGACAAGAACGCCGGCACCGGCAAACTGCTGACGGCCAGCCTGGCGTCGTTGACACTCGCCGACACGGATGCCGGCAACTACACGCTGGGCACGGGTACATTCACCGGCGGCAGCGGCACGATCACGCCGCGCTCGCTGACGGTGAGCGCCACCGGCGTGAACAAGGTGTATGACGCCGCCACAGCCGCCACCGCCACATTAAGCAGCGACAAGGTGGCCGGCGACGACCTTGCCTTGAGTTATGCGCCGCTGGCTTTTGGCAACAAGAACGTGGGTGACGGCAAGGCGCTTTCGCTCACCGGCATCGCCTTCGCGGGCGGTGCTGACGCGGGCAACTACACGCTGGCCGGCACGACCGCCAGCACCAACGCAAACATCACCGCCGCCACGCTCTCGCTGGCGATGATTTCCGGCAGCAAGGTGTATGACGGCGCAACCGCGCTTGCCACGCCCAGCTATGGCCTGAGCGGCGTGCTGGGCAGCGATACCGTCGCCGTAAGCGGCGCGGCCACTTTCGGCGACAAGAATGCCGGCGCCGACAAGACGCTGAGCGTGAACCTGGCCAGCCTTAGCGTTGGCGGTGCCGATGGCGGCAACTACACACTGGGCACGGGATCATGGAACGGCGGCAGTGGCACGATTACACCGAAGAGCATCAGCTACAGCGGTGGCACCGGCATCGACAAGACCTACGATGGCAGCACTACGGTGGCCGCTGGCTACACACTGGGCAGTTTGACCGGTATCGTCGGCAGCGACACGGCTTCACTGGTGGGTCGGCCGATCTATGCCAGCGCCAACGCAGGCAGCGTCGCGGTGCAGCAGGGCTCGGTGGCCTTGTCGGGGGCCGAGGCCGGCAACTACGCGCTGGCGTGGACCAGCGGCAGCGGCACAATTGCCAAGGCGGCACTGACGGTCGCTGTCAATAGCGATGCCAAGTTCATTACGCAGAGCGACACGGCGGGCTACAACGGCATCAACTACAGCGGCTTTGTCAATAGCGAAACCTCGTCGGTGCTGGGCGGTGTCGTGGCGATCGCGCGCAGCAACAGTGGCGTGGATAGCGCCGGAATTTACAGCGGCGTACTAAGCGCCACGGGTTTGACGGCAGACAACTACAGCATCAGTTATGGCGCAGGAGATTTCACCATCGTCCCGGCCAGTCAACTGCTCATCAAGGCCGGCAATGCGAGTACGACTTATGGCACCGGTGCCAGCCATAGCCTGAGTAGCGTGGCCTACTACAACG
>Ga0163199_1001141_pt1 | contig 16530 bp, 9 predicted proteins | sample PL_2010_150m_FD_113537 | JGI IMG/M metagenome (GOLD analysis project Ga0163199, IMG submission 113537) | Freshwater microbial communities from Powell Lake, British Columbia, Canada to study Microbial Dark Matter (Phase II) - PL_2010_150m | ecosystem: Environmental > Aquatic > Freshwater > Lake ... | reverse complement strand
CGCCATCAAGCTGACGTTGACCTCAAGATTCTGTGGGGCCGGTCCACCCACAGCTGCGGTCATCGACGGCCACGCGCGGCGGCGAGTCACCGATTCTCGTTTGAACGGCATCTCCCTGAAAACCGCTAGGAGCGAACCCGACCCCAAGCTGCCCGTCGCGTGTATTGGTCCGACATAGCCGCCGGAATCGGCCCGACTCGCTGATCCAGATCAAATAGTCATGGGAAAGTAGGGCGATTTCCTCAGCTGCATAGCAAGTTGGGTCGAATCGGATCACACTAGACGCGGGGTTGCGCATCGTAGGCGGCTGTATGGCCACGGAGATTAGTCTGGCGCTCGTAGGGAGGCATCAAATGAGTATTCCAAGAATTCAGCTATCAATGTCGCTGGTATTCGTGTTCGTCACTTTTGGGGCGGAGGCGGCGACCTATTCCCTGGCTTTGCCCACCCCATTGACCTCCGAACCCGCGATTGGGAGACCGTCGTACCCAGCGGCAGTAACCGATTACGGCCAAGGCACGTTCGCATTCCCGGCCGAGAGCTTTACTGATGATGACTATAGGTCTGCAACAACCCCCGCGGCCACGACGAAAACTTTACAAATCTTCCCAACGACTCATTTGGACGATACAAATGTAGCAGCTGCCTGGGCCGCCGGTTGGACTGGAAAGGGAACGAACGTAACGGTTATCGATGACTTTCAAACCGGCGTGATTAGCTTGCCCACTACAATCAATGTTACGAGGAATAAGACCGCATATGACTCGTTCTACGGAACATATATTGGGTCCTACAGCGTTGACTATTCTTGGGCCAATGCGACTAGTCATGGCAATGTTGTTACCAACATACTCGGGGGTGATTTTGATGGTCAACTTGTGTCAGGTACGCTCAAGCTTTCGTATGGATCAATCGGTAACTTGTTAAGTTGTTCATCCGCCACACCAGGAAGTGGCGGCACAACTTATATGAAGAGCTGTGCTGGTAAGTTCTATAACAGTTACGCGTATATCTTGAGCACGTATTTTCCTAACTCAACAGAAACACTTTCATATCACAAGATGGCGGGGCTGGCCAAAGAAGCGTTCGTGACAAACGACAGCATTAACCTCTCGAGCACTCAGTCCCTAGTGCAAACATTGACGTATATGCAAGGGCATCTCGCAAATTCCAGTTCCGCAGATGTTATCAATCTCAGCCTCGGTATGGACATTCAGACAACAGGGAAGACCTTCGATCAAGTAATGGCAATAGTCGCAGGTCTTCAAGCACCCAGTAAGGTCAATGGCGTAGTTGTGGTTGCTGCAGGTAACGGTAGCTCCCCATGCGCTACTCAGGATTTGAGCGGCTGCAATGCGGTCGCAGTCGCTGCTGCGTTTCAGGATGCCACCAAGGACTCGACAATAATTGCTGGAGCTCTCGATGGCACTGGTTCGGGTGAGAACATCGCCACATATTCGACAAGGGCTGGAATCTTGGCGGATAGATTTCTGCTTGCGCCAGGAACATCCGGCTACAGCGGCGTTGTTGGAACTTCCTTCGCCGCGCCACGGATTGCTGGGGCGGCGGCCATCGTGAAGCAGAAATTCCCAAACCTCTCTGCGAAGCAGATCGCCGACATTTTGCTGTTGTCCGCGAACAAGGACATTAGCAACAGCGGAGCGCCGAATTTTAGTGGCGTACATTCCGTTTACGGGCATGGGAAATTGGATCTGAAACGAGCGTTGCGGCTTGCTGGCTTGACTAGTGGCCTTGACGCCTCGGCGGCCGTTCCTCCAGCGATTAAACCACTTGTGATTGACCCCGCTTATTACTCCAGCGCGAATCCGGACGTGGCAGGCAGTCTAGGGAACGATACGACGAAACTTCTCGCTCATTGGCAGACAGATGGCGCAAGAGAAGGACGACAGGCGTCGCCAATTTACGATCCCCAATACTACGCGACCGCCAATCCTGATGTGACTGCTGCATTTGGTAGCGACTTTGTCGCGCTGATGAATCACTGGGCGAACTCTGGGTTGAAAGAGGGCAGACGAGCGTCGCGCGTGTTCGATCCAAAGTACTACCTTACTGCCAATTCTGACTTGGGCGCTGGATTTGGTAGCGACTACGTTGCCCTTGCGAATCATTGGCTCACCAATGGGATCAAGGAAGGGCGCGTTTCGGCAAGCAATTGGGACCCAAAGGCGTATTTGGCGGCCAATCCGGATTTGTCGAAGTCGCTGGGGACGAACTATGCAGCTGCGACGATGCATTATCTGTTGCACGGTTTTGCTGAGGGTCGCCCTACCGCGCCCGCTCCTGACGTTTCCCCACCAACTACTCCCAAAGGACTGACCGCGGTTGCGGAGAGTGGAACCAAGATCACTTTGACTTGGTCAGCCGCGACCGACGCCGTTGGTGTCACGACCTACAACATCTACCGAGGGGGGGCATTGCTTGCGACGGCAGGCAATGTTACGACGTACAGCGATACCACGGTTGCGGCTTCCACCACCTACACCTATACCGTTGCAGCTTGCGATGCAGCCCGTAACTGCTCTGCCCAAAGCACATCAACCTCAGCGACAACGCCACAGTCTACCGCCACAAATACGAACCAAAAATCAGACTGTCTGTTCAATTGGGCAGAGGCGAATTATGATTTCTTGTTTGCCCCAAAAGGAACGCAATCAAAGACGCTTGGGCCCTATTACCTGCGTTACTACACTCAGACGACTTCCTATCTTGAGGTCAACTCGACCAACCTTTTTTATCTTGGTCCACTATCCGGAAACACTCTCTTGGATCTTGGTTCTGTAGCCACGTGGTATAAGGAGTCCGGCTGTCAATAGGTGCCCTTGGCAACACTCCCAACGACATGGAGGTATCACCTACTCCAAATGGTGGCCTCTCCCGAAATTCCCTCAGGACACTCTGAAGAATCCCATCTAGATTTTCAGGTTTTCAGCTTCTCAGCCCCCCCGGGGTCCCTGTAAAGCTGCAAGCTGGGAACGCCGGGGGTAGTTTTCGGCGCTGTATTGGGAATCTGGAAAACTGAAACCTGGATCTGGGTTAATAACCAACCCCATTCGCAGCTTCAAGAAGATCTGCAAGCGAGCCCACGTCCAAGAGATTCCATTCTTTCCCGTTATGCACAACGACTCTGCCGTTTGCCGACCCAAGGTAGATTCCGGTTCGCGCGTAGTAACGATAGCGATATGGTGCGCTATAACCCGACGCTGCTGGAACAGTAAAGAACTGCCTATAGGAAGCCTCTGCCCAATTGAACACACGATCACTGTCTGACGCCAATGGGTATGCTCCATCGTCTGAAACTGACTTGCTTGGATTGAATTCAATCGCCAGTACCGGGTGAAGCTCAATACCATTTGGCGCGACTCCGGTTTGGCCATGGATATCGTCAAAAAAGCCAACGCCATAAACACGAACTGGGATAGTGACCGTCTTGAACGACGAGGTGGCACGGAGGTTGGCATCGAATGTCGCACGTGCCGCTGTAGACGCCGATTTGAATGGACTGGCGTCCCCTACACAGTCCGGATGAGGTAGTTCCACGATCATCGAATTACCGTTGCCGTCAGTCAGCACCGCATGGTAATCCGAGTCCTCCGTCATCCGATATTTCGTCAAGGTCGCATCGACGACATATACTGATGTCTCTACGGGGGTGATCCGAGACGACGATGGCAGCATTGCAGGCGGAATTAACAATCCCAGTGTGCTGATCGTTGTGGACAGCGCCGAACTGGCAACGACATTCCTGGCGTCAATATCGGTACCCGTCTTTACTGACCATCGCTCGACGCCACATGAGGTTGCTGCCGTTACGCTCAGGTGGCAGGACATCATCAGTGCAACAACCCAGAGTGTCTTCTCCAATTTCACCAACGTCCCCTCGTCGATTCTCTATGGCGACGGTGCCTGCGAACGAGGCTATCGTTTTGTCAAGACGGCAGTCAACGTGGCCGGGTCATCAGTCACGGTTGCCACAGCATTGACGACCTGAGTCATGCTTGCAAACACTGCTCCAGCCGGTGTCTGCGCGTAAAATGCCGAAGCTTCAATGCGATTTCGGATACCCTGACTAACGCGAACAAAATCGTTATTTCCAACAAGCGTTACCGGTGGGTTGAAAGCGTCGTTCACCATCACTACAAAGGTGCCACGGCTAGCGAATTTTCCTGCCGTCCCAAGTTCAGCCAGGTACTGCGCAACCCACGCTGCTTTACTCGCCGCCATGGTCGCGCTCGTAGTCGGTCCTACGATGTTACTAATCAACTGAGTAACAAACGCCGTGTCCGAGAAGTTAATGCCAAGCCTAGGGTACGTTGCAAGCACTGGAGCACTATTTAGAAGTACGTTCAATAGTTGCGCATCCGTGACTCCTGTTGAATACGCACTCGCCCCCGCGGAAACGAGGTCGTTAGTTGCGGCGATTCCGAAGTCCACCGCAAGTAACGTGATAAGCCTTTGCGCGTTGCAGCTGAGGTCGCCCAGGTAGCCTCCTCCGACCGCACACCCTTGCGGGACTTGGGTCATGGCAGAGACCGACGCCGAGTCGCCGGAGCAATTGCGGGCTACGTCGCATGCGGTTATCGAATAGCTATACGTTGTTCCGCCGGACAATCCAGAATCGTTGTAGCTGGTGACGTTGCCCAATGTCACCAGCTGCAAGCCGTCGCGATATATCTTATAGGTCGTAACGCCTACATTGTCCGTCGAGGCTACCCATACCAACTTGATTTGCGAAGAACTGAGAACGGTAGCGGATAGTCCGCTGGGAATCGTTGGCCGTTGTACATCCAACACCGCTGTGGTGGCGGAAACGGGAGAGCTCGGTGCTGAGCAATTGCCCGCAGCATCGCACGCGGTGACAGTGTAGCTGTAAACCGTTGAAGGAGCGAGCCCCGAGTCGCTAAAGCTCGTTACCGTTCGTGTTTCAGCGAACACGCCATTTCGGAATATCTTGTAAGACGCTACGCCAACATTATCCATTGAGGATGTCCAGTGCAAGTCAATCTGCGCTGACCCGACGGAGTTGGCGATCAAGCCAGTCGGTATCGTTGGCGACGTGGTGTCGCGAATGGCAAGAGTCGTCGTCGTGGTTGTGGTGGTTGTGGTGGTTGTAGAAGGTGCTGCGGCGGCGAGGGCTGCCGGAGTTGTTGCGACAACTTCGGCACATTGGGTAGAGCAATTTCCAACCGCATCGCATGCGGACACTGAATACCGATATGTGGCAGAAGGGGTGTTGCTCCTAAGTGAATTGGTCACATTCCCCAATGTCTCAACCAAAATACCGCTGCTGTATATTTTGTACGCAGCCACTCCAACGTTGTCAGTGGACGCAAACCACGTAAGGTTGATATGAGCACTATCCACGACAATGGCCTTCAGGCCGTTCGGCACTGATGGCGACTGCGTATCCGGTGGTGCAAGTGTCGTACTAGAGGCAGCCTGGCTTCGCGCTGAACAATTGCCCGGCGCATCACAGGCTGATACGGTGTAGCTATAGGCAGTGAGAGCCGAAAGCCCGGCATCGCTGTATGTTGTGACGTTGCCCAGAATGGCTACCAGGGCAGCTCCTCGGTAGACTTTGTAGGTTGCCACCCCAACGTTATCGGTGGATGGGCTCCACGAAATATTGATCCGCGAACTGCTTACCGCCGCCGCGGTTACTCCAGTCGGTACGGTGGGAGGTTCCGCTTCATATAAATTGACATAGTAGGCGTAGCAAAAGTGATCGCTCGCCGGGCAGTTAACCGAGGTGTCATACTGCTGAACGAATAGCGTGAATTTGTTGTAGCTGCTCGGTGGTGCTGTATACGCAAGGCTTAGACTAATCCCAGAAAACGACGAATTCGGAGCCAATGTATCCTTTAGGCCGTTTACCGACACCGTCCTAATTGACGCCGTAACGTAACCTGACTCTGAGCCCGAGAAAGGCGTAGAGAATGCCCACAACTCGACTCTGAGGGAACCTGTAGTTGTGTAGGAGGATTGATTGGTGATCTTATCAATTGAGATGTTCGCGGTATTGCCAACCCAATTCACAGAAATAGGACCGCTGATGACTACGGGTGTTGTCTGATTGAATGGCGAAAGCGTACTCACCGAAGTCGCTTGAGATTGCGCCGAACAGTTTCCAGAACTGTCGCATGCAGAAACTGTATAGCTGTATGTGGTCCATGGCGTAAGTCCTGTGTCCCCATAACTGGTGGTATTGCCCAGCGCCACCAGCAATAGCCCGTTTCGATAGACTTTGTATTGTGTGACTCCGATGTTGTCACTAGCAGCGGACCAACGGAGACTGATCGCGCTTACGCTGCTTCCGCTTCCTGTTAAGTTCAATGGAACGGTTGGTGGCTGCGTATCAGCATTCGCTAGAGCAGTTGTCGCATAGCTTACCGCGCTCTGAGCAGAACAATTGCCTGCGGCATCGCATGCCGAAACCGTGTATCCATACTGTGTCCCGGGCACGAGATCTGAATCACGAAAAGTTAGTACATTGCCGAGTGTCGCCACCAATATGCCACTTCGATAGAGTCTATAGCCAGTGACTCCGATGTCGTCGGTAGAAGCACCCCAACTTAGATTGATGGTGTTGGTACTGACTGCGAGCGTGGTCAAGCCAAACGGTACCGAAGGCGACGACTTGTCCGGTGAAGCGCCAGAGACCGTGAGCGACAAGTCGTCAACATAGAAACTAGTCCCCAAAGAGCTATCAGTGCTGGCAGCCAATCGGAGCCGGATTGTCTGCCCAGCGAAACTGGAGAGATTGTACAGTGGGCTCAGTTGCCAAGTTGTTGATGTATCAAGATTGCTTATCGGACCAAAAAGGTATTCCTTTCCATTGGGAGGTGCCTCGAACTTTACCTGGAGAGAGTCAAATGCACCGAGTGACGCAAACTCCGACGTCCTAACCCAGTATCGAAATTGCAGGTACGCTGACTGAGCGTCCCTTGGGATGGTTACGTCCTGATAGATATTTTCGTCGCAGTTGTTATATCCACAAAACCACGCTAGCTGCGTCTTGTTGCCGACGATTTCGCTAATTGACCCATCAGCACCAATTGGAATTGCAATAATCTTGAAGCCTCCGGAACTGTACTCAGCCCAATTTGCAGTTCCATTTTCAAATCCTGCATTCAACAGGACATTGAAACTAGTTCCCGCAGAGCCTGCTTGGGACACCGATACGCTCTGACCCGCGACAGTAACGCTACCCGTGCGGGAAGTAACGTTGGGATTTGGAGCAATCGTAACGATCGCAGACCCATTACCTATGCCCGTTCCACCGTTTGTGATAGTTAGCCAACTAGCACTTGCCGATGCGGGTTGTGCCGCCCATGAGCAGGCTGGTGACGTCGAAACGTTGATAGTCATCGTTCCGCCTGCATAACTCTGATTCTGGCCGACTGCGGTTACCGTCCATGAACACGGAAGCGAGAGGCCCAATGCCATACGCAGGTCGAGTCTTGGTTTGGTAATGTCATTCCGGGTGTCCGTGACAGGCACCCCATTTTGTAGTCGAGAAACCGTTGTTTCAAGAGATTCTGTCGGGAACGCAGATCTAAGAACTGCGACGGCACCGGCGACATGCGGGGCGGCTTGTGAAGTACCCCCCATAGTAATCCCGGCCGCCTTCACCAAAGCGCCGGGTGCCAGTAACGTAAGAAAGGACGCGCTGTCAGAAAAGCATGTCACAAAGTCTGCCTTGGTGACTCTATCAGTGCATCCGCCTCTCCATGCCGGCGAACCTACATTGGAGTCATAGACGGCACCAACTGATACAGCACCGACCGCGGCCGCGATACTCTGCATACTGTCCGTATACGTGTCGTTCCCTGAAGAAACAATTGGCAATATTCCGGCAGCACGGGCGTGGGCAAACGCGGCAACATAGGTATCTCCAGACGTCGCAATCTGGTTGTAGGAGCGACCGCCACCCAAGCTAAGGTTTACCGCAACAATATTGTAGGTAGCCTGATTGGCAATTGCCCAATTTAGAGCACTCTGGACATCAAAGTCCGAGGCGGCCCCATTCGCAGGGAACACCCGCAAGGAAATCAACTTTGCGCCAGGAGCCACGCCTGTAACGATTGCGCCGACGTTCGTTCCATGATTGTCACCCGCGTTAAGTTTGCCATCGTTGGTGACAAACGTTCGCCATGCAGCAACGCGGCATGTCGCTGGAACGCCAGGCGACGTGCAGGACCCGAATTCGCTTCGTGTGTAGTCAATTCCGGAGTCGATTACCGCGACCGATGTGCCGGTGCCAACATAACCCTGCGCAGCAACTTGAGGTTGCTCAATTAACGGAAGCGTTTCCGCCAACATCAGTCTTACCGATTTGTTTTCGTTGACTCCAAGGACTCGAGGGTTGTCAAGCAGCTTCTGAAGGCCCCGAGAATGGTTAATGCGAACAAGACTCATCGGAAGGTGATCGAAAGATTCCAGTTCTTGTCCATCGTCTGGACTAAGCGCTGATAGGATTTCCCTGCGGCGTCTTTTGTACCGATTCGATCGCTCTGCCAGCGAGCGCCGCTGAACGCCATTGCCGGACGGCAACAAGGAAACATCACTATTCAGGATGTCGGTGAAGTCGAATACAACAATCAGGTCTTGCGGCACTCCGCTCTTGGCTCTTTCGCGAATTGCACCGTGGGCTTTTCCTTCGCTTCCTGCATCGAATACTTGGGAGTAGGTAGTGCGCGGAGAAATCACGGACAGCAAGAGGGCAACCCACGCTAGTAGCCCATAGTGCCAGATGGTGGGCTTACACATCAGCATTCCCTAGCCAGCTAACCTGTGATCTGGATGGTGACCTAAGCTACAAAAACATGTCGCGTCACGCATCGCTGCAACATTGATCTCAAGGCGTTGCAATAGATGGAGCATAAATATCCTTAGACTAACTATCGTAGGATTTGGTCGAATCAGACAATCTGCATAATCCGCGTCTCTTCAAATCGGACGTCTACTGAGGGGGTGTATCGTTCCGCCAAAAGCTCGCCCCACTTGTCGCGCAACCGGTTCTTCTCGCTTTCCCAAAGCACAGTTTCTGGATACCCGCGCGTTCTTGATTCGTGATGACACAGGTGCACGTCATTTGCTTGGACGATGCGGTAGCCTGCTGTCCGCAACGCAAGGCAATAATCGACATCATTGTAATTTACGGGAAGATCCTCATCAAAACCACCAACCGATTCGAAAGCTTCCCTGGATGTCAGCATGCACGCTCCAGTAACGGCCGAAACATTTCGGCATTGAGCGGCAAGGAGAGGGTGATCCTCCTCCATTAGGTTGTCGGCAATCCACGTTGGATCTGTCTTGATGCCGTTGTGTTGAATTCCTCCATCTGGATACGTCAAGAAAGCGCCGACCGCGCCCACCTTGGGTAAGGCAAGATACCGAACCATGCGCTTGAGCCAATCGCGCTCCAGTATTTCAACATCGTCATTAAGAAACAGTAGCAGCTCCGTTTTGCTGCCCAAAGCGGCGGCGTTATTCAACGCACTCCAATTAAATTGACGATCATCCTGCGCGATAGTTACATTGGGGCATTGACCGAATTCCTTTGCGATCGTCCTTGAAAAAACTGAATCACAGCGATTTGCAAGTATCTTGATTTTCAGATGAGTGTAGTCAGTATGATTCAATAGACCTTTTACGCAAGTTCGCAATCCTTCCACATTGCTGTGGGTTGGAATTACGACCAAGACCTCCTTATAGTCCCCATCCCAGTGGGTTTCAAAGCCATTATTTGTCGATTCCACGCCCACTTCATATTTCCTTCCAAGTTTCCGGCGCAAACTCAGTTCCAGAACCCGCTTTGCTGTCTCCATAGTTCGGGGCTTCGCACTAGCCCGATAAGCTAAGGAAGTCTTGGTAGCACGCCAATCGTATAAGGGCTTTTGAATATGTGCTACTTCGTTGGGCGTCAAGAAATCGGACAATCGGAGAAGCAAATCCCAGTCTTGAACTGCCTCCGACTCGGCACTAAGGCCCTTCGCACGCGAGAGTGAGTCGCGATGAACCACGGTGAGATGATTAATATAATTGAAACAGAGCAAGGACTCGGGTGCCCAACCACACTTGTAGCTACGGTGCATGAAATTGCCGGCGTGATCAATCTGATTGCTGTCGGTATAGATCAATCGGACGTCTTTGTTAGCGCGAACAGCTAATGCAACCTCCAGCAGCGCATCCTGGTGCAGCAAGTCGTCATGGTCCAGGAAACCGATGAAGTCGCCGGTTGAGATGCTTATGCCGAATTTGGTGGCCTCAACGATACCGCGATTGCGATCCGTTGCTACGAACTTGATTCTTGAGTCACTGGCATGCTCGTCTCGAACTCTCTTTATGACCTCGAGCGTTCCCGCGTCCGTCGAGCCATCGTCAACTAAGCAGAGCTCCCAATGCGAATATGTTTGCCGAATAACTGAATTGAATGTTTGTGAAAATAGATCGGCTGGTGAGTCAAATATTGGGCATACGATGCTGATCTTCACCGGCGGCAAGGAACGGCCTATGAGCAAGCTGACGGATTGTTCGGGCGGGTGCGCTCCCACAATCGTTGTCGCAGCTTCCCTACAACGAGTTAGCTCCTCTCCAAGAACCGCATGCTGTCCCGTTGAGTACGTCAGTAATTCTTGAATGTGTTTGACCTGACCCGCCAACTCCGCAATTTCATCTCGAGCATCGGTAGCCCGTTGGTCGAAGTCCGACAAGGCACTAGGGGTAAGGCGCCCTAGTATTCTCAACAATACCGGCGTGGTCCAATCAAGATAACCCTTTCGCTGATGCAGGTCGGCAATCGGATCTGGAGCTGACATATCCAAGTCGAACAATCGGTACTCGGACGTGACTTCAGACCGAGAAGCAAAGCGACACCCGCGTTGTTCGAGCCTAGCCCAAAACTCCCAATCTTCATAAGCCGTCAAGTCTTCATCAAAAAGCTCTTTATTGAAAACATTTCGTCGAACCAGCGCACTGTGAATGGCGAGTTGATTACGTAGGAGTAACCGCCCTCTCTTGTATTCTTGGCTCATCGTCCCTACTACGAGACCAGGAAGAATTGTCGTCCCGTGACGCTCACAAGAAACAATTCTGGTTCCCGCATAACAAATGTCGAGTGCGCTGTCGGAGGTCAATTCCGGTAACAGCATTTCAAAATGATTGGGCAGGAGAACATCGTCCTCGTCCAAAATGCCGACAAATTCACCCCGAGTGACTGCAATGCCCAAATTCAAATTTGTCGCGCGATTCGTACCGCCCGTCACAACACGAATATCAAGTCGTCGAAATTTGTCGAGTTCAGGTTGGCCGTCCCCAAACCAAACTAGAATCACCTCGAATAGATCGTATCGTTGACTACGTAAGGAGCTCAATGCTTCGCGCAACAGCACAGGATCGCATGCCCGTACTATTACGGAGACCAATGGCTGGGGATAAAAAAAGTTTTGCCAACTGCCGTCCCAATCGAATGACAAGAATGCCTCGGCATGCTTATTTCCCGACTGCGAACCTCGAATTCCAGAGAGACGATCAGTGTGGCCCTGGTAATCAAATTCGCCAAGTTCAGTGCCGTGATAAGTCAATGCGCACCGCTTTGCCTCAATCGTGTCCTCCAAGTCTACCCACTGATTCGGCAAGGGTAGTAGATCGGTTGTTTCATAAAACAAAATCTCACCCTTCCACCGGTCAACCAATGCGCTGATTGCGCCTCTGGTCACTGCGCGATGGTCGGGGTGCCGTTCAGAAGGTGCTGGGAGGAGTATTTTCGTTGGCCGAAATTGCCGGACAATATTGAAGTAATCCTCCAAGATTTGGCCGGCAAGTGGAACAATGCCATCCTGGTAGCGCCAGTGGTCAATGTGCGCGGAGCCTAGGCCCAGTGCAGCCATTGCCTGCTGACTCTCACTCAGCCGATGCGTCCTTTCAGCCGCCGACAGCTGCTCGTTAGTGTCACCTGCTACTGCGACGACATATGCAGCCGCACCGCTCGCAGCTGCTGACGCTAGTAACCCACCACATCCGAGGACAACGTCGACAGTGTGTAACCCAATCGCTAATAGACGTTCTGACCGATGCAAACGTGTCATTCGTGGAATCCGTCTAAAGCGAGAGGAGCAATCCTCCTAAGACGTATGCGCGTACCGTCTGGAGCGTTCCAATCCGACTCAAGGAGAGATGCCCGAACCAAATCCCTCGGGAGTCCATCGTTGTCGAGCAACTCGGCTCGGAATAAACCTTCCTTTGTGAAGGCGAGCGATGACAATATTTGCGCAACAATCAAATTGTCGGGAGCGAAATGACAAATGGCCTTACGCAAAGCAAGAGATTCGAAAATCAAGTGGAGGACTAAATGGATAGCTTCGAAGATGCTTCTCGTGTGCCGTCGCTTTGCAAAGTAGCAGGAGAATTCAGCTTTGCCGTTGTTCCTATCAATACCTGACAACGACAGTACCCCGATTGGCGAACGCGTATTTGAGGTCTCAACGACAAAATCGTATTCAAGGGGGGGGGAAATCGCACACATGGCATCTTGGCGCCATAACCAATATGCCTTGTAATCGGGGGCATGCCATATGATTGGTTGATAGGATGAGAAGGACGGGTCCTCAGCCCAAGTTCCAAATAGAAGCACGTCCACTCCAGCAGCGAAGCGGGCGTGAATTCTATGCCCATAGTATGAAGGTAGTGAAATAGTCTAGACGCAATATGCAGTGACGTTGCCGTAATTGTCGACTTGCTTATTTCCCACGGAAATGGTGTCGAGTTCAGATGCGCGCCATGATGACGGCGCTGCGCTTGATACGATAGCAATCGCCTGCATATAGAATCGCTTTGTAGCCAATAAGGCACTGTTCTTTGCTAGATCGACTTGGATTGAGATTGCGGATACCACCCCGGCATCCCCTGTCAGGGATGCGGTTCCAAGAATCACGAGGCCACGATTGCCCACAGTAAAATGTGAATTGACCGCAAGATTCTGGGGGTCATTCTTGTCCAGTGCAGCGACCAAGTATGCTACTTCTCCTGCTCTCACTCCCGTAACAACGACGCTAATGAGTGATGGAAGGGTAGTACCAGTGGATGTGGTGCACAATAGGGCGCTCGACGAACTATTCGACGCAGACGTCGAAGCAGACGCCGTGTCCGTAGAAATATTATTCAGTGCAACCTGCGTTGCGGGTAGTGCAATGACGTGGAGGTCATTGGTAACAATGTCAGCATAGCTAGGAGTAATTCCAACCGTTCCCCCTTGAATCAGCGATGTTAAATCGGCGTGCGCTTCCTGAAGCAGGACCGGCAAGGTCGCCACCTTGCCCATTAGCAACCACGAAGAAAAGCGCTTCTTCATTGAAGTCTCCTTGAAGTCCAGACTGAGGAAATGGACAATTTTCTACCATACGCTCAGGGATCGTGAAACGCAATACCAAAAACATGTATCTACGACCGCCAACCGTTAGTGCTTGCAGCGCTCGGATCTGGCGAACGGCAAGTCGGGCATATTGCGTCGGTCCTTGGAAGTTATCCGAAGCTCGGATCGAACTACTCAAATACGGCGTTCGTGACCCAACTCGTGAGCATTATCGTGGGGCCGACGACGAGCGCGACGATGACGGCGAGTAAAGTAGCGTGGATCACGAAGTACCTGGCCGAACTGGGGACGGCGGAGAAGTATCCTTCCCGTGGCGCCTTTGTCGTAACGCTGAACGACGCTTTTAACCCAACAATGAGAACAGCGATGCTGCGCGCGTCAATCAAGGGGTCCTGAATCGGATCGAGGCGTCTGCGTTCTATGCGCAATCCCCGGCGGGGGCTGCCTTTTCGAGCATGACTCAAGTATCTAGCGTCGTCGCGGTCGTCACGGATGATCGCGCCACCCTCACTGCGGTGTTGACGAATCGATAGTGCGGTCGCAAAAAGTCTGGAGGTGAGTCGAGGGCAGAAAGTCCATGAGCTGGGCGAACAGCGTCTTGCCAGTGTTCATAACGTGCTCCGGGGGAAAACCCAGAAGACTGCCAGAATCAGCTACCGCCGTTCAAATCGACACACCCTTCATCGCTTGGAATCTCGCTTCAGTCATAGCTTTCAGCGTATCGACCCACCATTTAACGAGACAGCAGTGATTGAATTTACCCTATTATGGTGGGAACATTGTAGGATATGCCGTCGCCCCGGATGGCTCTAGGATCAATGATCGTCGACTAACGCTGAGGAGCAGAATGAAACGCAAGCTTGCGGTATTCTTGACGGTCCTTTTCATTACGCATGAAAGCCAGGCCATCATAATTATTCCAATTCCCAACCTGGGCTTCCCGCCAGCGCTGGGGAAAATCCGAGATGCGCTCGAAAAATCCACGGATACGAAGGCTTTAGCTACCGTCGGGGAGGACAAGACTTTCGGAGCTAGGCAGTGGGTGTGGGGCCAGGCAACGGGCAAGATGACACAGGCAGATGCAGATGCAGATGCCATGCGCAAGTGTGAGGTGCAATTGGAAAGAGTGAAGAGCCAAACGGCGGGCGGGCAACCCCTCTATGACTTTGGTACAAAGCATTGCGAGCTATATAAATTTGCCAATGTGACCCTGAACCTGCCATCGCCACTGGCCCCACCGGCTCCGGCCCCAGCGCCCGTAACAACCGAACCAGCAGCGCCCATAGTGCCTACAGTCGCCCCAGTTGCTGCCGATCCTACTCCAATTCAAGCTCGCACAGCGCAGGAAAATGCGCCCAAAGTGACATCCGAAATTGTTCAAAAAATGCGCGACCTAGATACGCTTTACAAGCAGAACCTGATCACCAAGGATGAGTTCGAGAAAAAGAAGAAGCAGCTTCTTGATGCCATATAGGGCTCGCTTGGCAAAGATTGGATCACCCCAAAATATTGGCCGGCGCGCAGCCTGCAGAGCCATTTTTCTAAGCGCGGTTTACCTTGCCGGCAAAGCGTATGCAATCGAAGACACTCAAACTGCCCGAAGCTACTTCTTGTTGCCTGGCAATTTCGATATCGACAGTCTGAAGGTCGACCAACCACCTTCCGATGACATGGCCGAAGCCCGAGTGGTGCTGGCCATGCAAAGTCAAAGGACTGCCGTCCAGATTGCGCAAATCAAGGCACAAGCCATTGATCCCCTCCCTTTGTTTTGGCAATGCGCCGGGCTTAATGAAGCGTCGCATCCTGAGCACGCACGCAGAATCCAAGAGGCTGTGGTGGATACTGAGCATGTTGTCACCGCGCTAAAACGGCGCTTCAATAGGCCGCGACCAAGCGTTATTCTGCCCGATATCCATACGGTCGTTCCTGTCCCTCTACATGCCTCGTATCCGTCCGGGCACGCAACCCAGTCGGTCGTTATAGCGACGCTCATGTCGACGATGGCGCCGAAGGCCGCAAAACGTCTGCAGGAGTTCGCAATTAAAGTCGGTCGCAACCGTGAGATGGCGGGCTTGCACTATCCGAGTGACACGGACGCCGGATTCAAACTGGGACACGATCTGTCGGAGATATTCGGTAAGCGTCCAGCTTTCCTTGGAAGTCCATGATTCCCCAATGCCCCCAAAGGCCATTGGATCGCAACCAGGCCCCAACGGAGAAGATTCAGGACACGCTTGCCCTCGAGTGTTTGCCGGATGGCAGGAACCTTGATAGTCGGTGGGATGTTGAAGCGGGGTTTAAAGTCGTCGAATGAATCGGGCGCGAAGTTTTGGGCGATTTCTTCCGTCAAGGCGTTCAGGGCATAGCGGCCGCACATATTTTAGTTTCTTCCTGCACCCATTTGGGCCTCAATGTCGACGCTGACGCAGTTTTTGACGCACCAGAATTGCAGACCTCGCTTCGAAGGCCGGGAAACTCGTTGATCGGCGAGGCGCGCTGTCCAAGTCGCTCACTACAAGCGGACATACGTCTCAAGTGTCCGCCGTTCTTGTCGGCAGGCTACCGAGAGACCAAATCGCCGCTCAAGCCGACGAACTTCGTGTGCACAATATGATACTTTTCGCTTGAGAAGATCTCGCAGCTGGGTTCGATCGCATCAGATTCCCCAACGACCCTGATCGAATGCTTGACGAAGCACTCGCGAGTCTCACGAGTGCAGCTGGGAAATTTTGCCAGTCGAATACTATCGCCCAGCGCAACATACTGCGGGCGTCTGCTATCAAGAGAGCCCTACTTCCGCATTGGGCACATGGCGGGCATCGGGGTTATTTGAATTCAGTCATTCAGAACGCGGTCGCCGATGTTGCCACGAGAGGCATCCTGAGGGGCCGGTCCACCTCCGTTTGCTGACGTTGCCGGGTGCCTGGGCTATGGCAGCTCCTTGCTGGCTCCGTGCGCTGGGGAACGGCGGCTATGTAGCAGCGAAATTTGAAGGGCAGGTAAGTGGAAGCGAGATCGAGGAGATCTTCGACTCAAGTCGCCATTGAGCCGACATAGAACTCGAGATTCTGTAGGTCTGCTGGACACCCGGTTGCGGTCATCGACGGCTCGGCGCGGCGACGAATTCTTAAGCGCTGAAT
>Ga0163199_1001139_pt1 | contig 16544 bp, 13 predicted proteins | sample PL_2010_150m_FD_113537 | JGI IMG/M metagenome (GOLD analysis project Ga0163199, IMG submission 113537) | Freshwater microbial communities from Powell Lake, British Columbia, Canada to study Microbial Dark Matter (Phase II) - PL_2010_150m | ecosystem: Environmental > Aquatic > Freshwater > Lake ... | reverse complement strand
TGGAGGCGTTGCTGGTCATCGCGCGGACGGCGGCGAAGATGCGCGCGCCGTTGACGGTGGTCCGGCCGAGCGATTGTCAGCCGCTCGGCGACGATTTGCGCGGCCAGCGCATCCGGGTGGGCGAACTGGAGTGCATGGTGCCGCTGCTGGGCACACATCAGGCGGTGAACGTGGCGACAGCCGTCACGACGGCCCGGCTGGCGCTGAAGGTGGCGGATGAAATGATTTGCGAAGGGCTGACCCGGACGCGATGGCCCGGACGGTTTCATGTCATGCCGGGCGAGCCGACGGTGGTGCTCGACGGCGCGCACAATCCCGCCGCCGCCGAGGAACTGCGCTCAACCTTGGAGCACCATTTCCGCGGCCGGCGGCTGACGTTGATCCTCGGCATTTTGCGCGACAAGGATCGCGAGGGGTTCTGCCGGGCGCTCGTGCCATGCGCGACGGAAGTGCTGACGGTGCGCGTGCCAAGCGAACGCACGACCAATCCTGCGGAACTGGCGGAACTTTGCCGGCGGGTTGCGCCGACGGTGCCGGTGCGCAACGCGAACACGCTGGCGGCGGCGCTGGAGGAGTGCAACGAACAATCCGGCGTGGTGGTGGTGACCGGCTCGCTGTTTCTGGTCGGCGAAACGCTGGCGTTGATGCAGCGGCGGCGAATGGACGCAGGGCTAAACCAGTGAGGAACAGTCATCAGTATTCAGTGGTCAGTGATCAGTGGGCGGCGGACAACGGTCCTCGGTCTTCCGACTCCGGTCTTCGGTCTTCCGTCCTCGGTCCTTCTTCCAAGCTGCGGGCGGTGACGTTTGATGCGGGCGGCACTTTGCTCTATCCGCATCCGTCGGTCGGGGAGATTTACGCGGAGGCGGCGCGGCGGCACGGCGCGGCGGCGGACGCGGCGGTGATGGAGGACGCGTTTCGGCGGTCGTGGGTGGCTTGCCATCACGACGACGCGGTGGCCGCGGCGGGCAACGTCAGCCAGCGCGACTGGTGGCGCGTGCTGGTGTTCCGGGCGCTCGATATGGCCGGCGTGACGATGCGGGACCGCGAGGCGTATTTCGACGAGCTTTACGAATTGTTTGCCCGGCCGGAAGTGTGGCGGCTTTTTCCCGATGCGGTGGAGACGTTGACGGCCGTGAGGCGGCGCGGGCTGAAGGTGGGGCTGCTGTCGAACTGGGATCATCGCTTGCGGCCGGTGCTGGAGGGGCTGGGGTTGATGCCGTTGCTGGACGCGGTGACCATCTCCTGCGAGGTGGGCGTGGAGAAACCGGACCCGAAGATTTTCCATGCGGCGTGGTCGGCGCTCGGCGTGATCGGCGGCGGGGAGGTGCTGCACGTCGGCGACAGCTACCGCGACGACGTGCTCGGCGCGCTGGCGGTGGGCATGGGCGCCGTGCTGGTGGAACGCGCCGGCAAGCATCCCTGGGACGGCACGACGATACGGCGGCTCGGAGAGTTGGCGGCGATGCTGGACGGGGAAGGGGAAGTGAAGAGTAGGCCGGCTCTGTGAGCCGGCGACTCGTCAACAAATTCCGCCGGCTCACAGAGCCGGCCTACAATGATTCCACCGTCAGCGTCGCGAGCGGGTCGCAGCCCGCGACGCGGGTGTAGAGGCCGACGGGATCGTTGCCGCCGGATTTCACGCCAGCCCAGACTTGCACCACTTCATTGGTCACAAACATCGTAGCCTCGATGATGAGTTTCCATTGCGAGGCGGCGGTGTCGTAGAAGAGGCGCGGCGCTGCGCCGCTGAGCATCTGCGCGGGGTCGTCGTTGGCGAGGTGGCTCCAGCCGGAGCCGAAGTTCAGCCAGTAGCCGTTCTTCTTGCCGGGGGCGGTGCCGGCCTTGAGGTAGGCGCTCCAGAAGAGCGCGCCGCTGGCGTTGTAGCGCGCCGTGTCGCGATAGAACGCGCCGTCCCATGTCACGCCGCCGGCCACGCCGCCGTCAAAACGCGCCGCGCCGGGGTTGGGATCATCGAAGCGCAGGCCGATGTCGAAGTGCGGCAGCAGCAAGTCGCACTGCGGCTTGGCCGCGCCCACGAGGCCGTCAGTGTAGCCGGCGATGCGGTAGGCGTCGGCGGTGGTGACGCTGGGCTGGAGTTCCCGGCCCAGCATCATCACGTCGAACTTCTCGCGACCGGCTTCGTCGCGTCGGTGCGAGGTCATTTAGGCGGGCTTGGCGGGCTTGGCTTTGTTGGTCTTGCCGGACAGGCGTTCGCTCTTGCGGACATAACCGGCCTCCTCGTAGAGCGCGCTGTCCTCGCCGTAGTTCGGGTCACCCTTGATCGCGTTGACGACCAACTGAACCTGCGGCATGGTGACCTTGTCCGCGTCGTCGCGTTCGTCCGTCGCGCCGATCAATTGATTGTTCAGGTCAATGATCAACTGCCGCGCGTCGAGGGAAGGCTTCACCTTGGTTTTGAACTGCTCCAGGGTCATGCCGGCGAACGTGGCGGCGGGGGCTTCGTTGGTCCAAGCGTTGATGAGATTGCCGAGCTTGGTTTCGACTTCCTTGGGCGTGGTGCTCATTTTCTTCCTTTCTTCTTCGTCGGTTGACGAGGGTTGAACGGTTCTCGATATAGCAACACCTACTGCCGCGCAGAGTAGTCCACTCCGCGACGGAGGCAAGCCCAAAGTGGCGTGCCGGATCGCGGTCCCGGCGCAGGGTTTTCCAATCCCGGCCTTCGGAGTTACAAACCCGGACTCCGGGTCCGCAGAACCGGGCTTCGGAGTTGGAAAACCCAAGCCCGGAGTTGCAACTCCGAAGGCCGGAGTTACGAAACCCAAGTCCGGAGTTGCAAAACCTGACTCCGGGTTTGCAAAACCCAAGCCCGGAGTTACAACTCCGAAGGCCAGAGTTGCGATCCCCCGTTCCCGGTTCGTCCACCTCCACAGCACTTTACGGGAATTCCGGCCCAAAACCGCCGCCCGGCGGCGTTGTTTACAACAACGTCTTCCACTCGCCCTCCTCACTCGCCTCCGCCCGAGCCGGCGGGATTTGGGAACGCTCTGGCAGAGCACTTTCTTTCAGCGACGGAGAAACGGACGGACGGACGGCGGGGAGAATGAAGCTGCCGCTTAATCGCTGGACAATCGCCAAGACGAGTTTCAGAATCCGTTGCGGTTCAATTAGTGCCGGCGATTGCATCGCCGAGAAAGGTTCGTCATGAATATCGGAAAGGGATTCTTCATTGCACCCATAGTGCTTCTCGTATGTTTGGTTTCGACTGCTTGCTCACAACGCACTGAAGAGGTCAAAGACGAGCCGTTGCCAACTCAGCCGCTCGAATCTCCGACCGCTTTCATGCTTAGCATTGCCGAGCGAGCATGGTTGGGAGAACAAGCAAAAATTCGTTGCGACACCGCCGAGGCGCTGGCGCAAGCAGGTGAGGCAGGCCGGGCGCGCAAGGTTTGCGAATTGGCACTGGACACCGCCGAGGCGATTAAGAACTGGAATGAGACTTCAGCCGGTGGTGGTTTCTCTTATGTGACTCCTCTGGGCAGAGTCGCCGCAGTGCTGGCGAGGGCCGGCGACAGTCAAAAGGCATTGAGCATCACAAGCAAGATCCTTGCGGTCGAAAATGGGTCTTATGAAACGCCCACCGACAAATGGGAAACGCTCTGCGGCATCGCCGATGGGTTTACTCAAGCTGGCGATAGCAAACAAGCCCGCAAGATTTGTCAGCAAGCTTTGAAATTGGCTGAGAAACTCAAGAAGATGCCAGAGTTTAAGGGGGCCATAGACAGGAACACTGAACTCCTCAATATCTATCACTCTGCTGAGTATGCGGGGGAGCAGGCGTGGATATTGGGACGAATCGCGGAATCGTTGGCAAAGGCAGGCGACGCGAAACAAGCCAAAGCGGTTTGTGAGCAGGCGTTGATTTCGGCCAACCAAATCAAGTTTGAAGCCGACCAAATCAACATCCGGATGGAGTGTGCTCACAGTAAAGCGAATGCACTAAGCAGTATTGCACTCGGTCTCGCGCAGGCTGGCGACACCAAGTTGGCCCTTGATGTTTGCCAGCAGGCGTTGCAAGTAGCCAAAATGATTGAGCGACCAAGAGGGGAAGATGCGACCAGCCTGGTTTTTAGACGTCATTCCTTGGGTAGGATTGTGCAGGCAATGGTGAAGGCAGGCGATGCCAAAGGAGCCAAAGAAGTCAGCCAACAGACCCTGACCTTGGCCAAGCGAATGGGGTCCGCTATTGCAAGCAGACACCGCGGCAGTGCTGAGATGATGGAAAAACGAGGTGATGCCAAGCGAGCACAACAGTTTCGGCAAGCTGCGGAGAACGCTGAGAAACAGGTTGATGACGAATCAATTAGCGCACTTTGTGCCGCCGCTGAAGTATTGGCGAATGCGGGGGAGATCGAACAAGCGCGGGAAGTTTGCCAGCAAGCGTTCAAATCATTCAGCGGGGCTGCTGCTCCATATTTCAACGTGTCCGCGTTGCTTAACGTCGCCGACGCGATGATGCAGCTTGGCCAAACGAAACAGGGCTTGGAGGTTTATAAGACGGCCTTGGCTCCGATCAGCCAGCTTGAGCGAGCGCATGATAAAGCAATGTTCTTTGGCAGGATTGGCAAGGCTCTGGCGATTCAAGACGGCAAGATGAAGAAGGCTTTCGATGCGGATGACAAGCCGATGGTGGAGGCCATTCTGGCCGCGCTTCCTGCTCGCTGATGAAAAGTGATTTTTCCAGTTATCGGACTGCGTCTCAATACTCGAAAGCAGAAGGTGTTTGACGGCGTTCCGGTGGCGGTGCTACAGAGAGGGCGCTTTTTCCGGCCCAAAGCCGGATGGGTCGGGCCGTAGCGCAGTTTGGTAGCGCGCTTGCTTGGGGTGCAAGAGGTCGAGAGTTCAAATCTCTCCGGCCCGACCATTTTCTTCCGCAGCGGGCGCTGCTCAGGCGAGGCGCGGTTTTCCCTCCGGCAACAGGCCGTCCACGCGGTGAAGCGAGACTTTTTCGGCGCGGCCCTTGAGCGCGTATTCGCCGACGGGGTGCGCCTTCACGCGCTCCTTCACAAGGCTGTAAACCGCTTCGCTGATGAGCAGGTCGGTGCCGGTTTCCTTGTTGATGCCCTCGATGCGCGAGGCGGTGTTGACCGTGTCGCCGATGGCGGTGTATTCGCTGCGCTGGGCCGAGCCGACCTCGCCGACCAGCGCCGTGCCCGCGTGGATTCCGACACCAATCTTGATCTCCGGATAGCCCTTCGCCTTCCACTGCGGCTGAAGCGCGGCCAGTTCCTGGCGCATCTCCAGCGCGGCCGAGACGGCGCGCAAGGCGTCGTCCGCCGGCCCGCGGCTCGTCGGCGCGCCCCAGAACGCCATGATCGCGTCGCCGATATACTTGTCCAGCGTTCCGCCGTGCCGGGCGACGATGGCGGACATGGCCGTGAGATATTCGTTCAATTGAGTGATCAACGTCTTGGGGTCGCCCTTCTCGAAAAGCGTGGTGAAGTTGCGGATGTCCGAGAAGAACACCACCAGCGGTCGTTCCTGCGGCGCGAGCAACAGTTGCAGTGCGCCGAACTCCTTCATCAACTCGTCGGCGACTTCCTTCGACACCTGCCGCTCCAGCGCCTGCCGCGCGCGCCGCTTTTCCAGTTGCTCGGTCAGCAGTTGCCAGGCGAGGCCGCTGAACGTCACAGGCAGCAGCATCACCAGCGGCGCGGCCAGCGGCAGGATGAGCCGCGCGTGAACAAAGGCGAGTTGGGTGACGATCACATACGCGACGGCGATGCCGAGCGGCGGCAGCAGTTTCAGCAGCGGATGGCGGATGAGCAGGATCGAAGCGACCGCGAAGATGGTGAAGCCGAGCATCAGCAGTTGTTCGGTGCCGGCCGGCGCGGGGTGCAGTTCGTCGTGCCGGAGCAGGGTGGAGATGGCGGCAGCATGAATCTCCACGCCCGCAATCGCCGCTCCGAAGGGCGTGGCGTGCGAGTCCTGCATGAAGTTCTGGGTCGGACCGATCAGCACGATCTTGTCTTTGAAGATCGCGCCTTTCTCCAACTTCCCGTTCCATATTTTGCTGTAGAAAAGGTTGTGAAACTTGAAAGTCTCAAACGTCTTTTCGGGGCCGGGGAAGTTGATGTAAATCTCTTCATGCGAAAGCGCCCATGCAGTTTGTGGTGCGGCGAGATTCGCGGCGCGGACTGACAGCGATGCAACCTCCTGCGTCTCCTCGCTGAACGGCCATTGTGGAAAGAGTCTGCGGACGACGTGGTCAACGTCCGCTTCGTAGTTGACCGCGCCGCCAAGTTCCAATTGGGGTATGGACTCCGGCACGACTTCGGGCGTTGGCATCATCCATTTCGTGACGTAGTAGTTGCCCACGGGTTCTCGCGCGCGGTTCGCGCCGACGACGACGCGGCCTTTGGCCTGTTCCAGCGCGGTGCGTAATGCGGCGTCATCAGCGGGGCCGTATTTGCTGGGCGTGGAGAAGAGAAGGTCGAAGGCGACGACCTTCGCGCCCGCCGCCAGCAGCTTGTCGAGCGCCATCGCGTGAACGCGGCGCGGCCACGGCCAAGTGCCAAGCAGCCGGAGGTCGGGATTGGCCTCCAGCAGGCTCTCCTGAAATGTGTCAGCGGTGAACGACTCCTGGTCCACGCCCACGATCACCACGTCGGGTGACGGTTCCTGCACGCCGCGCCAGTGGAAGCGCTTGTCAATACTCGTCAGTTCCAATCCGCGCAGGAAGTTAGTCTCCGGTTTGAGCACTTCCAGTGTGCCGAAGGAGAGGAGCCAGAACAGACCTAGTAATGAGACAACGAGGCGGTCGCGTCGGGCGCGCGTGCTCCAGAGATTTTGCAGCCATGTTCGCATGGAAGCGGTTCCTGTATCAGGGCAACTGGGTGATCTTCTGCGTCGTGCGGAAGTGGATCTTCGCCACCTCGCCGAGCTTGGCCGGGCCGTGCTTCTTCAGAAACTCACGGCCGGCTTCGTCCACCTGCGCGCCGGCGCCCTTCGGCATCTTGACGCCGTATTTCTTGCTGAGCGCCGCCAAGCGTTGCACGAACTCGTCGCGGGCGATGATGGAAGCGGCGGCAACGGCCAGATCGCTCTCAGCCTTGTGGCGTTGCACAAGCTGGATGGAACGACCGCGTTTCAACAGCGCGTTCTCGATGAGTCGCTTGTCGCCAAACTGGTCAGCGACGGCGCGTTTGCATTCCTCGCCGGATTTCTCCAGCGTCTCCAGCACGTTCTCAATGACGCGCGCGTGTCCCCACGCCAGCATCTTGTTCACGTTCCTCATCTCCACCAGCAGTTTGTTGTAGGCTGGTGGGCCGATGGGAACAATCTTCACGACGCAGCCGGAGGTCTGGCGGATCAACTTCGCCAGCTCAAAGATGCGCTTGTCGCTTGTGACGGTCTTGCTGTCGCGCACGCCGCTGCCGCGCAGCGCGTCAATTGCCGCGCGGTTCAGGAACACGCCGGCGATCACCAACGGCCCGAAGAAATCGCCCTTGCCGCTCTCGTCCACGCCGATGCGCGGTTCCAGGATGGTCGGGTCGTGGACGTGCTCATAGCCGAGCCGCGCCTCGCCGAGGATTTCCGGCTCCAGATAGAACTGCACGAACTCCTCGACGCCCTTGCCCTGCGCGAGCAGCTTGCCGCTCTGGAACGCTGTCACCTGCAGCTTCTCCTTCGACGCGCCGAAGTGCGCGTAGGGAACCTCGCGGAACGCAAAGCCGCGCTGCGCCAGGTCGAGCCGGATGCGCTCGAACTGTTCGTCGGTCAGCTTGACGGTGTAAGAAGTCAGCGGCGGCATTTGTGTCGAAAGTTTCTTTAGCGCGGTTATGCTTACCACGTCATGCAGACCGCGGAAATACAAAAGCAACTTCTGCGCTGGTTTGACCGCCACGCCCGCAAGCTGCCGTGGCGTTCCGACGCGGCACGGCGCGACCCGTATCGCGTCTGGGTTTCCGAGATCATGCTCCAGCAGACGCAGGTGGCGGCGGTCATTCCGTATTACCGGCGCTGGCTGCGGCTGTTTCCAAACGTCCGCTCGCTGGCGGGCGCGAAGCCGGCGACGGTGCTGAAGGCGTGGGAAGGTCTTGGATACTATCGCCGCGCCCGCAACCTCCACGCCGCCGCGCGCGAGGTCGTGCGGTGTCACGGCGGACGCTTGCCGGCGGCGCGCGATGAACTGTTGCGGTTGCCCGGCATTGGCCACTACACCGCCGGCGCGATTCTCAGCATCGCCTTCAGCCAACCGGAGCCGCTCGTGGACGGCAACGTCGCCCGCGTGCTGGCGCGGTTGTTCGGCGTCCGGCAGAACGTGAAGTCCGGCGCGGGCCAGATGCGGCTCTGGAAACTGGCCGGCGTGCTTGTGCCGGCAAAACGACCGGGCGCGTTCAACGAATCACTGATGGAACTCGGCGCGACGGTTTGCACGCCGCAGAACGCGCGCTGCGACGAGTGTCCTGTGAGCAAGCTCTGCGTTGCGTTGCGGCGCGGATGGGTTGAGCGGTTGCCGAATGCCGGCAAGCGCCCGAAATCACGCCTCGTTCGTCAGCGCGCGCTGCTGATCTGGCTGGGCGGCCGCGTGCTGGTGCGGCAGCGGCGAGCCGACGGCCTGCTCGGCGGCTTCTGGGAGTTTCCCGACGCAGTGCCGGCTGGCGTTCGCTGCTCGCTCGGTCCGTGCGTCGCGACGGTTCGTCACGGTATCATGAACGACCGGTTGGTCATCATGGCGTTTTGTTGCCGTTGGCTGGGTGGCGAACCGCAGAAGCAGGGCAGGGGAGCGCGGTGGAAATGGGCGACTGCGGCCGCTCTCTCGCGCCTGCCCATGATCGGCGCGCACCGGAAGATCGTTGCGACGGAAGCGGCTTCGCTGGGAACCTCACGCGGAGCGTGAGGACTACTATTTAGCGGCAAAGTAGTCCTCACGCTCCGCGTGAGGATTCGGTTGCGGTTTGGGTCGCATTGCAAACCGCCGGCTACTTGCTTCCCGCCACCTTCGCCTGCGTCGCTTGCAGAAACTCCTCATACGCCTTCAACGGCGCGTCGTCGTCGGTCCAGTCGGTCAGGACGAGCCGTTGCCGCAGCGTATGCTGCGACGCGGGGGCGACATCGCGGCCGAGAAGGTTGTGGTAGAGCGAATTATGGTGCGCAACGCCGTCCTTGAGATCGTCGCTGTGGTAGCTGCTGCACATCCCAAAGCAATCGTCCGGATGCGCCATCACCACCGCGATTGTCTTGCGGTCGCCCGTGGCGTAGAAGCCGAACGGATACGCGAACCATCGCGCGACGGCCCACGCCACGGGCGAGTGCGTGCCGTATTCCCAACGGCCGTCGAAAAACTTCTGCGCCGCGAAGATGTCGCGCGGCCAGGCGTTGTAGCAGAAGCGTGAGCAGGGATTGTCGAGCGGCTGCGTGAGCACGGCAGGATTCTTCGGGCCGACGGGGCCGCGATACGGCGTCACGGTGTAGAACGCGGGATTCATCGGCGCGTCGAAGTAGTTGGAGGTGAACAACTCCAGGTCGCGATGCCAGCGCGTGCTGTTCTTGATTGTCACCGTGAGGTCCACTGCGTTCGCCGCCGCGACGCGGTAGCGCGCCTCGGCTTCGAGGCCGGGGCCGAAGCCGGGCACGTCGGGCTTGGTCAGCGGCCACTGGACGACCAACTCATCGCCTTCCAGCTTGGCGGTGTGCGGCACGTCGCGGCATTGGCTGAACCACTGGTTGCGCGCGAGCACGCGGTAGAGATGGAGGCAGAAAAGTTTCTCGCGGACGACCTGCCGGCCTGTGCTTTTCTGCGTGAGAGACGTGATGCCGTGGAGGTGCGTCTCGGCGTTGGCGCTGAGTTCGCCTTTCATCGCGTCGGTCTCGAACGACCAGACGCCGGGGCGGTCCGTGGGTTTCAACTCATTCATGTGAATATCACTTTCAAGCCTGGCCGCACGGCTTCGGCGTAGGCGGCGGTTTCTTTTTGGAAGCGCGCCACGCTGTTGAGCGCGAACTGCTTGCGCACGGCCGGGTCGTTGAGGTTGAGCTTCGCTTCCGTCAGGTGCAGCGCGCAGGCGTCGCACCAGCACGGCTCGCCGGCCGCGGCGGGGATTTCAAACTCCAGCGCCTCGCAGGCCGGTTCGGCTGCGGTGCGCGTCATCCACGGCCAGACTGTCTTGGCTACGTAGGGGCTGTTCAGGCAGAGCGTGGGTCGCGGTTTGCCGGCGGCGTCGCGCTGTTGCCAATCGGGATGCTGGGCCGCTTGGGCGGCGTCGCGGCAAAGAAGGCAGCGCGCTTTCATGCGCTCTTGTTTAGCGGAGGAGACGGTGAATGTCGAGTCAAGTGGCGCAAGCTTCCAGCTTGCGAATCAACGACAACCGCAAGCTGGAAGCCCGCGCCACCTTGCTGCGTCACCGTGGCTCGAACACACCCGTGGGGCTGCCGCCGAGCTGGCCGCCGCCGCCGAAGCCGCGCGTGATGCGGTCGGGCACGTTGGCCTCGCCCTCCTTCATCTCCGCGCAAGCGATCATGCCGAGCGCCAGCGCCACCAACGCGACCCAAGCAGCCATCCGATAGAACCGCACAATCTTCATGATGCCGCCCACTATACCGCCCACGAAAAGCCGTGCAATAGTTTTTCCGGCCGGAAAACGAAGGGGAACAAAATCATGCCTTACAGAATCATGATTCTGTGCTCCATGATTCTGTTTAACAGCCGTTCTTGGAAATCCGCCTTCCGTGTCTTCAGTGTCTTCCGTGGTTCTTTCTCCGTCCGCCGGTATGGCCGAAAATCGCTTGCCGCTGCCGGCGCAGGCTGGGATGATGCCGGCGGCGTTGAACCGGAGGACACGAACATGAACGGACGGGAACGGAGAATGTGGGAACGGGTGGCGCTTTTCGTCGCTATCGCGGCTTGCCTCGCGTGCTTGTCCTGCGCCGCGCCGCCGCGCCAGAAGGATGGGGCGAAGACCGGCACTAGCCAGAGCGCGGGGCCGGCGACGATGGTGCGGATCTCCGCAATAGTGGACGGCAGCGGGCGGTTCATCTTCACCTCCAGCAACGTGCGCTACGTCCACAAGAGTTGGTCGCCGCCGACCGACGTGAAGTTCAACGGCGAGCCGTGGACCAATCTCGACGAAACGCCGTGGATGTGGTCCAGAATCGGCGACCAGTTTGACCTCTCCCGCGCCCGCCTTGTGGAGCGCAAGGGCCGCGACGTCATCGCCCTCGAACACACCCCCGAAGGTTTCGACCTCTACTTCTGCGACTCCCCCAACGGCGGCTCCGCCTATTCCGCCACCATCGCCATCCCACGGAGGGTGGGGAAGTGAGAGTGGTGTTCTGTGGCCGCGGAGGCCAGCAGGAAACCGCAGGAAGGTTTTGACCTTCACTTTAGGCGTTAGGTAATTTCTAGATTCGAATCAGCGACCAGTTCAAGAAGGCGTTTATACAATTCTACGCCGTAGAGCACCCGGATATTATGCACTTTCTGGACATCTTCGAGACGTCGCTGAAGGTCAGGACCAAGTTTGTTTGCCATTGTGACGAGGAGACCGGCTTGGACTTGGTGTGAACCAAACGCCCGAACGAGCTGGTCGATTCCGGTTGTATCGTTATCGTTATCCCAGTGCATTTTGACTTGGACGGCGATCTTAGAGTCGAGGCCGTAGCCAAGCTGAGCGTTCCACAGAATATCTGCGCCTTTCTCTCCAGCCCCGGCGTTCCAGAGAACCTCCATGCCATCGCGCCGAAGCATCTCGAGAACAAGCTTCTCGGTGCCTGAGTCTGAAAGGTTCTTCCTTAGCATGTCGTCGATGTGAGTGAGAAGGCTTTGGCGCAAGCGTTCGATCTTGCCTTTGAACGGCTCTGGTTTGTCCTTCTCTTCAGCCGTTGGATCACTCTTCACAAGATCAATCACGGTCTGATGATGCTGACGCGTGCGACGAATCGGGTGTTGCTCGCGATCAAGGGCGCTGATGAACGGAGAGCGAGACTCAACAACTTGAGAGTATTTGTGAAACGTGTTGATAATCTCAGCAGGGAGAACGTGCCCGTAACCAATGTCGGGATCCTCGAAAGAATACCCACCAACCACTTTAACGATCGCGAAGTGCTGAGGGTCTGGCAGGTTCTTCACCACGACGTAGTCTCCTTCGTGGATTTCCCTAAGCATCCACCAGCATCTGTTCCATGCCTCCATTTCTTTGTCATCGAAAGGAAGACGGGATCGGAGTTTCCCGTCCAATTTACGAAGGTCAAGATTCTCTAAATAACCCCATCCTTGGCGAAGTCGCCGTTCTTGGAGTTCAGACCACAAGTATTCGTGTTTGCTCTTGTCGATATTCCAGAACCAACATTCCATGTTGTTATCCTCTTTTCATTGTGACGTCAGCACCATCCCTATGCATTCCCACGGCTTTGATTGGCTTCACAGGTAGAAAGCAAAGCCAGTTCATGCCACGCATGGTAACAGAACCAGTGGTGCGGTCAACGGCAGCGATGCCTTTGCAGCTACTGGCGAGCGACTCCGCTTGTCATCCTCTGCTAGCCGCCTATACTCGACGGCACATGAGTAGTCGCGCGGAATTTGTTCATCTACATCAACACACGGAGTTCAGCCTGCTGGACTCGGCGTGCGGCGTTGACGCGGTGGCGCATCGGGCGCACGAGCTTCACATGCCGGCAGTGGCGATCACCGATCATGGAAACATGTTTGGGGTGATTGAGTTTTACCAGGCGGCGGAGAAGGCCGGGGTGAAGCCGATCATTGGGTGCGAGTTGTATGTGGCGCCCGGCAGCCGGCACGACAAGCAGGCGATGAACGCGCGCGAGGCGGCGAATCACCTGATCGTGCTGGCGCGGGACAAGACCGGTTACGCGAATCTGGTGAAGCTGGCGACGGCGGCGCATCTGGAGGGGTTCTACTACAAGCCGCGGGTGGACAAGGAACTGCTGGCGCAGCACGCGAAGGGGTTGATTGCGCTGACGAGCTGTCTGAAGGGCGAGGTGCCGCAGAAGTTGAGCGAGGAGCAGCCGAAACAGGCGCGGGCGGCGGCGGAGCAGTTGCGGCAGATTTTCGAGCCGGATTGTTTTTATCTGGAGTTGCAGGACCACGGTCTGGAGTTGCAGCGGAAGGTGAACCGCAGCCTGCGGACGATGGCGAAGGAAATGGGCCTGCCGTTGGTGGCGACGAACGACGTGCATTACATCAAACCGGAGCATTCGCACGCGCACGACTGCCTGATCTGCATCGGCACGCAGACGACGCTGACGGACGAGAAGCGGATGCGTTATTCGAGCGACCAGTTTTACATGAAGTCGGCGGAGGAGATGGCGAAGCTCTTCGCGGAGGTGCCGGAGGCGTTGAAGAACACACTGAGCATCGCCGAGCAGTGCAACCTGCGGATTGATTTCGGCGGGAACCTTTATCCGGTGTTCGAGCCGCCGGCTGGCGAGACGCGGGAAGGCCATCTGCGGCGGCTCTGCCACGAGGGCGTGAAACATCGCTACGGCTTCGACGCGGCGGAGCCGAAGACGCCGGAACAGCGCACGGTGGTGAAGCGGATGCAGGCGGAGTTGAAAATCATCGAGGATACGCACTTCGTCAGCTACTTCCTGATCGTCGGCGATTTCGTGAGCTACGCGAAGCAGCGCGGCATTCCCGTCGGCTGCCGCGGTTCGGCGGCCGGCTCGCTGGTGACGTATCTGCTCGACATCAGCGCGGTGGACCCTTTGCGCTACGGGTTGCTGTTCGAGCGGTTCCTGAACCCGGAGCGCATCAGCCCGCCGGATATTGACATTGACCTCAGCGACGCGCGGCGCGGCGAGGTGATCGAATACGTCCGCAACAAATACGGCGAGCAGAGCGTGGCGCAGATCGTGACGTTCGGCACGCTCGGCGCGAAGTCGGTGGTCCGCGACGTGGCGCGCGTGATGGGTTTGCCCTACGGCGACGGCGACCGCGTGGCGCGGATGATTCCGCCCGACCTCGGCATGACGCTGCACAAGGCGTTGGAGGTGAGCGCGGAACTGAAGGGCGCGTGCGAGAACGAACCGCAGGTGCGTGAAATCGTCAAGGTTTCCAAAGTGCTGGAGGGCCTGGCGCGCAACAGCTCGACGCACGCCGCCGGCGTCGTCATCGGCGCGCAGCCGCTCAGCGAGGTCATCCCGCTCACGCGCGACCAAAACGGCGCCATCATCACGCAGTTCGCGATGGGGCCGCTGGGCGAGCTGGGGTTGTTGAAGATGGACTTCCTCGGCTTGCGCACGCTGACGGTGATTGCCGACGCCGTGCAGCGCATCCGCGAGACGCGCGGCGTGGAACTCGACATCGAGCGCCTGCCGCTGGACGACAAGCCCAGTTACGGATTGCTCAACCGCGGCGACACCGTTGGCGTGTTCCAGCTTGAATCAAGCGGGATGCGCGACCTGTGCCGGAAGTTCGTCATTGAGAAGCTGGAGCACATCATCGCCCTCATCGCGCTCTACCGTCCCGGCCCGATGGAACTGATCCCGTCGTTCATCGCGCGCAAAGCCGGCCGCGAGGAGATCATCTACGAGCATTCGCTGTTGGAGGAAATCTGCCGCGAGACCTACGGCATCATGATCTACCAGGAACAGGTCATGCAGGCGGCGCAGGCGCTCGCGGGCTACACGCTCGGCGGCGCGGATGTCTTGCGCCGCGCGATGAGCAAGAAGAAGCCCGATGAGATGGCGAAGCAACGGGAGAAGTTCGTCAAGGGCGCGCGCGCGACGAACAAGATTCCGGAGGCGAAGGCGGAGAAGATTTTCGACCTGCTCGACAAGTTCTCCGGTTATGGCTTCAACAAGTCCCACGCCGCCGCCTACGGCCTCATCGCCTACCAGACCGCCTACCTGAAGGCGAACTATCCGGTCGAGTTCATGGCCGCGCTGCTCTCCAGCGAAATTGGCAACCAGGACAAGCTCGTCGTGTTCACCGGCGAGGCGCGCGAGATGGGTATCGAGGTGCTGCCGCCCGACGTGAACACCAGCCCGCTGAGCTTCGGCGTGGCGCTGGGCGAAAGTGGGACAGGCGTCCCGCCTGTCCAGTCCGTAAGAGAGACGGACGGCGATGGTCAAACCGACGGACAGGCGGGACGCCTGTCCCACTCTGGCAAGCTGCGCTTCGGTCTCGCGGCGATCAAGGGCGTTGGCGAGATCGCCGTGGAAGCCATCATCGCCGGCCGTGAACACGGCGGCGCGTTCAACAGCCTGTTCGACTTCTGCGAGCGCGTGGACACCCGCGCCTGCAACCGCAAGACCATCGAGGCGCTGGCCAAGTGCGGCGCGTTTGATTTCACCGGCCTGCCGCGGATGCAGATATTCAATCAGATCGAGCAGGCGCTCGGCCGCGCCGCCTCCGTGCAGCGCGACAAGGCGCAGGGGCAGGTGTCGCTGTTTGGCGCGCTCGACGGCGAGATTCCGGCGACGGTGATCAAGCGCGCGAAGGCGGAGAAGGCCGAGGAATGGCCGCAGAACCAGTTGCTCGCGTTCGAGAAGGAACTGCTCGGCTTCTACCTCTCCGGCCATCCGCTGGCGCAGCACGCGAAACTGCTGGAGCGCTACGAGATCCACTCGACCGACAAACTGCGTGAACTCGACGACCGCTCGCCGACGCGGCTCGGCGGGATTGTCGTGGACGTGGTGCAGCGGCTCTCATCGAAGACGAACAAGCCGTGGGCGGCCATTACGGTCGAGGATTTGCACGGCACGGTCGAGGTGCTCTGCTTCAACGAGGCATTCGACCAGGCCCGGCCGCATTTCGAGACCGGCAAAGCCATCTTCGTCATGGGCAACGTGGACAAGCGCGAGGAGAAGCCGAAGATTTTCGGCCGCGAAATCATCCCGCTCGACGACGTGATGCGCCGCTACACGAAGCAGGTGCATCTCCGCCTCCACGTCGCACGCATCAAGCCGGAGCAACTCGAACAGGTGCGCGACATCGTCAGCCGTCATTCCGGCCACGTGCCGCTGTTCATTTGCTTCATCCTGCCCGGCGGCGAACTGGTCTTTGCCGACACGCACGACGGCTTCAAGGTGTTGCCATCCGAGGAACTGGCGAAGGAACTCGAAGCCGTGCTCGGCAAGGACACCGTCTATTTCAAACCCGACACCTCCGTGCCGAGGCAGGAGTCCGGCCGCGAGCGATGGCAGAAACGTGGAGGGGGCGATTAGGTGGGATACGAAGATCGGAGCCTCACGCGGAGCGTGAGGACTACTATTCTGCAACGTAGTCCTCACGCTCCGCGTGAGGTTTCTGTCTTTCGCCGCCGCGCCAGCCGATTGCTGGCCAGCCACAATGGCAACCCCAACGCCAGCAGCCCGCACGAGACCAACGCGATCCACGGTTTATAGACGACGGCGCTGTAGATCAGGAAAGCGCACACGCCGGCAAACACCAGCGGCGTCAGCGGGTAGCCGGGCACCCGATACGGGCGCTCCACATGCGGCTCTTTGAACCGCAGCACGATCACCGCCAGCGTCGAGCCGAAGTAAAACGAATACACCGTCGCCGCCGTGTAGAGAATCGCGTCCACAAACGAGCCGAGCGCGACGATGAGCGTCACGGC
>Ga0163199_1001135_pt1 | contig 16562 bp, 19 predicted proteins | sample PL_2010_150m_FD_113537 | JGI IMG/M metagenome (GOLD analysis project Ga0163199, IMG submission 113537) | Freshwater microbial communities from Powell Lake, British Columbia, Canada to study Microbial Dark Matter (Phase II) - PL_2010_150m | ecosystem: Environmental > Aquatic > Freshwater > Lake ... | reverse complement strand
GTGACGATCAGTGCCGGCGGCAAGCCGGCTTGCCGCACCGAAACAAGGGGCGAGGCATATGGGTGGAGGCGCTGGCGCGACTGGGGCAGATACTGGCGGTAGCAATCGGCGCAGGTAGCGGCGCTGAGGTCGGACTTCAAGCGGGCGCCGTCGCCCAACCGGGTCATGCTCGGGTCCAGCATCGGCCCGACCAGCACTTGGGCGGCAATCGCCGGGCCGTTGCGATCTCTGGCGATCAGCGTCAGGCTGGCCGCCAGATTGCCGCCGGCATCGTCGCCGGCCACCGCCATCCGCCGGGCGTCGCCACCCAGGCCGGCGGCGCTGCCGGCGAGCCAGAGGGCGGCACTATGGGCGTCTTCCGGCGCGGCGGGGAACGGCCGCGCAGGGGCCAGCGCATAGCCGACCGCCAGCACCAGCGCCGGGCAATGCTCGGCGATGAAACGCGCCGGCACGTCGGCATCGGCTATGCTGCCGCCGACAAAACCGCCACCGTGGAAATAGAGTACGACGGGCAACACCGCGCCAACCCTTTCCGGCCGGTGAAGGCGCACGGCAATCGGGCCGGCCGCGCCGGGAATGCTGAAATCTTCCGGCCTGGCGATCGTGCTGAAGAAGCTTGCTTCCATCGTGGTCGCGGCAGTGGGCGTTGCCGATAATTGTCAATGGAGCCATTCTGAATATTATCCGCAGCCGGATAAATACATATATCTCGACAACACTATTCAGTTATAACAAACAATCTTGTTGAAGCCGGATTTTGTGATTGATATACATGCCGCACGCTGCGGTGCGAGATAAGAGAATTGGAAATTTCTAAAGCCTTAACGCCAATTATCAAATGACTTCGACCGCTTTCGTTACGCGAGAACGCTTATGCACTTTGGGCAAGATCGTGTCAGCCAGTATCGACGCCATTTTCGCGCAGGGTCGCCCATTTCAGCAGCGCATCGAGCGCCGGGCAAAGTGCCTGCCCCCAATCGGTTAAACCATATTCCACCTTCGGCGGAACCTGGTGATGGACGATCCGCCGGACGACGCCATCTTTCTCCATCTGACGCAGTTGCTGGATCAGCATCTTCTGCGAGATGGCCGGGATCGCTCGTTCGAGATCGGAGAACCGTAGCAGCTTGCCCCCGAACAGGTGGAACAAGATCACCAGTTTCCATCGCCCTTCGAGAATCTTGAGGGCCTGCTCGACGCCATCGGCCGCCGAGGTGGGTGTCCATTGCTTTTCCATACTTTTTGGTAAGTACCTTACTTTTTAGTGCGTTCTTGTCCTTTTGGGAGCATATCCTTATCCTTATCGCTGATCAATTCGGATTGCACAGGGCGATCCGATCATTTGCAAAGGAGCAACCCGCATGTCTCTCGATCTACCCAACCCCATCGGCAGCTATTTCACCGCAGACCGAGGCGACAGCACAGCCGTTGCCCGGTGCTTCACCGACAACGCCGTCGTGAAGGACGAAGGTCACACCTACAACGGCTTGGCCGCCATCAAGCAATGGAAGACGGATTCGTCGAAAAAGTACACCTACACAAGTGAGCCTTTCGCTTCTGAAGAAAAGGACGGCAAGACCATCGTCACCAGCCGGTTGACCGGCAACTTCCCCGGCAGTCCCGTTGATCTTCGATTCTGCTTCGGTCTCGAAGGTAACAAGATCGCGTCGCTGGAGATCATGCCATGAGCTTCAGCCTGGAACTCACTGGCCGCCGGGCACTCGTCACCGGTGGCACGAAGGGCGTTGGCGCCGCGGTCGTGGCGGTGCTCTGCGATGCCGGTGTCAAGGTCATGACGAGCGCACGTTCGGTTCCCGAAGCGTCGCTCGAAGGGATGCACTTCGTCGCGGCAGACCTTTCGACGGCGGCGGGCTGTGCTGCCCTTGCCAACGCGGCACTGGAACAGCTTGGCGGGATCGACATCATCGTCAATGTCATGGGTGGCTCCAGCGCGCCGGCGGGCGGCTTTGCCGTGCTCGACGATGATGAATGGTCGAAGGCGTTGAACCAGAATCTGATGGCGGCGGTTCGCATTGACCGGGCGCTTTTGCCGTCGATGATAGCGCGGGGTTCCGGCGTCATTATTCACGTCACCTCGATCCAACGCGAACTTCCTCTCCCCGAAGCGACGACGGCCTATGCCGCCGCGAAGGCCGCGCTTTCGACCTACAGCAAGAGCCTTTCGAAAGAAATCACTCCGAAGGGTATCCGCGTGGTGCGCGTCTCGCCGGGCTGGGTGGAGACCGAAGCTTCGGTCGCCTTGGCGGAGCGCCTCGCGCAGCAAGCTGGCACGGATTACGAGGGCGGCAAGCAGATCATCATGAAGGCGCTGGGCGGCATTCCGCTTGGCCGCCCGGCAAAACCGAAGGAAGTGGCCGACCTCATCGCCTTCCTCGTCTCGCCCCGCGCCGGCTCCATCACTGGCACTGAATACGTCATCGACGGCGGTACCGTGCCGACGGTCTGACACTGGAGGGCAAAAGGTACCAGGCTCGGTTTCGCATGTTTCTGATTTGACAACCCGCGTAAGGCGTAATGTAGGGTGCCAATAAGCGAAGCGCATTGCACCGGATGTTTTGCGAGTTGGGCGAAAAGCCGCCCATCCCTGCGAACCCCATTTCATTCGGCGCAATAACGATTGCGCCCTTGCGGGCTGCCGGTCGAGATTAAAGATGCCCCGCAAGAAAGCTGACGCTCGTGACCGGCAACAGGCGGCCAAGACCGGACGGTCGCGTTTGGCTTCCAATTCGGATAATGGCTCGACGTTTAAGCGAATTGCCTTGGCTTATGCTGCGTTATGAATAATTTGTCAAGCATCAATAGCTTGAACGCATTTTTTTCATATTTCTCACTCAAGCAAATCCCCGAGCCGTTGCCAACGCACTCCCTCCGTGCCATACGAAAACCACACCTGCCGCGCTCGTCCAACCACGTCCGACATGGGAACGGTGCCGAACTTGCGAGAGTCCGTGCTTGATGCGCGGTTGTCGCCCAGAACGAATACCTGCCCTGGTAGAACGACGACATCTGTCTCCGGCAATGCCTGATCTGATGCAGCCCAAAGCACATGCCAGCGATGATTGTCTATGGATTCGACCGTTTCTCTGCCCACATCGTTAGTAGCACCCGGACTAGACAAAGAGTTGCCGTTAATCCGTACTTCTCTCCCCTTGATCTGTACCCGATCTCCAGGCAAAGCAATGATGCGTTTGATGTACTTGACGGTACGGTCGTTAGGGTACGTGAATATGGCAATGTCGCCGCGCTCGATGCGATACTTGCAACCAGGGCAGTTGTAGCGCTTGTCGGCGAACAGGGTATCACCCATCAACACACTTGGCTCCATGCTGGCTGAGGGGATACGAAACGACTCGACTTGATGGGAACGAACATAGTCGAGCAGCAGTGGCAATGCAAGAGCGCCGCAGGTGATCAACACCAGTATATACATCCCGGTTGACTGCCACGCCTCGCGCACGTAATCCTGCCGCCGTCCGGCTTGCCGCCAAGCATCCGCCATTCCATATAACCAAAGTGACAACGTTGCCACCAGACTCGACAGCAAGGCTGGCATCATCCAGCCGTTAGGCAGGTACAAGGCAACCAGCGCGACGCCCGGAAGAGTTAGAAAGGCAAAGGCTAGAAACAACCAGATCGCCTTGTTGACCTGTCCATTGTAAAGCTGACCGAAGCCAGGCAAGACCAGGGACATTCCTAGCGCAATAATGGATTTGCGCGGTTTGATCGTTTGCATGATGAATCTCCTGAATAATTCAACTGGCGGCCGTTGCCGTCCAGATCCCAAACATGAAAGTGATTAGTTGTATGACGCCAACGAGACTGGCACCGATGAGCGCCGCCCACTGCATTTTTTCCGATGCGTGGCTTGCCCGCGTAGGGAATGATGGTGCAGGAAGCGTAGCGATCCTCAGCATGACTCGATTTGAAAAGTCATCGGCGGGCGTGACCAGATCGTCTCGCAGGATTTCATCCAGATTGTCGAACATCATCTTTCTCCAAAAACTGACTGAGCCTCCGTCGGGCGCGATGCAGGCGCGTCTTGACGGCCCCTATTGAACAACCTTCAATGCGCGCAACTTCCGCCAGCTCGAGTTCCTTGACGTAAGCGAGCGCCACGGTGCTGCGTTCCGCCGCTGGCAGTTGCCATAAGGCGTTGCGCAGTCTTTGCTTTCTTTGCGCGAGGGCGAGCGATTCGGGCGGTTGAGGCTCTGCACATGCTTGTTCCGACGTGCCTTCCTCTTCCTGGATTTCGTTCAGATACGAAGCACGGTCTAGTTCGTTAAATGCAAGGTTTCTAGCAATCGTAAATAACCAAGTGGAAAAAGCACCACGTGTCGGTTCGTATTGCCCAAGGCTTTTCCAGGCGCGCAGAAACGTTTCTTGCGCCAAGTCTTCAGCCAAACCTTGTGTCAATCCCATGCGGCCTAGAAATCCAAACAAGGGGCGCTCGAACTCCTTCACGATCAGGGCGAATGCCTGCCGGTCGCCATTCTGGATTCTGAGCAAGACCTCAATGATATTTATGGGATGGTGTCCGGATTGCATAACCCTTATACCGGTGAAGCAGAAAAAGGTTACTGGAAACAACCCGCGTAAGGCGTAATGTAGGGTGCCAATAAGCGAAGCACATTGCACCGGATGTTTTGCGAGTTGGGCGAAAAGCCGCCCATCCCTGCGAGCCCCATTTCATTCGGCGCAATAACGATTGCGCCCGCGGGCTGCGACATATCTCCAGCATGGCGCCGGAAGATTCCACTGCGACGAAGCGCCATCGAGGAAAGCGCTGCGCCAGGAAAACTATTTCCTCAAATACATGGGTACGAGAAACATCCCGCTAGCCGCGACTTACCGAGTCGGGGACGAACCACAACAGCGTGATCGCAGGAGCGCCAAGCTTGGCCGAAGAAACGCAACCACGGAAATCGGCACCCGGCGCTCAACGCATACGGCGAACCATGGCCTTCATGATCGCACTCCATCCGCGGGCACCGATAAGATTGCGTATGTTGAGAACGGGAAACGCAAGCACGGGATAGCGAAGGCGCGCCGACCCATCGGTGGCAGCGCGGTAGATTGTCTGTGCCACCTTTTCCGGGCCGGGCAGGCTGGCGATCGCTTTTTCCCATAACTTATCGAAACCGGCCGTGATGGCAGCGTAGGCAGGGTGCGGTGTTCGAACCATGCTGTTGCCAAAGTTCGTCATCGACCCGCCCGGTTCGATCAGTTTTACGCGTATCCCATGTCCGAGCAGTTCATATTGCAGCGCCTCGGTCATGCCTTCCACCGCGAATTTCGTCGCATGGTAGGTCGAGAAAAGCGGAAGCGTCGCCCGTCCTCCGACCGAGGACAGATTGACGATCACGCCGTTCCCGGCCTTGCGCATCAGCGGCAAGACGAGTTGGGTCATTGCGATGACGCCCATCAAGTTCGTGTCGATTTGCCGCCGGAGGTCGTCGGGAGATGCGCCTTCGAGCGGCCCCATCAGGGCGAACCCGGCGTTGTTGATCAATACGTCGATGCCGCCAAATTTGGCGGCGGTTTCGTCGATGGCAACTTGCATGGATACCCGGTCCGTCACGTCCAGTCGCGGCGTGAACAGACCCGCCGGGACGGTCCACGACTCGGCTTTCTCGGGGGAGCGCATGGTCGCCGCCACGTTCCACCCCTTCGCCTTGAACAATAAGGCGGCATCCCTGCCGAAGCCGCTCGACGCGCCGGTGATCAATACGGATTTAGCCATTGCTTGTACCTCCATAGGTCTTTGTCTGGTCAATCATTAATCGCTACTGGTTCAATTCCCCGCTCCTTGGGGCGTAGGCTGGCTGAAAGCCAGCAGGTTGCGAAAGTATAGTTAATACCCCACCGCAAGCAGCGGGGTGCTTTATCAAGTCGGTTTTCGTCGCGAAGTAGGTGAATAGTGACGTTCCATCTCTCTGTAGACGAATCATCGGCCCGGATATTGTGAGCAACGGAAAATACATTGGGACGAGGAACATCCCGCCTACCGGCGACTTACCGAGTCAGGCACGAGCCGCAATAGCGTGATCTCGGAGGGTGCGCCAAAGCGCTTGGGTGGTCCCCAATAGCCGGTTCCGCGGCTGGTATAGACCCAGAGCCGGCCCAGCCGGTGCAGTCCCGCCGTGAATGGCTGCTGCAGGCCGACCAGCAGATTCCACGGCCAGAATTGCCCGCCGTGGGTATGGCCGGACAGTTGCAGATCGAAGCCCACCGATGCCGCCGCAGGTGCCGTGCGCGGCTGGTGGGCCAGCAATATCCGGGGAATTCCTTCCGGGCTGCCGGCCAGCGCAGCAAGGGGGTCACTTCGCTGCGCAAGGTCAAACAAATGGGCGCTGTAATCGGTTACGCCAGCAATCACCAGGCGCGCGCCGTCGTGCTCGATGACGACGTGTTCGTTCATCAGGCCGCGCAGGCCCAGGAGCTGGAATTCCGCCATCCATTCCAGGGCGCCCGAGTAATACTCGTGGTTGCCGGTGACGACATAGGCGCCATGCCGCGCCCTGAGTCTTGCCAAAGGCGCGGTATGGATCGAAAGCCGTGCAACGCTGCCATCGACCACATCGCCGGTAATGGCGACAAGGTCGGCATCCAGGCCGTTAACGCGGTCGACTATCGCGGCAACGTAGTCGCCCTTGATGGTCGGCCCTACGTGGATGTCGCTGATCTGAACGATGGTGAAACCGGCCAGCGATGCCGGCAAACCGGCCAGCGGAACGTCAATGCGGATGACCTGCGCTACCCGACGCGCATTTATGAAACCGATTGCTGTTACCGTCACCGCCGCTAGAATCACCATTGTTGCCGTCGCGCCGGCAAGCGAAGGCGCCCCCGCCACAAGCAACAACAGGTCGCGCAGCAGCGTCAGCACCAAAACCGAGGAGAACAGTCCCATGACCACTGAACCCGTCCAACTGATCCGGTCGGCCAGCGCAGGCCGTGGAACGAAAAAGCGGGCAAACATACCCAAGGGTATCAACAACGTGGACAAGCCCAGCACGACCCCGCCGACAACCGTCCCCAGCGTGCCGATGGGCAGCGCCGGCAGCAAACGCCACCCGATGTAGGCGTGGAGTCCGGCCAGAATTGGGATGACGGTCAGCGCGAAGCGGCGTAGCCGTCCTGGCAAATTGATCGGGGTCGGATGTTGCGGCATGACGGAACCTCGTGCGTGAGTCGCCACAACTTCGTGGCTTGGTGGATACGTGCCGAGGTGAGGCGATGGATTCGGATTCGACCCGTTGTTCCAACGTGATGGTCCAGGATTACCTGCCTCCCTACGTATAGCGACGGCTACGGTTTACGCGCCCAAGCACCAAATGCCATGTCGCTTACATAGACCGAATTAGCGGCGAGGCGCTCTGCGGCCAGGCGTTGTTCGAGCGTTTCGATATCCATCTCTTTTTCGTCTGCGACACCGTGTTTGATGATGCGCGGGAGCATCGCACGGACGATGTGCGCTAGCGGAGGGTGTGTGTCCTGCCCTTGAATAACCGCTTCGGCGCGAACGTGCTCTACGATGAGTCCGGCCTGATCGAGGACAGACGGAAGATCAAAGCCCATGTGAATGTTGGCGCCCTCGCGCTCGACTGTTTGCCACATCCAACCAATCACCTGATCGTGCAGTGGTAGAGGTGCCAGACGCCCCGGCACCATCGTTGAATCGCTCTCCTGGAATACCACCACCCCACTTGGCCGTAAGGCTGTGATGAGGCAACGGATTGCATCGACCGGGTTCGGCAGGTACATGAGCACACGCCTGCCGACTATTGCATCGAATTGGACTAAACCGGGCACCGGCTCGGAAAGCTCGCATTGTAAGAAACTGACGTTATGTCGATTCTGATCGTGCGCCCGCTCTCGGGCTGTGGTGAGCGACTGCGCGTCTCGATCTATGCCAAGAACTTGCCCGCCTTCGCCAACCAACCTTGCGAGTAGTAGAGAAACCTCGCCGCTGCCGCAGCCGATGTCAATCACGCGCATTCCAGAGGTGATGCCCGCATCGACCAAAAGTCGTTCGGTCATGGAATTAAAGTCTGCCATCTGAGGAAGCCTTTCGATGTGTTCGGTAAGTCAATCAGGCGACGATTTACGCGAAGCCGCCATTGACACCCAGATTCTGGGCAGTGACCCAAGCCGACTCATCGCTGACCAGGAATAACACAACGCGGGCAATATCCTCGGGCTCACCGATGCGCCCCAGTGCCGCCATTGATGCCAGTCGCTGGAGGATTTCCTCACTCTTGCCTTCGGTAAATAGTTCGGTATTGGTTGGCCCAGGCGAGATGGAATTTACCGTGATTCCGCGCTGGCCGACTTCCTTGGAAAAAACCCGCGTCAACTGCTCCACCGCAGCTTTTGTGGCGGAGTAAGTAGCATAGGTTGGCATCATCAGGCGCGTCACGGACGAGGAGAAATTGACTATCCAGCCACCATTCTCCAGGCGTGTCGCCGCTTCGCGAAGGGTAAGAAAAACGCCCTTTACATTGACATTGAACGACCGGTCGAACTCGTCGTCGGTCGTTTCCTGGATTCGTTTATATAGCGCGATGCCCGCATTGTTTATGAGCCAGTCTACTTTGCCGAATTGCGCAATCGTGGCATCGAACAGTGCCTTCACTTCATCAGCCTTGCTGACATCGGCTTTTACCGCAATCGCTTCACCGCCATTCCAGATAATCTCGGCAACCACTTGCTCTGCGGCAGCCTGGTTGCTGGCGTAATTGACGACAACCCGAGCCCCCTCATCGGCAAGGGTTTTGGCAATGTGCGCGCCGATCCCCCTCGATGCGCCAGTGACAAGGGCAATTTTGTTTTGCAGCCTCATAAGTCATACTCCCCAAGTTCGGATTAGCAACAATAGCGGGCGCTTATCGTTCAGATCCGCCGAATACCGGGTGAAGGCGATTACTCATGAGGGTTTTCCAAACCTTCAGCACTTTCCTTCTTGTGCTTGCCGCAGCAGCCACGCATTCCGCTTTGAAATTTTTCACGCTCTTCCGGCGTCATCTGTTCCCAGCGATGGTGAAGCCAGCGACCATGACCGCCGTGCCCCTTGAATCCGCTGAACAATATCTTGCTCAACAGCAGCACGCCCATCGCCTGCATGTAGTCGATCTCCTTGCCGCCGACGAACAGCGTGGGGATCAGCCAGTTCCAAAGCAGCATCACCACGCCGCCCAATGCTGCGACACCTGCGACCACCATCACAAATATTTTTGCGAAACTCAATTTACAGTTCATGTTCATTTCTCCTTTACAGATTGAATTCGTCATAGATCGCTTGCAGCCGTGCCCGCAGATGCAGCACCGCATAACGTTTGCGCGCCAGCAGCGTGTTCACCGCCACCCCGCTTTCTGCCGCCAACTCCTTGAAGCTGCGCCCTTCCAGCTCATGGGCAATGAATACATCGCGTTGTTCCCTGGGCAACTCGTCGAGCGCGACATACAACTCTTCCAGCAACACTGTCCGCGCATAAGCGGCTTCCGGTCCGGCATCCGGCGATGGCAACACATTTTCCAGCCAACATTCGCCATCCTCCTCTTCCGACCATTGCGGCAACGGCTCCTCCTTCTTCTTGCGGAAGCGGTCGATGATGCGATTGCGCGCCACGCGGTAGAGCCATGCGCCGACTTGCTCGATGGGTTCGGGCAGGCGATACGCTTCCACGTAGTCGAAAAACACATCTTGCAGAATGTCCTCGGCCTCACTCGAATCGGGAACCCGCTGCCGGATAAAATTCCCGAGCCGCCCACGTTCGCGCGAGATGGTTTCGGTGATGCGTTTATCCTGTTCAGCCATCAGCGCATTCGGGGTTAGCGTCGTATCCATACCTGTGAAGACGGATCACGGACGGAAATATTGTAGGAATCGTAAAAAAAGTTCCGTCGAACAAAGGGGGCGGATTTATTTTATCCATACATCTCAGCTGCCGGGATCGCCTGCTTTGGGGAACACCGGCATTGCCTGAATCGTTACGGAAGGCCAAGAAAACGTCAGAAAACCTTTGAGCCGCCGAGCCTGGACAGAGGGTCAGTCGCCGACGTAGGGATTGCTGCGCCGCTCTGCGCCGAAAGTGGAAGACGGGCCGTGACCGGGGATGAAAATCACCTCGTCGCCGAGCGGCCACAGGCGTTCGCGGATCGACGACAACAAGGTATCGAGATCGCCGCCGGGAAAATCGGTGCGCCCGATCGAGCCTTGAAACAGCACATCCCCGACAAACGCCACCTGTGTTGCGGCATGGAAAAACACCACATGGCCGGGCGTATGGCCGGGGCAATGCAGCACTTCCAGGGTCTGGTTGCCGACCGTCACCTGATCGCCGTGTACCAACCAGCGGTCGGGCTTGAATGCCGCGGTGTGAGGAAAGCCGAACATGGCGCTCTGTTGCGGCAAATCGGCTAGCCAGTATTCGTCTGCCCGATGCGGCCCGACAATCGGAATCTGTAGTTGCGCCGCCAGCGCTGCCGCAGCGCTGACATGGTCGATATGGCCATGCGTCAGCAGCAGGCTGACCAAATCCAATCCTCTTTCCGCGACCGCCGCCAGCAGGCGCTCCGCATCTCCGCCAGGATCGATCAGCGCGGCGGCACGGGTTTGCTCGCACCAGAGCAAGGTGCAATTCTGCTGAAAGGGGGTAACCGGGATAACCACGAATTTCATCGCGTGGATTATAACGGGATAAGGTAAAATAAACGGCTCGGCAGGATGATTTTTTGGAGTTTCCATGCGTATCGAAGTTCATGTACACGGCAGTCTGTTTTGCTGCAAGGGCGTTAGTCTGACGCAGGTTGAAAACGGTCTGCGCAAATGGCTGGAATATATGGATGTGGAAAACATCGGCGAAATGCGCAGCCTGGAACGCGCCGAGCCGGGAATCACTTACGACCGCGCCGAACGTATTCTGGATATTTGCTGGACCGGGGAAGTCGGGCACAGTTTCAACCAGTGCCTGCAGGAAACCCTGCACGACATGGGGCCGCTGCTCGAACGCGCCTGCGAAATCGAACTCACCTATTACCACGACGACGAGGATGGCGACGAATACCAGGTGCTGTTCGCCGGCCCCAATGCCGAGGCCATCCATCAGGCGCAACGCGTGCGCATGGTGGAAGACGTAGCCGATCTGTTGTCGCGCCACTTCGCCCCCGCCGAGGTCGATCAGGTCAGCACGCTGGTCAACCAGCTGTTCGACAAGGACTGGGAGCAAAAGCGCACGCAAATGGAAAACGAATTTCCCGCATCCGGCAACCTGATTCATTTCCGCCACAAGCACTTGCATTAAATCAAGGCCAACCCATGTCCGCTCTTACCCGCTCCTCCCCCTGGCTAGCGCTGGAAGCGCACCAGAAATCGCTGGCAACCACGCACCTGCGCGACCTGTTCGCCGCCGACCCGACGCGCTTCGAACAATTTTCCGTTGAAGCTTGCGGCATCCTGCTGGACTATTCGAAAAACCGGATCACCGCTGAAACTCCCGCACTGCTGCTGGATCTGGCGCGCCAGGCCGACCTCGAAGGCTGGCGCGACAAGATGTTTTGCGGCGAGAAAATCAATGTCACCGAACAGCGCGCCGTGCTCCACACCGCCTTGCGCAACCGCTCGGCGCGCCCGGTTCTGGTCGACGGGCAGGATGTCATGCCGGGAGTGCGACGGGTGCTGGCGCACCTGCGCGATTTTACCAAACGCTTGCATAGCGGCGCCTGGCGCGGCCATACCGGCAAAGCGATCACCGATGTGGTGAATATCGGCATCGGCGGCTCGGATCTCGGCCCGGCGATGGTCTGCGAAGCGCTCAAGCCCTATGCCCAGCCGGGGCTGACCATGCATTTCGTGTCGAACATCGACGGCACCCATCTCGCCGAAACCTTGCGGCGGCTCGACCCGGAAACCGCGTTGTTTATCGTCGCCTCCAAGACCTTTACCACCCAGGAAACCATGACCAACGCCCATTCGGCGCGCGCCTGGTTCCTCGCCCATGGCGCTGACGAGGCGGCCATCGCCCAGCATTTCGTCGCAGTCTCGACCAATGCCAAGGCAGTCGCCGCGTTCGGCATAGCTACCGCCAACATGTTCGAATTCTGGGACTGGGTGGGCGGTCGCTATTCGCTATGGTCGGCGATCGGCCTGCCGATCGCCGCCTATATCGGCATGGACGCCTTCGAGGCGCTGCTGACCGGCGCTCACGAGATGGATGAGCACTTCCGCACGGCGCCGCTGGAGCGCAATCTGCCGGCGATCCTCGGCCTGCTCGGCGTGTGGTACGTCAATTTCTGGAACGCCCGCAGCCATGCGGTACTGCCCTATGACCAGTATCTGCACCGCTTCCCCGCCTATCTCCAGCAACTGGACATGGAAAGCAACGGCAAGCGCGTCGATCGGAACAGTGAGCCGGTCGACTACGCCACCGGCCCGGTCCTGTGGGGCGAGGCCGGCACCAACGGCCAGCACGCGTTCTACCAGCTGATCCATCAGGGCACCCAAATGGTTCCGGCGGATTTTCTCGCCCCGGCAACCAGCCACAACCCGCTCGGCGCGCATCACGCCATCCTGCTCTCGAATTTCTTTGCGCAAACCCAGGCGCTGATGAAGGGCAAAACCACGGAGGAAGCGCGCGCCGAACTGGCCGCGAGCGGCTTATCCGGCACCGAACTGGAAAAATTGCTGCCGCATAAGGTTTTCCCCGGCGACAAGCCGACCAATTCGCTGCTATTCGCCCAGCTCGACCCGCGCACCCTGGGCGCGCTGATCGCGCTCTACGAACACAAGGTGTTCGTGCAGGGCGTCGTCTGGAATATCAATTCGTTCGACCAGTGGGGCGTGGAACTGGGCAAACAGCTGGCGCAAAATATTCTCCCAGCATTGGCGGATAATGAGAAAATCAACCGCTACGATGCCTCCACCAACGGCCTGATCAACCATTACAAGACCGTCAAATAAACCATTGGATAAACTTTCATAACATGACTGTTGAACTCACCGCCGACGAGCAACAAGAACTCGCCAAACTGCTGGGTAGCGGCATATCCATTCCGGCACAGCCGAAAATCATGCTGGAAATGGATCGCCTGATCAACAAGCCCAAAGTCAACATGAACGCCATCGCCCAACTGGTCAGCAAAGACCCGGCGCTGACCGCGATCATTTTCCGGATCATCGGTTCGCCGATCTACGGCCTGCGCAAACCCGTCGACTCGGTGGAAAAAGCCATTTCGGTGATCGGCCTGACGCAGATGGCCAACATCGTCAAATCCGCCGCCCTGCGCCAATCCGTCGGCGGTGCCGAACCCTTCTACGAGTGGTTCTGGGAACGCTCCGGCGACATTGCCCAAATGTGCTCGATCATTGCCTACAAGCAACGCATGGTGTGCAACATTTTCCCGGATCAGGCGCAACTCGCCGGGCTGTTTCATGATTGCGGCGTGCCCCTGCTGATGCAGCGCTTCCCTAACTACTGCACCCCCTTCCGCTTGGCGCAAGGCCGAAAATGGCCGAACGTGGTGGAAGAAGACTGCACGCTGCATACCGATCATGCGGTAGTCGGCTACCTGATCGCCAAGCACTGGAACCTGCCCGATTTCATTTGCCAGGCCGTGCGTTTTCACCACGAAATTCTCAATACCGAGCACAAAGCCACCACCATGGTGGCTATCCTGCAAATGGCACGCCACATCTATAATGTTTACTCCAACAACAACGATGCCGAATGGGAAAAGGACAAGGAGCGGGTGATGGAGGAAATCGGCCTCAGCGCCGAGGGACTCAAGGAATTCGAGGAAGACGTGTACGACACGCTGAAAAGTCAGTAAGCGACAGCGCTTTCCAGCAGCACATCCACCCCGTCCGGCGGGGCAATCGCCGCCGCGGGAATATTTTCACCTTCCCGCCAGCGCCTTACCGCCTCGCATTTCGAAGATCCCGTCACCAGGAATACTACCTGACGCGCCTGGCTCAGGCGACTTGCACTCAGGCTGATGCGCTCGGATGGCAGCTTGGGCGCGTCATGTACCGCCAGCGCGGCTGGCGCATCCGCCGCCGCCCCCCACGACTGGCCGGGAAACAGACTGGCAGTATGGCCGTCCTCCCCCAACCCCAGCAACACCAGATCGAATTCCGCCACCTCGCGCAGTGCTGCGGCATACGCCGCGGCGCCCGCCTCCGCCCCACGCTCGGCGGGAATGGCATGGATCTGCGCGGCGGGAAGCGGCACGTGAGCTAGCCACGCCAACCGGACCATCAGGGAATTGCGCCCGCTATCCTGCGCCGGCAAGCAACGCTCGTCGCCGAACCAGATCTGCCATTGCGCCCACTCCGCTGAAACTTCGCGCAATGACTGGTACACCGCCTGCGGCGTCGTCCCGCCGGCCAGCACCAGGTGGAACACCCCGTTCCGGGCAATCGCCTCGTCAGCGGCACGGCAAATCAGCGCAACAGCCTTTTGCCGCACGGCATCAGCGGACGGATAAACATGCCAACGGATAGTTTGCATGAGGCTCGAGCTACTTATGCGCGCGATTGTGCTTCATCTCTTGGATGCGGCGGTTCTGCTGGTTTTGCTCGGCGTGGAGGCGCTGGCGCTCCTGGGGGGTAACGATACCGTCAGCCTTGGCCTTCTGCGCCATGGTATCGACGCGGGCCTGTCCCTTTTGCAGGGCTGCTGCCTCCCTGTCGGTCAATGCGCCGGATTTGACCCCCTGGTCGATGCGCTTTTGCTGATTAAGCTCGCGCTGGTCGACGCGGGGAGTTTCGTTAGAGCCGGCAAATACCGGCATAGCGAGAAACAAGCTGACCACAGCCAGTAATTTCATTTTTAACATCGTAATTTCCCTAATGTTTGAGCAAACGTAGATCGTCACAATTCATTACGCCATTCCTGGTCTTCGCTGTCGAACAGGCGGTTGGCTTCGTGCAACCCCCACGCGCCCGCCGCGTAAGTGTGAATGAAATCGCGCTCCTGTTCCCAGTACTTGATGATCGGATCGACCACGCGCCACGACCATTCCACTTCGTCGAAGCGGATGAACAAGGTGCGGTCGCCTTCGATCACGTCGAGCAACAGGGTTTCGTAAGCGTCGAGCGAGACTTCGTGGCCCTTGCGGTAGGAAGCGTTGAGCTGGATCACGCGGGTATTCATCCCCAGTCCCGGCTGCTTGACGTGCATTTCCATGTGCATGGATTCGGAAGGCTGGATCGACAGCAAGATCCAGTTGGGATCGACGCTTTCCAGCGGCGTCTCGCGGAACAGCTGCTGGGGCGGATGGCGGAAGCGGATGGCGATCATCGACATCGACTTAGCCATGCGCTTGCCGGTGCGCAGATAAAACGGCACGCCGCGCCAGCGCCAGTTGTCGATATAGAACTTGGCGGCGACAAAGGTTTCGGTGACCGAATTTTTCTCCACCCCCGGCTCGTCCTGGTAGCCCGGCACCGGTATCCCGTGGATGCTGCCGGCGGTATATTGGGCGCGGAAAGCGTGGGCATGAACAGCGCGCTTGGCGATGGGGCGGATCGAGCGCAGCACCTTGACCTTTTCGTCGCGCAAGGCATCGGCATCCAGCACCGGTGGCGGTTCCATCGCCACTACGGTCAACAGCTGCATCAGGTGGTTCTGCAACATATCGCGCATCGCCCCGGATTTGTCGTAATAATCGGCGCGGCTGCCGATGCCGACATCCTCGGCCACGGTGATCTGCACATGGTCGATAAAATTGCGGTTCCACAGCGGTTCGATCAGGGTATTGGCGAAGCGGAATACCAGCAGGTTCTGTACCGTTTCCTTACCCAGGTAATGGTCGATACGGAAAATCTGTTCCTCGTCGAAATGGCGGTGCATCAGCTCGTTGAGGAGTTGCGCGCTCTCGATGTCCTGGCCGAAGGGTTTTTCCACCACCACGCGGTGCAGGCCGCGCGGCCGGTTCAGGCCCACTTCGCTGAGGTTCTTGATCACCGCGGCAAACTCCGCCGGCTTGATCGCCAGATAAAACACGATGTTCGAACAGGCGCCGCTCTTCGGCTTGCCCAACTCCTCCACCAGCCGGCGGTATGAGTCGAGATCGTGCAGTTCGCCGCGCAGGTAGCTGAAGCGCTTGGCGAAACGGGCAAAAATCTCCCTATCGAAACGTTCCTTGAGCTTGTCCTGCAATGCCTTTTCCATGAAGGCCTGCCATTCGTCCTGGCCCCACTCGCGGCGGGCGAAGGCGATAAAATCCAGGCTTTCCGGCAAGCGCTTGGCCGCTTCCAGATGATAGAGCGCGGGCAACAGTTTGATCACCGAGAGGTTGCCGGTCGCACCGAAAATCACGAAGCTGCACGGATACAACATGCCGTCCGTACTCATGCCGCATCACCCGCTTCGACTCCGCTCGGGGCAGGCTTCACCGCGTGGCCGCCGAAGCCCTTACGCATCATGGCCAGCAGCTTGGCCTGATAGTCGTTGTTACCCTGGCTGGCGAAACGCATCATCAAGGCCAGCGACATCACCGGTGCGGGCAAGCCCTGTTCGATGGCCTCATAAGCCGTCCAG
>Ga0163199_1001134_pt1 | contig 16578 bp, 12 predicted proteins | sample PL_2010_150m_FD_113537 | JGI IMG/M metagenome (GOLD analysis project Ga0163199, IMG submission 113537) | Freshwater microbial communities from Powell Lake, British Columbia, Canada to study Microbial Dark Matter (Phase II) - PL_2010_150m | ecosystem: Environmental > Aquatic > Freshwater > Lake ... | reverse complement strand
GTTCACCGGGTGCCCGGGCGGTTTGGCTTAGAAAAGACAGGAAATTCAAGTGGCCCGCAAGACTCCCATCGAGCGCTATCGGAATATCGGTATCAGCGCGCACATCGACGCCGGCAAGACTACCACCACCGAGCGCATCCTGTTCTATACCGGTGTCAATCACAAGATTGGCGAAGTGCATGACGGTGCGGCCACCATGGATTGGATGGAACAAGAGCAGGAGCGCGGCATCACCATCACCTCGGCAGCGACGACGTGTTTCTGGAAGGGCATGTCCAACAACTTCGAAGAGCACCGTGTCAACATCATCGACACGCCGGGGCACGTTGACTTCACCATCGAGGTCGAGCGCTCGATGCGCGTGCTGGATGGCGCCTGCATGGTGTATTGCGCCGTGGGTGGCGTCCAGCCCCAGTCCGAGACGGTGTGGCGTCAGGCCACCAAGTACAAGGTGCCGCGATTGGCTTTCGTGAACAAGATGGACCGGCAGGGCGCGGACTTCTTCAAGGTTCACGACCAGATGCGCAGTCGCCTCAAGGCCAATCCGATTCCGATTCAGATTCCGATCGGTGCCGAGGAAAAATTCGCCGGGGTGGTCGATCTGGTCAAGATGAAGTCGATCATTTGGGATGAGGCATCGCAAGGCACCAAGTTTACCTACGGCGAGATTCCCGCCGAGTTGGTTGATACCGCCAATGAATGGCGCGAGAAGATGCTCGAGGCGGCTGCTGAGGCTTCCGAGGAGTTGATGAACAAGTATATTGACCATGGCACGCTTTCCGAGGATGAAATCAAGCTGGGCTTGCGTACACGCACCATCAACGCCGAAATCGTGCCCATGCTGTGCGGTTCGGCCTTCAAGAACAAGGGCGTTCAGGCAATGCTCGACGCCGTTATCGAACTGATGCCGGCGCCGACGGATATCCCGCCGGTCACCGGTATCCTTGAAAACGAGACCGAGGGACAGCGCTCCGCGTCGGATGCCGAGCCTTTTGCCGCTCTGGCGTTCAAGATCATGACCGATCCGTTCGTCGGGCAATTGACGTTCTTCCGCGTCTATTCAGGCATGGTCAAGACCGGTGATACGGTGTACAACCCGATTAAAGGGCGCAAGGAACGTCTCGGCCGCATCCTGTTGATGCATGCCAACCAACGCGAAGAAATCAAGGAAGTATTCGCCGGGGATATTGCCGCCGCGGTTGGCCTGAAGGAGGCGACGACGGGCGAGACCCTCTGCGATCCGGCCAAGGTCATCACGCTCGAGCGCATGATATTCCCCGAGCCGGTGATCCATGTCGCCGTCGAGCCGAAGACCAAGGCCGACCAGGAGAAGATGGGCATCGCCCTGAATCGCCTGGCGCAGGAGGATCCGTCGTTCCGCGTGCGCACCGATGAAGAGTCCGGCCAGACCATTATCTCGGGCATGGGCGAGTTGCACCTGGAGATCCTGGTCGACCGCATGAAGCGCGAATTCAATGTCGAAGCCAACGTCGGCGCGCCCCAGGTGGCCTACCGCGAAGCCATTCGCAAGCCGGTCGAACAGGAAGGCAAGTTTGTCAAGCAGTCTGGCGGTCGCGGCCAGTACGGCCATGTCTGGATCAAACTGGAGCCCAACGCCACCGGCAAGGGCTTCGAGTTTATCGATGCCATCAAGGGCGGCTCCGTGCCGCGCGAATTCATTCCGGCGGTGGAAAAGGGCTTGCGGGAAACGCTGCCTAACGGCGTACTGGCGGGCTTCCCGGTGGTGGATGTCAAAGTGACGTTGTTCGACGGTTCCTACCACGACGTGGATTCCAATGAAAACGCCTTCAAAATGGCCGCTTCGATGGCCTTCAAGGACGCCATGCGCAAGGCCAGTCCGGTATTGCTGGAGCCGATGATGGCGGTTGAAGTGGAGACGCCCGAAGATTACATGGGCAACGTCATGGGCGATCTTTCCAGTCGACGCGGCATCGTCCATGGCATGGAGGATCAGATCGGTGGGATCAAACTGATCAAGGCTGAAGTTCCGCTTTCCGAGATGTTCGGCTATTCGACCACGCTGCGTTCATTGTCGCAGGGACGCGCCACCTATTCCATGGAATTCAAACACTATACCGAGGCGCCAAAGAATGTCGCCGAGGCCATCATCAACAAGAAATGATTTCGTTGAATCGTTGAATAACTGCATCCTTTGAATTTGCTGAGGAAGGAAACTGATCATGGCAAAAGCCAAATTTGAGCGCACGAAGCCGCACGTGAATGTAGGGACGATAGGGCACGTTGATCACGGCAAGACGACGTTGACGGCGGCGATCACGTCGGTGCTGGCGGCGAAGTACGGCGGAGAAGTCAAGGCATACGACCAGATTGATGCGGCGCCGGAAGAGAAAGCGCGGGGCATCACGATCAACACGGCGCACGTGGAATACCAGACGGCGAACCGGCACTATGCGCACGTGGATTGCCCGGGACACGCCGACTACATCAAGAACATGATCACGGGAGCGGCGCAGATGGACGGCGCGATCCTGGTGGTGAGCGCGGCGGACGGACCGATGCCGCAGACGCGCGAACACATATTGCTGGCACGCCAGGTGGGGGTGCCGTTCATTGTGGTGTACATGAACAAATGCGACATGGTGGATGATGCCGAACTGCTCGAGCTGGTTGAAATGGAAGTGCGCGAACTGCTCAGCAAATACGAATTTCCGGGCGACGACATTCCCGTCATCAAGGGCTCGGCGCTGAAGGCACTGGAAGGCGACAAGGGCGAGTTGGGCGAAGAGTCCATCATGAAACTGGCGGAAGCTCTGGACACCTACATCCCGACGCCGAAACGGGCGATTGACGGGCCGTTCCTGATGCCGATCGAAGACGTCTTCTCGATTTCGGGACGAGGCACGGTGGTCACCGGACGCATCGAGCGCGGCGTGGTCAAGGTGGGCGAAGAGATTGAAATTGTCGGCATCCGTCCGACGCTCAAGACGATCTGCACGGGCGTGGAAATGTTCCGCAAGCTGCTGGACCAGGGACAGGCGGGGGACAACGTTGGCGTGCTGCTGCGCGGCACCAAGCGCGAAGAAGTCGAGCGTGGCCAGGTGCTGGCCAAGCCGGCGAGCATCACCCCGCACACCCACTTCACGGCGGAGATCTACGTCCTGTCGAAAGACGAAGGCGGCCGACACACGCCGTTCTTCAACGGCTACCGGCCGCAGTTTTATTTCCGGACGACGGACGTGACCGGGTCGGTGGAACTGCCGGCTGGAACGGAGATGGTGATGCCGGGCGACAACGTCTCGATCACCGTCAAGCTGATAGCCCCGATCGCCATGGAAGAAGGCTTGCGTTTCGCCATCCGCGAGGGCGGCCGCACCGTCGGCGCAGGGGTCGTCGCCAAGGTGATCGAGTAACAAAACGTGAGCGTTGTGACGGTTACCCACCGTCGTGACGCTTTTTGGTCTCTGCTGCAGGGGCGTAGCTCAATTGGCAGAGTGTCGGTCTCCAAAACCGAAGGTTGGGGGTTCGAGGCCCTCCGCCCCTGCCAATAATGCGTAAAGATATCGATGGCTGACAAGCTCAAGTCCCTGCTGGCGCTTATCCTATTGGCCGCCGGCGTGGCTGGATTTTACTTTCTCGGCGATCAGCCGATGATATTGCGCGTGCTTGCGGTGCTCGCCGGGATGGGCGCCAGCATTGCCATGGCGTGGTTCACCTCGCCGGGTCAGCGTTTTTTTGCCTTCGGCGGCGAAGCCTGGATCGAGACCAAGAAGGTTGCCTGGCCGACACGCAAGGAAACCGTGCAGACCACCGGCATCGTTTTTCTATTCGTGCTGGCCATGGCGATCATGTTGTGGATCACTGACAAGGGTTTGGAATGGGTGCTCTACGACCTGGTGCTGGGCTGGAAGAAATCATGACAAAACGCTGGTTCGTCGTGCATGCCTATTCGGGATTCGAGAAATCCGTGCAGCGCGCGCTCGTGGAGCGGATCACACGCGCCGGAATGCAGGAGTTTTTCGGCCAGATACTGGTTCCGGTCGAGGAAGTGGTCGAGATGAAGAGCGGCCAGAAGAGCATTTCCGAACGCAAGTTCTTTCCCGGCTATGTGCTGGTGGAAATGGAAATGAACGATGAGAGTTGGCACCTGGTCAAGAGTACGCCCAAGGTCACCGGCTTCATCGGCGGAACCGCGACCAAGCCGACGCCGATCACTGAAAAAGAAGTCACCAAGATCATGCAGCAGATCCAGGAAGGCGTTGAGAAGCCGCGCCCCAAGGTGTTGTTCGAGACGGGCGAAATGGTGCGTATCAAGGAAGGGCCGTTCACCGATTTCAACGGCAATGTCGAGGAAGTGAATTACGAAAAAAGCCGGATGCGTGTGGCGGTGACCATTTTTGGTCGGTCCACGCCGGTCGAATTGCAGTTCGATCAGGTCGAAAAGGCCTGATTCTCGCGACGCCGCAGCGCGAGTTCGTATTGCGGCAAGAGGAGCGCCAGTAGACAGGTGTCGAAAGCGCGTTACCACTCACTAAAGGAGCAAAGCTTATGGCAAAGAAAATCGTCGGCTACGTCAAGTTGCAAGTGCCGGCCGGGAAGGCAAATCCGTCGCCTCCGATCGGGCCCGCGTTAGGCCAGCGCGGCCTCAACATCATGGAATTCTGCAAGGCGTTCAACGCGCAGACCCAGGGCCTGGAGCCGGGTCTGCCGATTCCCGTGGTGATTACCGCATTCGCCGACAAGAGTTTCACCTTCATCATGAAGACGCCGCCGGCGACCGTGCTCATCAAGAAGGCGGCCGGGATCCAGAAGGGCAGTCCGAAGCCCCATAGCGACAAGGTCGGCAAAGTGACCCGTGCCCAGGTCGAGGAAATCGCCAAGATGAAAATGAAGGACTTGACTGCGGCCGACCTCGACGCGGCGGTTCGCACCATTTCTGGCAGCGCCCGTAGCATGGGCATCACCGTGGAGGGGCTCTGACATGGCAAAAATTTCCAAGCGCAGCAAGGCGCTGCATGCCAAGGTTGATCGCAGCAAGGCCTATCCGGTCAAGGATGCCCTGGCTCTGGTCAAGGAATGTGCCACTGCAAAGTTCGACGAATCGATCGATGTCGCCGTAAACCTCGGGGTAGATGCCAAGAAATCCGATCAGACCGTTCGCGGTTCGGTGGTACTTCCGGCCGGTACCGGCAAGACCGTGCGCGTCGCCGTGTTCGCCCAGGGTGAGAAGGCCGAGGCGGCGAGAGCTGCCGGTGCCGACATTGTCGGTTTCGAGGATCTTGCTGCCACGGTCAAGGCGGGCACCATCGAATTCGACATCTGCATTGCCACACCGGACGCGATGCGCGTCGTCGGTTCGCTCGGCCAGATACTCGGTCCGCGTGGTCTGATGCCTAATCCGAAAGTTGGTACCGTCACCATGGACGTGGTGACCGCGGTGAAGAACGCCAAAGCGGGCCAGGTTCAGTACCGCACCGACAAGGGCGGCATCGTGCAATGTACGATCGGCCGCGCATCGTTCCCGGTTGAGTCCCTCCAGCAGAACCTGGTTGCCTTGCTCGAGGCGCTGCAAAAGGCCAAGCCGGCGGCGTCGAAAGGGCAATACCTGAGGAAAATCTCGCTCGCCAGCACCATGGGTGCAGGGGTGCGCGTCGATCAGGCGAGTTTGAGCGCGTAGGTGTTTTGACGAATTTTGGACTTTGGGCCGCATTGCCGCTGCACAGGGCGAAGCGGGTTGTCAAAGACCGTAGGTGCCCGCAAGGGTTTAATCGGCAGTGCAGTCAGTGTTTACTTTACGCTGCGATGTCTGGCCTACGCAGATGGCGTTACCCGAACACAGGAGTCCGGTCTAGAACCGAGTTTCTGAATGAAGGTCGCCGTACCGGTTCCGTGTCGCGGCAGTTGAATGCCGGGGCTGGAACAGTTGCACTAACTAGGAGCTGACCTTGAGTCTCAATCTTGATGACAAGAAGGCGGTAGTCGCTGAAGTGTCCGCGCGAGTCGCGAATGCCCAGTCGATTGTCGTCGCTGAGTACCGCGGTCTGGAGGTGGGGAATATCACCGTGCTACGCGCCAATGCGCGCAAGGCCGGGGTGTACCTGCGAGTGCTGAAGAATTCCTTGGTGCGTCGTGCCGTCGCTGGCACCCCGTTCGAAGGACTCACGGACAAGTTGGTTGGTCCCCTGATTTACGGGATATCCACTGATCCGGTGGCGGCTGCCAAGCTGCTCAACGAGTTCGCCAAGGCAAACGACAAGCTCATCATCAAGGCGGGCGCCATGCCGAACTACGTCATGGACGTAACCGGCGTCAAAGCGCTGGCCACGATGCCGAGTCGCGAGGAGCTGTTGTCCAGGCTGCTCGGCACCATGCAGGCGCCGCTAGCCGCTTTCGTCCGCACCCTCAACGAAATCCCGACCAAGTTCGTTCGGGGCCTCGCTGCAGTGCGTGACAGCAAGCAGGCAGCATAGCTTTCGATAAGCGCCGCCCCATCGACCGCAATCAACCCATTCATTCAGGAGTATTAATTATGGCAATAAGCAAACAGGAAATCCTCGACGCAATCGGAAGCATGACCGTTCTCGATCTCTCCCAACTCATCAAGGAAATGGAAGAAAAGTTTGGCGTCTCCGCTGCTGCTGCGGCTGTCGCCGTGGCGGCTCCGGCTGCTGCTGCCGCCGCCGTTGAGGAACAGACCGAATTCACCGTCATTCTGCTGGCAGCCGGTGAGAAGAAGGTCGAGGCTATCAAGGTCGTCCGCGCGGCAACCGGACTGGGCCTCAAGGAGGCCAAGGATCTGGTCGACGGCGCGCCGAAGGCCGTCAAAGAAGGTATTCCGAAGGCTGATGCGGCAGCTCTCCGCAAGCAACTCGAGGATGTCGGCGCCAAAGTTGAAGTCAAATAACCGGTGCACTATGCGAGCAGGGCTGTCGACTCAGGTCGCCAGCCCTTTCGTGCTTTCGGATTTTTGTAATCAAAGGAATGGCGCAGGGGTCACAAGGGAACGCTGTCGGGGCAACTTTGGCCGGGTGTTTCTTCGACAGCATTGCCTTCTGACTTTTACCGTCTGACATCAGATCGGAGACATCATGTCGTATTCGTACACCGAGAAAAAACGCATTCGCAAGAGCTTCGCCAAGCGCGCTTCCGTGCTTGACGTGCCGTTTCTGCTGGCGACCCAGCTTGAATCCTATACCCAGTTTCTCCAGGCCGAGTTGCCCCCGGCGAGACGGCACAATCAGGGCCTTCAGGCGGCGTTCACCTCGATCTTTCCGATAGTCGCCCATTCCGGCAATGCACGCCTCGAGTTCGTCCATTTCAATCTTGGCGAACCGGTCTTTGATGTCAAGGAATGCCAGCAGCGCGGGCTGACTTTCGCCTCACCGCTGCGTGCGCGTGTAAGGTTGATCATCCTGGACCGCGAATCCTCCAGCGAGAAGATCAAGGAGGTCAAGGAGCAGGAAGTGTATATGGGCGAGATTCCGCTCATGACCACCACTGGATCCTTCGTGATCAATGGCACCGAGCGGGTCATCGTCTCCCAATTGCATCGTTCTCCGGGCGTGTTCTTCGAGCACGACCGCGGCAAGACCCATAGCTCTGGAAAATTGCTGTTCTCGGCGCGCATCATTCCTTATCGCGGTTCCTGGCTGGATTTCGAATTCGATCCGAAGGACTTGATGTATTTTCGCGTTGACCGTCGCCGCAAAATGCCGGTAACGATTCTGCTCAAGGCCATCGGCCTGACGCCGGAGCAGATTCTTTCCACCTTCTATGAGTTCGATACCTTCAACCTGACCAAGAAGGGACTCCAGTTCACGGTTGTACCGGAGCGTTTGCGCGGCGAAACGGCGAAATTCGACATCGTTGACAAGGCGGGGAAAGTTCTGATCGCCAAGGAAAAGCGCATCACCGTCAAGCACATCCGGGACCTGGCAGAAGCCGGCGTCAAGAAGATTGCCGTGCCGGATGATTTCGTGCTCGGGCGCATTGTCGCGCAAGGCATCGTCGATGCGGAGACCGGAGAAATCCTTGCCAACGCCAACGACGAGTTGACCGAGGATTTGCTGGCCAAGCTGACGGCGGCTGGCGTCGATACGTTGAAAACCCTCTACGTCAACGATCTCGATCGCGGCCCCTATATTTCCTCGACGCTGCGCATCGACGAAACCGCCGACCAGTTGAGCGCGCGCGTCGCCATCTACCGCATGATGCGGCCCGGCGAGCCGCCCACCGAGGATGCCGTCGAGAATCTTTTCAAGGGATTGTTCTATTCGGAAGAACGCTACGATTTGTCTGCGGTCGGGCGCATGAAATTCAACCGTCGCGTGGGCCGGGACGGGCTTGAGGGCGCCGGCACCTTATCCAATGAGGACATCATCAAGGTGGTCGGCATTCTGGCCGAATTGCGCAACGGGCGCGGCGAGATCGATGACATCGATCACCTCGGTAACCGGCGCGTACGCTCGGTGGGCGAATTGGCGGAGAACCAGTTCCGGGCCGGTCTGGTACGCGTTGAGCGCGCCGTCAAGGAGCGCCTGAACCAGGCCGAATCCGACAACCTGATGCCGCATGACCTGATCAATGCCAAGCCGATCTCGGCGGCGATCAAGGAGTTTTTTGGTTCCAGCCAGTTGTCGCAGTTCATGGACCAGACCAACCCACTTTCCGAAATCACCCACAAGCGCCGCGTTTCCGCGCTGGGGCCAGGTGGTTTGACTCGGGAAAGGGCCGGCTTCGAGGTGCGCGACGTGCACCCGACGCACTATGGGCGCGTTTGCCCGATCGAGACGCCGGAAGGGCCGAACATCGGCCTGATCAACTCGCTGGCGCTGTTCGCGCGGACCAACAGCTATGGCTTCATGGAAACCCCCTATCGCAAGGTCGATAACAGCAGTGTCACCGACCAGATTGATTACCTGTCGGCCATCGAGGAAGGCAACTTCGTTATCGCCCAGGCCAACGCCGAGCTGGACAAGAAAGGCAAGCTGACCGACGAACTGGTGTCCTGCCGCTTCAAGGGCGAATTCGAGTTGAAGGGACCTGCCGAAGTCCAATACATGGACGTGGCCCCAGGACAGATTGTTTCCGTGGCCGCTTCGCTGATCCCGTTTCTCGAGCACGACGACGCAAACCGTGCGCTGATGGGCGCCAACATGCAACGTCAGGCGGTACCCTGCCTGCGCGCCGAGAAGGCGCTGGTTGGAACCGGGATCGAGCGCACCGTGGCGGTTGACTCCGGCACGGCGGTCCAGGCTCTGCGTGGCGGGGTCGTCGATTACATCGACGCCAACCGAATCGTGGTGCGCGTGCATGATGACGAGACGGTCTCGGGCGAAGTCGGCGTCGACATCTACAATCTCATCAAGTACACGCGTTCCAATCAGAACACCAATATCAACCAACGGCCGCTGGTAAAGGTCGGCGACATCATTTCCAAGGGCGATGTCATCGCCGACGGCGCGTCGACCGATATGGGCGAACTCGCGCTCGGCCAGAACATGCTGGTCGCGTTCATGCCGTGGAATGGCTACAACTTCGAGGACTCGATCCTGATTTCCGAACGCGTGGTCGCCGAGGACCGCTTCACCTCGATCCATATCGAGGAACTGACAGCCGTGGCGCGCGACACCAAGCTCGGCGCCGAGGAAATTACCCGCGACATCGCCACGCTTGGTGAGGCCCAACTGGCCCGCCTGGATGAGTCCGGTATCGTGCATATCGGTGCCGAGGTCGAGGCCGGCGATGTGCTGGTCGGCAAAGTGACCCCCAAAGGGGAGACCCAGCTTACGCCGGAAGAAAAGCTGCTGCGCGCGATTTTCGGCGAGAAAGCCTCCGACGTAAAAGACACCGGCTTGCGCGTTCCTTCGGGAATGGTCGGGACGGTGATCGACGTTCATGTTTTCACCCGCGAAGGCATCGAGCGTGACAAGCGCGCTCAGCAGATCATCGACGACGAATTGCGCCGCTACAAGACCGACCTGGCGGACCAGATGCGCATTGTCGAGCGGGATACCTTTGCCCGCATCGAGAAGCTGCTGATAAACAAGGTGGCCAATAAGGGACCGAAGAAGCTCGTCAAGGGCACCAAGCTCAACAAGACCTATCTGGAGTCGATCGATCCGCACCACTGGTTCGATATCGCCCTGGCCAGCGACGATACGGCGCAGCAGTTGGAGAGTTTGCGTGAGAGCCTGGAACAGACGCGCAAGGACTTCGACGTCGCCTTCGAAGAGAAGAAGAAGAAACTCACGCAGGGTGACGAGCTGCCGCCCGGTGTGCAGAAGATGGTCAAGGTGTATCTGGCGGTCAAGCGGCGCCTGCAACCGGGTGACAAGATGGCCGGCCGCCACGGCAACAAGGGCGTCGTCTCGCGCATTGTGCCGGTCGAGGACATGCCCTGCATGGCCGACGGCACGCCCGTAGATATCGTTTTGAATCCGCTTGGCGTGCCGTCGCGGATGAATATCGGACAGATTCTCGAGACCCACCTTGGCTGGGCGGCGAAGGGCCTGGGCCAGAAGATCAACGAGATGCTGAAGAAGCAGGCCGCAGTCGCCGAGATCCGCAAATACCTCAACAAGATCTACAACTCGAGTGGCAAGAAAGAGGATATCGCCGGTTTGGACGACACCGAGATTGTCGAACTGGCGCAGAACCTCACCAAGGGCGTGCCGTTCGCGACACCGGTATTCGACGGCGCCAACGAGTCCGAGATCAAAGCCATGCTCGAATTGGCCGGCCTGCCGCGTTCCGGACAGGTGATGCTGTTCGACGGCCGCACCGGCGATCCCTTCGAACGCCAGGTGACGGTGGGCTACATGCACGTGCTGAAGCTGCACCATCTGGTCGACGACAAGATGCACGCGCGTTCGACCGGCCCTTACAGCCTGGTGACCCAGCAGCCGTTAGGCGGCAAGGCGCAGTTCGGCGGCCAGCGTTTCGGCGAAATGGAAGTTTGGGCACTGGAAGCCTATGGGGCCTCTTATGTGTTGCAGGAGATGCTCACCGTCAAGTCCGACGACGTGGCGGGACGCACCAAGGTGTATGAGAGCATCGTCAAGGGCGAGCACAAGATCGAGGCCGGCATGCCGGAATCCTTCAACGTGCTGGTCAAGGAAATTCGTTCTCTTTGCATCGACATCGATCTGGAACGTTATTGATTTATAGCCATGGAAATCACGGTGTTCAGTCGGCGTTCAATGCGCGCCGGACTCCGCGGCCTCTGTAGTTAACGATTATTGATTTGTTGTTTCACCCCCCACAGGAGTGAAGGCATGAAAGCCCTACTCGATTTATTCAAGCAAGTTACACAGGAAGAAGAATTCGACGCGATCACCATCGGGCTCGCCTCGCCGGACAAGATCCGCTCGTGGTCCTACGGTGAGGTCAAGAAGCCCGAGACCATCAATTACCGCACCTTCAAACCGGAGCGCGACGGCCTCTTCTGCGCCAAGATCTTCGGCCCGGTCAAGGATTACGAGTGTCTCTGCGGCAAGTACAAGCGTCTCAAGCATCGCGGCGTGATCTGCGAAAAGTGCGGCGTCGAGGTCACCCAGTCCAAGGTGCGCCGTGAGCGCATGGGACACATCGAGCTGGCCTCGGTGGTTGCCCACATCTGGTTCCTCAAGAGCCTGCCGAGTCGTCTCGGCATGGTGCTCGACATGACGCTGCGCGATATCGAGCGCGTGCTCTACTTCGAAGCCTTTGTCGTCGTCGATCCGGGGATGACGCCGTTGAATCGTGCGCAGTTGCTGACCGAAGACGACTACCTGGCAAAAGTCGAGGAATATGGCGATGACTTTACCGCGGTGATGGGCGCCGAAGGCGTGCGCGAATTGTTGCGCACCCTGGATATTCAGCGCGAGATCGAGACCATGCGCACGGACCTGGAAACTACCGGATCCGAGGCCAAGATAAAGAAACTTTCCAAGCGGCTGAAACTGCTGGAGGGTTTCCGCCACTCCGGCATCAAGCCCGAATGGATGATACTCGAAGTGCTGCCTGTGCTGCCGCCCGACCTCCGGCCATTGGTGCCGCTGGATGGCGGACGATTTGCCACCTCCGACTTGAACGATCTTTACCGTCGCGTCATCAACCGCAACAATCGCCTGAAACGCCTGCTCGAACTCAAGGCGCCCGACATCATCGTGCGCAATGAAAAACGCATGTTGCAGGAAGCGGTGGATTCACTGCTCGACAACGGTCGCCGCGGCAAGGCGATGACCGGCGCCAACAAGCGCCCGCTGAAATCGCTGGCCGACATGATCAAGGGCAAGGGCGGGCGCTTCCGCCAGAACCTGCTCGGCAAGCGCGTCGACTACTCGGGCCGTTCGGTGATCGTGGTCGGCCCGCAACTCAAGCTGCATCAATGCGGCCTGCCGAAGAAAATGGCGCTGGAACTTTTCAAACCGTTCATTTTCGAGCGCCTGGAGAAGATGGGCATCGCCAGCACCATCAAGGCGGCCAAGAAGGAAGTGGAAGCCGAAACGCCGGTAGTCTGGGATATTCTCGAGGAAGTCATACGCGAGCATCCGGTGATGCTGAACCGCGCCCCGACCCTGCACCGGCTCGGCATCCAGGCTTTTGAACCGATGCTGATCGAAGGCAAGGCGATTCAATTGCATCCGCTGGTTTGCGTCGCCTTCAACGCTGACTTCGACGGCGACCAGATGGCCGTGCACGTGCCGTTGTCACTGGAAGCGCAAATGGAAGCACGGACCCTGATGCTGTCGTCCAACAACATCCTGTCTCCGGCCAATGGCGAGCCGATCATCGTGCCATCCCAGGACGTGGTGCTGGGCTTGTATTACGCCACCCGCGACCGCATCAATGCACGCGGCGAAGGCATGTATTTCCGGGACGTCTCCGAAGTCAAGCGCGCCTACGAGTCAGGTCAGATCGACCTGCATGCGCGCATCATGGCGCGCGTTCGCGAGGTGGAGCTGGATACCGAGGGCAATCGCAGCGAAATGCTGACTCGTTACGAGACCACGGCGGGTCGCGCCATCCTTTCCGAAATCCTGCCTGCCGGCCTGCCCTTTTCGGTGCTCAACAAGCCGCTCAAGAAGAAGGAAATCTCAAAGCTGATCAACGCCTGCTTCCGCCGCTGCGGCCTGAAGGAAACGGTGATATTCGCCGACAAGTTGCTGCAAGCGGGGTTCACCCATGCCACGCGATCCGGAATTTCGATCTGTGTCGATGACATGCTGGTGCCGACCCAGAAGCAATCCATCATGGATGCCGCCGAGAGCGAAGTGAAGGAAATCGAGAAACAATACACTTCCGGCCTGGTCACGGTTGGCGAGCGTTACAACAAGGTGGTGGACATCTGGGGCCGCGCCGGCGACCAGGTCGCCAAGGCCATGATGGACCAGCTCGCCGTTCAGCAGACGGTCGATCGTCAAGGCAAGGCAGCCGCTCAGGAATCGTTCAACGCCATCTACATGATGGCCGACTCGGGCGCGCGCGGTTCCGCGGCCCAGATCCGCCAGCTGGCGGGTATGCGCGGTCTGATGGCAAAGCCGGACGGCTCCATTATCGAAACGCCGATCACCTCGAATTTCCGCGAAGGGCTCAACGTCCTGCAGTACTTCATTTCCACCCACGGTGCGCGTAAAGGCCTGGCGGACACCGCGTTGAAAACCGCCAACTCGGGTTATCTGACGCGCCGCTTGGTGGATGTGACACAGGATCTGGTGGTGATAGAGGATGACTGCGGCACTGACCTGGGGTTCAACATGAAAGCGCTGGTCGAGGGCGGTGAAGTTGTCGAGCCCTTGCGCGAACGCATCCTCGGCCGCGTGCTGGTCTCCGATGTGCTACACCCGGACACGCACGACAGGTTGATTCCCGTCGGCACTCTGCTCGACGAGGATGCGGTCGATCTGATCGATTCTCTGAGCATTGACGAGGTAAGGGTGCGCACCCCGCTCAATTGCGAGACGCGCTTTGGTTTGTGTGCCAAGTGCTACGGCCGCGACCTCGGCCGCGGCTCCCTGGTGAATATCGGCGAAGCGGTCGGGGTGATTGCCGCCCAGTCGATCGGCGAACCGGGGACCCAGCTCACCATGCGCACTTTCCACGTCGGCGGCGCCGCATCGCGTGCCGCGGCGCAGAGCCAGGTCGAGGCGAAGAGCGCCGGTACCATGCGCTTCACCCAGGCGATCCGCTACGTCACCAACCCCAAGGGCGAGAAAATCGTGATTTCGCGCTCCGGCGAGGTTCTGATTGCCGATGACAACGGCCGGGAGCGTGAGCGCCACAAGATTCCCTATGGCGCGACGCTGCAGGGCGATGACGGCAAGCGCGTCAAAGCCGGCGTGGTATTGGCGACCTGGGATCCGCACACCCGTCCGATCGTCACCGAGTACGCCGGCACGGTGAAGTTCGAAAACGTCGAGGAGGGCGCCACCGTCGCCAAACAGATTGACGATGTGACCGGTCTTTCCACCCTCGTGGTGATCGACTCGAAGCGCGGCACCAAGGCTCAACAGGCCAAGGGCGTTCGACCCCAGGTCAAACTGCTCGACGAGACTGGGCACGAAGTGAAGATACACGGGACCGATCACTCGGTAACCATTACCTTCCAGGTCGGCTCACTGATTACCGTCAAGAACGGCCAACTGGCCAGTGTCGGTGATATTCTCGCGCGCATCCCGCAGGAATCGTCGAAGACCCGCGATATCACCGGCGGTTTGCCGCGCGTGGCCGAGTTGTTCGAGGCGCGTTCGCCCAAGGATGCCGGCATGCTGGCGGAAGTTACGGGCACCGTCTCCTTCGGCAAGGACACCAAGGGTAAGCAGCGCCTGGTTATTACCGAACCGGACGGCACGGCCCATGAGTACCTGATCACCAAGGAAAAACACGTCATGGCCCATGACGGCCAGGTGGTGAACAAAGGCGAATTCATCGTAGACGGCCCCGCCGAGCCGCATGACATCCTGCGCCTTAAGGGAGTCGAGGAACTGGCGCGCTACATTATCGATGAAGTTCAGGACGTATACCGATTGCAGGGCGTCAAGATCAACGACAAGCACATCGAGGTGATCGTGCGCCAGATGCTGCGTCGCGTGGTCATCAGCGATCCTGGTGATTCCCACTTCATTCGCGAGGAGCAGGTGGAACGCGCGGAAGTGCTCGACGAGAACGACAAGCTGATTGCCGACGGCAAACGCGGCGCCCAGTACGAGTTCGTGCTGCTGGGCATCACCAAGGCGTCCCTTTCGACCGACTCGTTTATTTCCGCGGCCTCGTTCCAGGAAACCACGCGCGTGCTGACCGAGGCGGCAATCATGGGCAAGCGCGACGAATTGCGCGGCTTGAAGGAAAACGTCATCGTCGGCCGCCTGATCCCGGCCGGTACGGGTCTCGCTTATCACCGCGCTCGCCGCATGCAGGCACTTGGCGAGGACATGGCGCCGCCGGTGCTTGAAGGAGAAGTGGCTGAAGCTGTCCCTGAAAACGTCGAGGCCGGTTGACGCAATAACCGATCGTTAATATAATCCGCCCTCTTTGCTCTCTGCGGGGGGCGGAATGTACTGGGAAAAGAACCATGCCAACGATTAATCAGCTTGTGCGCAAAGGGCGCCAGGCGCCGAATACCAAGAGCAAGGTACCTGCTTTGGAGAATTGCCCGGCCAAACGCGGCGTTTGTACGCGTGTCTATACGACCACCCCGAAGAAGCCCAACTCGGCGCTGCGGAAAGTCGCCAAAGTGCGCCTGACCAACGGTTTTGAAGTCATCTCCTACATCGGCGGAGAAGGGCATAACCTTCAGGAACACTCGGTGGTGCTGATTCGCGGAGGCCGTGTCAAGGATTTGCCTGGCGTGCGCTACCATATCGTGCGCGGCAGCCTGGATACCCAGGGTGTCAAGGATCGCAAACAAAGTCGTTCGAAATACGGCGCAAAGCGGCCGAAAGCTGCTTAAGAAAAGGAATATTCGATGCCACGTCGCAGAGAAGTACCCAAGCGGGACATCCTGCCGGACCCAAAGTTCGGCAGCGTAGATGTCTCGAAATTTGTCAATGTGCTGATGACCGCGGGCAAGAAGTCGGTTGCGGAGCGGATGATCTACGGCGCTTTCAGCAATATCTCCACCAAGAGTGGCAAGGACCCGCTGGAAGTCTTCATGCTGGCGCTGAACAATGTCAAACCGGTCGTCGAAGTGAAAAGTCGTCGCGTCGGCGGCGCCAACTACCAGGTTCCGGTTGAAGTGCGCCCTTCGCGCCGCATAGCGCTGTCGATGCGCTGGCTTCGCGAGGCGGCGAGAAAACGCAGTGAAAAATCAATGGGCCAGCGTCTGGCCAACGAATTGCTTGAAGCCGCGGAAGGCCGCGGATCGGCGATGAAGAAGCGCGACGAAGTGCATCGAATGGCAGAGGCTAACAAGGCCTTCTCGCACTATCGCTTTTGAATGAGCGCCGCGCCCACTCAACGGTGGGCGCGGCTTCCAAGGGTGTATTCGCCGCCGCCTCGGCATCTCGGTTCACCGGGTGCCCGGGCGGTTTGGCTTAGAAAAGACAGGAAATTCAAGTGGCCCGCAAGACTCCCATCGAGCGCTATCGGAATATCGGTATCAGCGCGCACATCGACGCC
>Ga0163199_1001133_pt1 | contig 16579 bp, 15 predicted proteins | sample PL_2010_150m_FD_113537 | JGI IMG/M metagenome (GOLD analysis project Ga0163199, IMG submission 113537) | Freshwater microbial communities from Powell Lake, British Columbia, Canada to study Microbial Dark Matter (Phase II) - PL_2010_150m | ecosystem: Environmental > Aquatic > Freshwater > Lake ... | reverse complement strand
TTTTATATCGTTCAAAAATGTCGTTTTTTGTTGCCATATTCATATGACAGCTACGGTAACCTATTTATGGGATATCCGTGCGGGGTTCGGTAACATTATTTATGGGTGATAACGTCGTTTGGTATTTTTCCGAAAAGTTGGTATTATGAGTTCATATACATTGGCTAAATAAAAAATACTATGCTTGATATCAAATTCATCCGTGAAAATGCGGATCTCATTACCGCGGCGGGGAAGAAAAAACATCTGGATTTTGATGTGGCTAAATTGTTGGAAGTTGATGATAAACGCAGAGAAGCGCTCCAGTCTCTTGAGACGATGCGGGCGGATCAAAATGCTCTTTCCGACAAAATCGCGAAAGTTGCCCCTGAAGAAAGAATGGCTCTCATCGCTGAATCCAAGGCGATGAAAGACGACATGGAAAAGAAAGAAGAAACACTCCGCGAAGTAATGAAGGAATGGCAAACACTCATGCTCTCCGTCCCGAATATTCCGGATATTTCCGTCCCCGAAGGAGAATCAGACGCTGATAACGTGGAGGTCTCCACTTGGGGAGAAATACCAAAATTTGATTTTGAACCGAAAGGGCATATTGAACTCATGGGGAATCTCAATATGGTTGATTTTGAACGCGGTTCAAAAGTCGCCGGATATCGCGGATATTTTCTGAAAAATGATGCGGTGCTTTTGGAGTTGGCGGTTTGGAACTTGGTGGTGGAACTTTTGTCCAAGAAAGGATTTAGTCCGATGTTCGTTCCTTCTCACGTAAAAAAAGAGACCATGATGGGGACGGGGTATTTACCGCAGGGTGAAGAAGATACGTATCACACTCAGGACTCCACTTATTTGGCGGGAACGGGAGAAGTCGCGGCGATGGGATATTTTATGAATGAAGTTGTTCCGGCAGAAAAGTTCCCGATCAAGATGCTTGCATTTTCTCCGTGTTTCAGACGCGAGGCCGGTGCTGCGGGAAAAGATACCAAAGGACTGATGCGCGTTCATGAGTTTATGAAATGGGAGCAGGTCATTCTTTGTGAAGCGAGCCACATGACTTCCGTGGAATATCATGAAGAACTTCGCCAAAACGCCGAAGACATTTTGCAAGCGCTGGAGATCCCGTATCATGTGGTCATTAACTGTGGCGGAGACTTGGGTCAGGGTCAGGTAAAGAAATACGACATTGAGGCATGGGTCCCGTCAGAAGGAAAATATCGCGAAACGCATTCCTGTTCTTATTTCCACGATTTTCAGACACGTCGTCTCGGTATTCGTTATAAAGACACGGAAGGGAAACTTCGTTTTGCACACTCTTTGAATAACACCGCTTTGGCCTTGCCGAGAGCCCTTATTCCGCTGGTGGAAAATCATCAATTAGCCGACGGAAGCATAAAAGTACCGAAAGCGCTCCAAAAATGGATGGGAAAGGATATTATAAACGGAGCGTAGTTTTACGCTATGTATCAACCCTTACTTTCTCCAAAAAAACAAAAAGAAAGAAAAAAGAAATTGATTGCGAGATCTGTTCTTTTTTCTTTGTGCGCTATCATGTGTTGTTCTTTTGCCGTTTGGGTTTTCACCGTCCCTGATTTTCAGATCAAGAAAATCGCAGTGAGCGGGAACAAAGTTTTGGCAAGTGAAGACATTAAAAGCGTCGTTCAAAAAGATATATCGGGAAAATACCTTTTTCTTTTTCCTCTGGCGAACGTTCTTCTCTATCCGAAAGAAAAAATACAAAATGATATTTTTTCGGCTTTTCATCGCGCGAATTCCGTAGAAATATCGTTAGAGAATGACGACACCCTTCTGGTTTCTTTGACCGAGCGAGATCCCGCAGCTCTTTGGTGCGGTCTGGAGAAAGATGCCGATGAAACGAATGGTTGTTTTTATATGGATAAAACAGGGTATCTTTTTGATGTATCGCCGACTTTTTCAGGCGATGCTTATTTCAAGTTTTACGGAAAAGGGCTTTTAGGAAAGGGCGACCCCATCGGACATAACTTCATTTCGTACGATCTTTTTCGAGAGGTATCGGATCTTCGGAATATGCTCGAAAAATATGGTAAGAAAATGATTGAGATTTTTTTGGGCGATGATTCTCGAGCGGAACTTATCACCGAATCGGGATGCATGATAATTTTCAGCACTGATCAGGAATTCGAGCCGTTAATGGCAAATATGGAAGTAGTGTTCAGCTCTTCTGATTGGGGAAAGAAAATTCACGGATCGGATAAGTGCGCGGAATTGGAATATATTGATTTTCGTTTTGGAAATAAGATCTACTACAAACAAAAAACATCAAGCCCGACTCCGATTGTTTTTGCCACCACCACCGCTCTTATCGGACAAATTCCTTTTTCACAGGTAATACGATAGCTTATTTTTTTGTTAACATAGTATAATATACATACATATGGTAAAACTCTCCGCTCATCGCTTAGATATGCAAGACGCACGCATTGACCAAGCGGAATTGCGCGATTTCAGTTTTTCCAAAAACGCTCCGGCTATCAGTGTGGGTGTTCTCGCGCTGGACATTTCCACCGGAAATGTATTTGAAGTGGCGCTTAACGCCGACATTACCTCAATCACGATTTCCAATCCTTCTCCCACCGGCAAAGCCTGCAAATTTGATCTCATCTTTACCGCCGACGGCACCGCGCGAACGGTCACGTGGCCCGCTTCCGTACAATGGGCCGATGGAGGAACAGCTCCCTCACTCACCAGTGCAAACGGAAGAAAAGATATTTTGACTTTTTATTCCAGCGATGCGGGAACGAATTGGTACGGAAAGCTTTTTATGGCGAGTGCGGGAGCAGTAGGAGGTTCGGTAGTGAGCGCGACTACCTTGGTGAGGTCAACCAGAACGGGCAATACTATACTGGGAGCTTCCGATAAATCCACTCTTATTGATATTACTTCCGGGACGTTTACGCAGACATTTACTGCGGCGGCAACGCTGGGGAGTGGCTGGTTTTGTTATATCAAAAACTCGGGAACGGGCGACGTTACTCTTGATCCGAATGCAAGCGAAACGATTGACGGACTTACTTCCTATGTAATGTATCCTGGGGAATCGCGATTAGTACTGTGTGACGGGAGCGGTTTTACGACTATCGTGCAATCGCCGTTTAGTCGAACGATTCTCTCAACCTTAAATCCTTTTTATACACCTCCGGGATATTCAACTTTCAGTGGATTGCTTTGGGGAGGAGGCGGAGGCGGAGGGAAATATGGAAGTGCAGATATTACCGTCGGTGGAGGAGGGGGTGGAGCTTGCGTTCCGTTCTTTTTAACTTCAACACAAATGGGGGTATCTCAAATAATTACTATTGGTTCCGGCGGATCAGCTTCAATCGGTGGCGCTGGCGGCGTTGGTGGCACAAGTTCGGTGGGTTCGCTCGTTAGTGCATATGGAGGAGGTGGTGGAGGAGCATCATCTACTAATAGTTATGCCGGCGGTGGTGGTGGGGTCATGTCGGCTGGCGCTTCCGGCTCTGTGTCTGGTGGAGGCATCGGAGGAGGGCCTTCTATTTCGGCTAGTAATCTAACAAATGGTGTGGGGCTCAGTGGGGCTAACGGTATGACGACCACGACAGATACAACACATTCCGAGTGGGGAGGCGCTGGGGGGGGGACCAATGGCGCGGGGACATCTCGTGGCCCGGGAAATTCTGTTTATGGTGGTGCCGGCGGTGCCGGATGTAGCAGCTTAGGTGAGGGTGGTTCTGGTGGAACCAGTAAGTTTGGGGGTAATGGTGGGGGAGCTCAAGTACCGGTTCAGGTTCTAATGGTTCCGTTCCGGGAGGAGGCGGAGGGGCAACCCAGACGGGGACAACCTCTGGTGCTGGCGGTGCCGGTCAGTGTACCATTTGGGGGGTTGCGTAATTATTTTTTGGCTTCTGTGGCTAAAAACGGTATATTTAAGACATGTCTACTGCAAAACAAAAAACAATTTCCACTTTTAATGTTTTGAGACTGTAAAATAAATTGTGTCTGATATAATATATTTTACAGTCTCGAAAAAATAAGTAGTTATCCATTTTGTCGGCTCGCGTGAAAATTTTTATGAAAAAGTAAAACGGTTATTTGGATAAAGAAGAACTTTTCCCCTCCGAAAGATCTTTCATCTATGCTATTATAAAGCATATGAAGATTAAGACATTTTCTCTTATTGAGCATTATCTTACTTGGCATTACGGTCGCGCTTATCTCGATATCTATCACGTTTGGACGAATTTCGTCTGGTTCTTTTTTAATTTCTTTTCCATAGATATTCTCTTTAAAACTTTCTTTGATCCATGGAAACGCATGGGGGAGGAATATCCCGAAGGGTTTGATATCGGGCGCACGATAAGTACATGGATCGTCAATATGCTTATGCGGTTTGTCGGCATGGGGATCAGAACTTTTATTATTTGTTTCGGACTGGCACTCGCTTCTTTAACCTTTTTGATTGGATTGGCTGTGTTTGCGGTGTGGACCATTATGCCGATCTTTTTCGTCGCTCTTATTATTTGGGGGCTGAGTTTAATTATTTATGGATAAAAAAGAATCCGAGAAAATTGAAAAATTGCCGGTGTATCCGCTTCTTTTGCTTGAGGAGATTTTTCCACACACCCTGCGTCACAAGTTTTTCACTGTTCTTTTTGGAATAATGTCGCTGTTTTTCGGTATTTTCTTTTTGCTGTTTGTCGTTGTGCGAACCATTCCTTCGGAAAATAATCCGTACACTTCAGTTTTTCTCGGAATAATTCCTCGAATAGAAGGGTTATTTCTTCTCGCCTTTTCTTTCTGGCTTTTTATTTATCTTTTGGAAAGTTTTTATCGGGCCGCATACTTTCATAACCGGGCGTATAAAATAAGAAAAAGAAAAGGAAAAGCCTCCGATGATGTTCCTTATGAACTTTCTTCCGAAGTGGCGAATATCTTTTATTATACGGCAAAAGGTGATATCGTCGGATCTTTTCTCAATACCACCATCGGTTTGGACATCTTTTTACGTTGCGGTTTGAATATGGATGACATTCGTAATTTCATCAAAGGACGCTCACAAGTTTTGGAACTGTCACTTGAAGACATGCACGATAACTCTATTTCCGACATGGAAGATTTTGCGATTTTTCTTTTCAAAAATTATCCCGATTTTTCCGATTTCTTATTCAAATCAGGCATTGGAGAAAAAGATTTTATCGGCGCAGTAAAATGGGCGGTACGCTCCGATGAAGACCGTCGTTTCAAAGAACGATGGTGGAGCCGAGATAATTTGAAAAAACTCGGTTCTCTCGGGCGTGATTTTTCTTTTGGAAATACGTACATGCTCAATAAATACGCTCGCGAGATTACGATAGGTGGCGCATCTCCTTCAGAAAGGGAACTTCACTGGGAGACGGAAGTGGAACAATTGGAGACTACGCTCTCGAAGGCGAAAGAATCCAACATCATGCTCATTGGCGATGACGGGGTCGGTATCCTTGATATCGTGTATGAGTTTGCTTATCGCATAGACTCGCGTTCCGCTCCCGCCAATCTTCTTGATCAGAGGATACTTCTTGTTGATTCCAATTTGCTTTCGGCGACCATGAAAGAAAAAGGCCCGTTGGAAGAAAAATTCATCCGCCTTTTGAATGAAGCGGTAAAAGCGGGAAATATCATTTTAGCATTCGATCATTTCACTTCTTTTGTTTCCGGAGCAAAAACCCTCGGAACGGATGTTATTGACATCATGAATCCGTATTTGTCCTCGCCGAAGATCCATCTTATTATTTTATCTCCGACCGAAGAATATTATCGCGTATTGGCTCCGAACGGAGAAATAACTTCGCGTTTTGAAGTCATAAAAGTAAAACAGCCGGAAGGAGAAAAGATCATTTCTCTTTTGGAAGACGGCGCGCTTATGCTGGAAAAAAAACACGGCGTGTTCTTCACTTATCCGGCGATCGTGGAGCTGTTGCGAAGTGCCGAAAATTATATTACCGAGGGTGTGATGCCGGATAAAGCGACCGATCTGCTTATGGAGATACCCACCTACATGAATCAAAAAGGAGTAAACTTGATCGACAAAAATGCCGTGCTTGATTTTGTCCGTTTCAAAACGAAGATTCCCGTCGGAGAGATACACGAAGAAGAAAAAGGGAAACTTGATAATTTGGAAGCGGAACTTCACAAAAGAATTGTCGGACAGAATGATGCGGTCGTTGCCATTTCCGACACGATGCGCCGAGCGCGGGCGGGAGTTCGCGATCCGAAGAAACCGATCGGTTCATTTCTTTTTCTTGGGCCAACCGGTGTCGGAAAAACAGAAACGGCAAAAGCTTTGGCGGCGGTGTATTTTGATAACGAAGAAAAGATGGCGCGTTTGGATATGTCCGAATATCAAGGAGATGACGCTTTGGAACGGCTTATCGGTTCGTTTGAATCGGGAAAACCGGGGACGCTTTCCATGCTCGTTAAAAACTTTCCTTATGGCGTATTGCTTTTAGATGAGTTTGAAAAAACAAATCCCGAAGTGCAAAATCTATTCCTCCAAGTTCTAGATGAAGGATTTTTCTCCGATATGGGCGGACATCGGGTGAATGTCAAAAACATTATTTTCATCGCGACTTCAAACGCCGGCTCTGATCTTATGTATGAATCCATCACGCACGGGGAAGACATTCATGCACTGAAACAATTCATTATAGATTCCATCATTAAAAAAGGAACGCTTAAACCCGAACTCCTCAATCGTTTTGATGGCGTCATTTTGTTTAACCCTCTGGAGAGAAAAGACATCATTCAGGTGGCGCGCATCATGGCTGAGAACTTGAAGAAGCGTCTCAGGGAAGAACAATCCATTGATCTTATAATAAACGATGCGCTTATTGATGCACTGGTAAAAGAAGGACTTGATCCTTTGTTTGGAGGACGGCCAATGGCGAGGGCGATAAAAGACAAGGTGGAAAAGCTTATCGCAAAAAAGATCATAGACGGAGAATTGAAAACGGGAATGACGGTGGAATTAACGGAAGAAGAATTGAAATAATCACGGATATCTCAACAGATTCTCGCTCAAAAAATATTGATGTGAATCCTAACATATGCTAGGATTCACATCAATTAGGGGAATAAGAATTTGTTTAGAGCACGTTATCCATATTGTTTTTCGCCACAAATACTGTATATTGTACAGATGTCAAACTTTTGGCAAAAACTACCGAAACCTTTTTTTGCGCTGGCTCCGATGGCGGATGTTACCGACGCGGCTTTTCGGCGTATCGTGGCGAAGCATGGAAAACCGGATATTTTATGGACGGAGTTTGTCGCCTGTGATGGGCTAATGAGCGAAGGACGGGAACATTTGATGCATAATCTCTCTTATTCCGAAGAAGAACGTCCGATTGTTGCGCAGGTGTTCGGGGCGCATCCCGAAAACTTTGAAAAGACGGCGAGGTTTATTAAAGAACTCGGCTTTGACGGTATTGATATCAATATGGGCTGTCCGGAAAAAAATATCCAAAAACAAGGCGCAGGAGCTTCTCTTATGAAAACTCCGAAACTGGCGCAGGAAATAATTTTGGCGACGATGCGAGGCGCGGGCGATATTCCGGTGTCTGTGAAAACACGGATTGGCTACAATAAAAACGAACTGGAAACGTGGTTGCCCGCGCTTCTTGAAACGAAACCCGCCGCGATCACTTTGCATGCGCGTACAAAAAAAGAAATGTCAGACGTTCCCGCGAGATGGGAACATATCAAACGTGCGGTGGAAATTCGCGATGCGATGAAAAGCGATACGCTCATCATCGGTAATGGAGATATTAAAACTCTTGAAGAGGGAAGACAGAAAGCAAAAGAAACCGGATGCGATGGTATTATGATCGGTCGCGGTATTTTTGGAAATCCGTGGTTGTTTTCAGACAGAAAAAACGAGCCGACTCGCGAAGAAAAGTTCGCCGTTCTTTTGGAGCACACTTACTTGTTTGAAGAACTTTTTCACGGAACGAAAAACTTTGCGATCATGAAGAAACACTACAAAGCCTACGTAGAAGGATTTTACGGCGCAAAGGAATTGAGAATGAAATTGATGGAAACCGAAAACGCGAAAGAAGTGGAAAAAATAATCAAAAATTTCATTGTCAAGGTTGAACCTTGACAATGAAAAAATATAAAAATAAAAGGGCGGAATTATTCCGCCCTTTTTGCTTTTCATTTTTTCATAAACTTACCAAAAACAAAGGAAAGTATTTTGTAGATGATCCAGGCTATCCAATTAAGTACAGTGAAAGCAAAAAGCACTATCCACATTGAGGCGATAATCAGCGCTTCGTCTTCGTGTTTGAATGATGTTTTTTGTTCACTCCAAGCTTGTCTCCCTGCATTCCATCCACCGGCAAGAAATCTTCGTAGCCGAGAATGTTCGGAATTGTATTTTTCCATATAGTGGAAATAATCATATCCGATTTTCAAATAGAGAGCCGTCGCCAACAGTCCCGCTGAAACTAATATAATGAATGTTGTATCCATTTTTTTCTCCTTTTTTATCAAATCTGTTGGTTATGTTCTCATGTTCGTTTAATTACGTCAAGATTCCCAATTTGACTTTTTTTGTAAAAAGCGGTTAAATGCAATCAGGTTTTCGCACTTTGAAAGCGAAATAATTACTGTAACAAACGGACCCGCCTACGCTGAAGCTTCGGCGTGGCGAAGGAGAAAATATGAGATATATTCCTGTAACAGAAAAAGATAGAGCAGAAATGCTTAGTAAGATCGGCGTTAAAGATGTCGGTGAACTTTTTGAACAAATCCCCGAGTCTTTGAGACTCAAAAAACCACTGAATCTTCCCGCCCCGCTTTCTGAAATGGAATTGATGGCGGAGATGGAAAAACTTGCAAAAGAATGCGAGATTGCAACCAATAAAACGTCCTTTTTGGGCGGAGGTATTAATCGCCATTATATACCGGCGGTTATTCCCGCACTTATTTCTCGCGGAGAATTTTTGACGGCTTACACTCCGTATCAACCCGAAGCTTCACAGGGAACGCTTCAAGCGCTTTATGAGTTCCAAACATATATTGCCATGCTTTCCGGTATGGATGTGGTAAACGCTTCTCTGTATGACGGAGCGACCGCAACGGCGGAAGCGGTGCTTATGGCACGGCGAATAAACACAAAAGGAAAAGTCGTTTATGTTTCCAGTGTGCTTCATCCTCATTATCGCGAAGTATTGAAAACATATTTGCTAGATATCAATGTTCCGGTCGTTGAATTGCCGTTTGATCAAAAAACCGGCAAAACGATTTATGATGTGGAACAAATGAAAGAAGCGATTTGCGTGGTGGTTGGTTATCCGAATTACTTTGGTGTTATTGAAGATCTGAAAGAAGCGAGGGATGTTTCAACGCAAGTTGGAGCGCTTCTCATTTCGGTTACGACCGAAGCGCTTTCTTTGGCGCTTTTGAAATCACCGGGCGAATTTGGTGTTGATATTTTTGTCGGCGAAGGACAGTCATTTGGACTTCCTCCTTCATTTGGTGGACCGCTTCTTGGTTTGATTGCGACAAAAGATGCGAATGTTCGTCAGTTGCCTGGCCGGCTCATCGGACGGGGTCATGATAAGAATGGAAAAGACGCATATCTGATAGTTATTGCCACACGCGAACAACATATCAAACGCGAGAAAGCGACTTCAAACATCTGCACGAACGAAGCTTTGTGTGCTACGACCGCTGCCATGTATTTGACGCTTTACGGAAAAGAAGGACTTCCTCACTTGGCAAAATTGAATGCGGGAAATGCTTATTTTCTCCGCAAACAACTTGCCGATATTTCCGATGTTGAACTTTCTTTTTCCGGCGCAAACTTTAACGAGTTTGTTGTTCGGACGAAAGTTTCCGGAAGGGATCTTTTACGGCGTTTAGCGGAACACAATATCTTCGGTGGTATCGCGCTGTCCGATGATTATTCTGAAAACCAAAACGATATTCTTGTTTCTGTTACGGAAATGAATAGCGTGACGGAATGTCTTGAATTCGTACGGGTATTGAAGGAGACTTTATGATACACGGCACAGAAAAACTTATTTTTGAACAAGGGAGTGTCGGGCGTGTGGGCGTTGATCTGCCGTCTGCCATTTCTGAACAAGAATTGAACGAAGCGTTACCGAAAGAACTTCGTCGAGGCGAACTGGTCGGATTTTCTGAAATATCCGAACCGGAAATGGTACGTCATTATACACGCCTCTCCCAAAGAAACGTCGGCATAGATGATACATTCTATCCGCTCGGTTCCTGTACGATGAAATATAATCCGCGCATGAACGAATCGGTTGCCGGAATGAAAGGCTTTGCCCAACTTCATCCTGCGATGCCGGTCTGGGAAACTCAAGGTGTTTTCAAAATGCTTTGGGATTTGGAACAAATGCTCAAAGAAATTTGTGGTATGGACGCGTTCACTTTGAACCCCGTCGCCGGATCTCATGGAGAGCTTACCGGTCTTAAAATAATTCGTGCCGCCATTCGTGCGCGCGGTGAAAAAAGAGACAAAGTGCTTATTCCGACTTCTGCGCATGGCACGAACCCAGCGAGTTCTGTTCTCGCCGGTTTTACTCCGGTTAACATTGAAGTAAATCCTGACGGCTCCGTTTGTTTGGAAGCGCTCAAAAAAGTGTTGGACGAAAATGTTGCCGCGATGATGATTACCAATCCAAGTACGCTCGGTCTTTTTGAACAAAACATTAAAGAAATTGCCGATATGTTACATGAGAAAGGCGCGTACTTGTATTGCGACGGCGCGAACTTAAATGCGCTCGTCGGGATAACCCGCCCCGGAGATATGGGATTTGATGTGATTCAAACGAATACACACAAGACATTTTCCACTCCTCATGGAGGCGGTGGTCCGGGATCCGGTCCTGTCGGAGTAAAATCTGAACTCATTCCATTTTTGCCTTATCCGAGAGTTCAAAAAATCGGGCATATGAATGGGGGTCCGGATATATACGTGCCGATTTGTTCTGAACATACTATCGGACGTGTGCATTCTTATTATGGAAACTTTTTGGTACTGCTTCGTGCGTATGTCTATCTTCGCACCATGGGCGCTCTCGGTCTTCGCGACGTTGCCGAAGCATCGGTGTTGAATGCGAACTATCTTCGTGTTTCTCTCGGTGAACTTGGATATCGGGTTCCGTTTAACAGACTATGTATGCACGAGTGTCTGCTGACTGACGAGAATATGCCAAAAGGTGTGACAACTATGGATATCGCCAAACGGCTGATAGACAAGGGTTTCCATCCGATGACGGTATATTTCCCGATGACCGTTCATGATGCCATGTTGATAGAGCCGACCGAAACGGAAACAAAGGAAACGCTGGATTCTTTTATTGAAGCGATGCGCCGAATTGAAATAGAATCACATTTATTTCCTCAAACTTTGCGTGATGCTCCACACATCACCCCCATACAACGGGTTGATGACGTTGATGCGAACCGGCCGAAAAATCTCAATATGAGATGGAAACAAAAACAACAGCAGTAAAAAATACACGGGCACCGCAATGGTGCCCGTTTTTTTTGTGGTTTATGAAATCATTTTCATGATATTATCGGCTTGCCATACCACGCTGATAGCCGCGAAAATAAGCAGAAATCCGATAGCATGTCCTAATAAAACCGTACAAAGCCCAATAATCATGAATAGTATCGCGATGCTTAATATTTCTTCTTTTGTGAGTCTGTTTCTGTTGTACATTTTTATTCTCCTCTGAAGTTCCGTATGTAGTATACAGAATAAATACATGCTTGTCAACATCTTTCAAGAATGCTATAATGGGCAAGGTTCTCGTATCGGATAGTTGCTGTCGGTTGCAAAATTAGCAGAGGAAAGTCCGAACACACGCTTCATTTATTTGGAGCAGAATGGTAGCGGGTAACGCCCGTCCGGAGTGATCCGCGAGATGCGAGCAGAGACGTCTTTATCCGAAAGGATGAGACACCCTTCGGGGTGAGTTCTCTTGGAAACAAGAGAGGTGAAACGGCTAAACTCTTACCGGTGTGCAAGGCCGTGTCTTGATGCAAATCAAGAAGTGCCGCTTGAGGATTGCGGTAACGCAATTCCCAGATAAATAATTATCGTCTGCTTTCGGGCAGATACAGAATTCGGCTTATAGATACGAGAACTGATAAAAATCACTTGTGGGTCCAACCTCCAAGTGATTTTTAGTTTTTCTGTGGATAACCGCGCTCTTTACCGAAAAACATTTTGTGCGGTATACTGTATCCATGGAAAGTCTTTTAAAATCCGATATATTTTTCTTTATTACTTCGCTTTGTGTTTTGGCGATCACAATACTCCTTCTGACTGTTCTCTGGAACGTATTGCATGTAGTGAGAAGAATGCGGAAACATGTTGATCTTTTTTATAATGAGGTTGACGGGATTCTCCATGATGTGTGTAATTTTCGCACGACGCTTCGGGAAAACCAATTCGGGCTTAAACCGGTTTTTGATGCCATAAGAGTGAGAGCTGATGCTTTTTCAGCTAAGGCGCACAAAAAAAAGAAACCGAAAGCGAAGAAAGAGTCGGCGGAACAGGACACGATGTTATAAGTTTATTTATTAATGTAATCACATAAGGATATGGCAACAAAGAAAAAAGCACCGTCGCATGGAATGGGGCTTCCTCTCGCAGCCGGAGTTATTGCGGGAATGGCCGGAACATACTTTTTGTATGGTCAAGGAAAACAGTCAGCGGCAAACAGAAAGAAAATAAAAAGCTGGATGATCAAAGCGAAAGGCGAAGCTTTGGAAAAACTGGAAAAAATGAAAGAGCTTGATGAAGAATCTTATCACAAAATAATGGACGGCATTGCGGAGAAATACGGAAAACTGAAAGAGGTTGAACCGGCTGAAGTTGAAGCGCTGGTCAAGGATCTCAAAAAACACTGGAAGAGCATGGTAAAAGACATGCAGCCCAAGAAAAAGAAAAAACCGACACCAAAAGCGAAAGCGAACCCGACCATCGCGGAAGTAGTGAGCAATACGGGAACATAAACAGCTCTGTTCCACCCTGTTTTTTATTCGTTAATAACAACGCTATATGGACGAAGATTTGAATGAGGTTTTTGAAGAAAATGCAGAAATCTCCGAGGATCCGAAAATATGCAGTGAATGCGAGCGAGAGTTTGACGGAGTGGGAGACAAATGTCCGGAATGCGAAGGGGAAGAGGTCTTGGATTTAGAATAATAATATAAAAATACCCCCGACTGATTCGGGGGTATTTTTCAGAATGTTATGAGTCTGATATACTGTACCCATGTCTGAAACAGCACTCTATAGAAAATATCGCCCGCATGATTTCAAGGGAATCCTCGGGCAAGATCATATCGTCCGCGTTTTGGAAGGAGCGATAAAAAGCGACAACATTTCGCATGCGTATCTTTTCTGCGGAACGAGAGGAACAGGAAAGACTTCTATCGCAAGGATCTTTGCGAAAGAGATCAAATGCGCGGTAAACGACCTCTACGAAATAGATGCCGCTTCCAATCGCGGAATTGACGACATTCGCGAACTGCGCGAGGCGGTAAAAACCTTTCCTTTTGAAGGGAAGTATAAGGTGTACATTATTGATGAAGTGCACATGCTGACAAAAGAAGCGTTCAATGCGCTTTTGAAAACACTGGAAGAACCACCAGCGCACGCCATTTTTATTCTCGCCACGACCGAACTCCACAAACTTCCCGATACCGTTGTTTCCCGATGCCAGCTTTTTAATTTCAAAAAACCGCCGAAAGAGATATTGAAAAATCTTATTCTTGATATCGCAAAAAAAGAAAAGCGGGTTTTGGACAGCGCTTCCGCTGATATCATCGCTCTCCTTGGAGACGGCTCATTTCGTGATACTCTCGTAACGCTTCAAAAAGTGCTTTCTTCTTCTGATGAGAAAAAAATAACCGCCGAAGAAACCGAGCGCATAACCGGCATTCCGAAAAGTACCATTGTTAATGACTTTCTCACGGCTCTTAATGAGAAAAATGTTCCGAATGCGTATGAGGTTCTCCGACAAGTTACCGGTGAGAATATTGATGTCGGTGTCTTCTTAAAACTTGTTCTCACTAAACTTCGCGCTATTATGCTTATTCGCCTCGCTCCCAATATGCGCACATCGCTCGCGGATGATTTTACCGTTGAAGATTTTGCCTTTCTTGCCGAACTCCCGATCAATAAAGAATTGAAACTTTCAGAATTGCTCGTAGCCTTGCTTGAAGCGTCCGAAGGAGTGAAAAAATCATTTATCCCGGAGCTTCCTCTTGAGCTCGCCGTTGCCCGTTTATTTGAATAAATATGGAAACTGAACCTAAAAAAGAAGAGGAAAAAGAACCGAAAAAATCGCCTCTTGAAATAAGTGAGAAAACAAGAGAAGAACTCTCCTCGCTTTTTCAGGGTAAAGAAATAAACGGCGAAAAACTGCCGCCCGTATATCTGAAACTTTTTTCTTGCCCTCATTCGACGGCAGAAGACATAGAAGGAATGAAGCCGCTTTTAGACGAGGCGGATATTTACGCGCCGGAAATGTATGAATGGGTTCCGGAGATCCTTGAAGCCCTGCAAAATATATCCGAAGGAAAAGAAAAACCGAATACGGATTCCGAGTTTTATCAAAAACTTTTTACCTATCTTTTCGGAACGTATAAAGCGGTTATGATACTTGATGTGCCGGCGGAAGAAGTGCTTTTGCACCAGTCGGTATACTTGGGAGCATCATTGGATATGGAAAAATTGCGGCAATTTCCTTATGAGGAGGCGGTTGATTTTGCTTTTGAAAACACTTTGTCGGTTTGGACGAATATCGTAAAAAGCAGGGAAGCCTATATGATGGAACATTTTGCGGAACAATTAAGAGAGGCTGTTTCTCTTAAACCGGAGTTGAGCAAAAAAGAAGTTCTGCGCGTTTTAATGATGCTCGGAGATGCTCATTCCGCGATATATCACGAAATGAAAAAGATCGGAGGAGATCATGTTTCCAGAGAGTTCCGCAACGATCCGTTGTATGGATTTGAAAATGAAGCGGGAAGAAGAAGCCTTTTTGGAAAAGAAATATCTCAGGAATTGAAAGAACGGGTGTTGTGCGAACAATTACTGAATAATAGCCTGTCGCATCTTTTGTGTGATTTTTGTTCCGATACGAATAAAATTGAAGTTTTTTTCCGGCACGTTGTTTCACTCTTTTCTTCTGAAGAAATGAAAATGCTTTTTGAGCGGTGGAAAGGAGTTATCTCAGACCCTGCCATATTTATGAAATCTTTGCTCCGTCAAAAACATATTGATTTTCCGTCCAGTGAAGAAGAACTGGACGAGATCCTCAAAGAAACTTTGTACGTAAAAAACAAAGAAATGCAGTCGGCCAAGAAATAATAAAATCCCCGCTATCCAAGCGGGGATTTTGCTTATTATTTCAAACCGAGGGTTTTTCTTATCCGTTGTATCAGTGTCTCCGTTTTTTTATTCTGATCTTCCGGCGATTCGCTTCCTTCGCTTTCAATATCATACAATCCTCCTTCTTCATCTTCGTCTTCATTTTTGATATTTTCTCTTTTCTCAATGAGTTTCGGGAACTTTTTTTCTAAAGCGAGAGACAGATTACTTCCGGGAGCCTCCTTGTTGTGAAAGTTTCGCGCCACTTTTTCGTCATTTATTTCGTCCACCAATTTTTGAAGCGCGACACCCTGGTGTTCATCAAAAGGAGCGTTGTCATAGGCATGCTTCAATGCTTGAAGATCATGCGTCCCGACCAGTCTGCCCTCTTCTTCTTCCGACAACCTATCCCACTTCTCTTGGATCTTTTTTTGATCTTCCGTATTCGGTACATGATGGATAAGCTCGCCCATTTCATCGGTCGTAGCGGCTTCATCAAAAGCCTTTTTCCATGCTGCAATGAAAGCCTCCATTTTTTCGCTGTTATTTTTGTTTTTTATGACCTCTTGATGAGCCGAGGCCAGAGCCTCAAGCGTTTCTTTCCAGCCGCTCACATCGGGGGTTCTCTCCGAAGATAATGTTTCTTTCATAGATTGTATAAAAATAAGTAATAGGTATTGAATATTATATTCCTCTCAAACGGGAACAACAAGTATCCGCCGTTGTTTTTTGCTCTCATTTGTTGTAATATGACCAGATACAAAGAGTCGTCAAATATTAGGGGATCGTCTAACGGTAGGACAGTAGCCTTTGAAGCTATTAATCTAGGTTCGATTCCTAGTCCCCTAGCCAACACGTGCTAGCCCTAATGTCAATACCGTCTCGGACGCACGAGAGGGGTGTTCGGTTTAATTTTTTAAAGTTGTTCAAAAAACGCCAGTACCTTGAAAAAGTGTGTTTATTTTTCTATACTATCAGCATACGTAATCTTTAACGCTTTGTTCTTTTAGAAGCTTATCGGACTTTCTTCCAATAATTTTTGCCAACTCGTCTTATAGCGGGTAGTATATTCCAATCCCTAAATTACATTCAAACTCGTATTGTGATTTCGGTTAATTTTTCGTTTTCATTTCGTTGAAAAGATTCAGTCTTGCCCTCGAAACTTCTTTTGCCGACTCAAAATGC
>Ga0163199_1001132_pt1 | contig 16585 bp, 8 predicted proteins | sample PL_2010_150m_FD_113537 | JGI IMG/M metagenome (GOLD analysis project Ga0163199, IMG submission 113537) | Freshwater microbial communities from Powell Lake, British Columbia, Canada to study Microbial Dark Matter (Phase II) - PL_2010_150m | ecosystem: Environmental > Aquatic > Freshwater > Lake ... | reverse complement strand
GTTGTGATTGTTGTGATTGTTGTGATTGTTGTGATTGTTGTGATTGTTGTGATTGTTATGATTGTTATGGGTTAACGGTTTGTCGTTGGCACTGTAGTTTCAAATACCAGGGTGCCCCTTATCAGTTGCCACAAGCTTTAGCAAGTGGGTAAAATATTGATCCACAACATATTATGGCCTTTAGGCCAATTTCCTGAATCCAATATTATTCCACAAGAGTTTGCTTTGATAGCTGTTTGAAAGATTATACGGATATCAGTAACAGTACCTGATATTCCCCCCATTGAGATCTGAGAGAAGCCCAGAATCTGATTGGAGCGGTTTAGAAGCATGATATAAAAGAATTCCCGATGCTCAAATGATGGCCATATTAACCGCAATGCCTTATCAGCATCCTGACTACAGCGCACTTTGATGCGATCACAGGCCGGTATTTTAGAGGAATAGGTGATTTTAACCTCAGCTAAATTGTTCATTAATAAGTTCATATTGGTTAATGCCGCAGATTGGCGGAGGTATTGAAATGAATTATTTGTGAATAAAAAAAGGGGAAGCATTGACTTCCCCCTAAGCTCAGAACGTAATGGTTTCCCTTTTCTCTGGAATACCAATAACATCTCCTGCAAAGACATTTTCTTCCAATGTCTCACCTTCCTTGACATACTCCCAACGGCTGCTGATAGTGATTAACTCACCTGTTTAAGGAACAACATACTGATGAGATTCGCATGGAACCCTTTTGATGGAACCAGGCAATTCAGATCCAATCAGCCTTCTGCATGTCTCTTCATCGAAAGTGGAAGTAACACTGGCTTGCTTTGCAGTAGCATAGAATCTGCCAGTAGTATTGGATTTTACCATTTCAATCATCCCGCTTTACAGGATCAGGGTATAAAATGATTCTCCATGAGCATTATGCCTTTCAGCATAGTTAACGATCCGTACCATAATCTGAAGTTTTAATTTGTAATAATTGATGTTTAGGTCGGGGATACAACCCAAAGCCAACAATAGGAGGGGGTCTCTGAGGTTGTTGGTGAGTGTTGTCAGCTATATGAAAAAACTTGCAAAAAATTTCACAAAAAAAATTCCGGCCACAAGCTCTTCACTTGTCAGCCGAAATGCTGTGCAGTTTTGAAGCGGTATGTGCCACAGTTGAACACCAATAGCCGGGAGTCGGTTCTGCCCAGCTCGTGTTAAAAGTCCCTTATACTTGGGGATTTGTGTGAAGTTGGTTGTTTCAGGGGGAAAAAGTGCTGTGCAAAAAAAACATTTGGGATTTTTTAAAACTTCCAACAATTAGTCATTCTTTGAAAGCGGCTTTGATTGATTTTACAGAGTCTGTAATTAAGATCAAAAAAACCAAGCAACCAAGGATGGCGGGAATTATATATATTTTTTCATAATTCACACCTTCAAACCAATTTCCAAAGACAGGAGTACCAAGCCAAGCGCCTACCCATCCGAAGAATACTTTTGAAATAAATGATTCTAAGCTCGGCCTGAGATAAAACTTGAAAACATAATGTAAAACTGCTGAGACAACAATACTGATTCCCAGCAAAATTAGAAAACTGATAAAGTCCATTCCAATCATGATGAATCCTCCATTTCTTAGTTTAAGTTGTTTTATAGCACAGCACTTTTTTTTCGATTTTGATTGTATTGGAATTATAACATTTTGGTAGATAATCTTTTGAGGAAGAATTGCTAAGAGAATTACGTCAACGAACTTGATCCATTGTAGTCAAAGTTAGGAGATAATTTGATAAATCCCTAATAGTCAACTTCTGGATTTAGAAAGGAGCGTTTTTGGCTTCAAATATTTCGGAGGTTGGATAATAAAGACTATACATCCCACGAAATAAGCCAATCTTTCTCTCAGTGGAAGGGTTACTACAATATAGCAGAGAAAGTCCATAATTTCCCGAAACGCTGAGGCTGAGACGAGATTTACCCAATTCATCAGATGGAAAATTATTGTGATTTGGGTCGGGTAGATAGATACCGGAGAAATCTGTAATGCACTATTTTGTGTGAGTAAGGAAGATTTGCTGTCTTTCACAGAATCTATTGTGAATAACTAAGTTCTCTATCTTTATCAGCAGCGATGACATCAATATAGTCTCATGAACTCCTCATTTTCTTCCTGAAATGTTTTTTTCTTATGATGCTCTTCCTGATTCCTGATATACTCTTTTACCCGCTGAAGATTTTATTCGCTAACCAAAACCGCAAATCCCAGAGAAATCAGGCAATGAACATGATCTAAACCCATAACCCACAACAATCACAACAATCACAACAATCACAACAATCACAACAATCACAACAATCACAGCCCCGATAACTAATAACCGGTAACCGACAACCTCTTAAAAATATATCTTTGGAGAAAATTCCTTCACATGAGCCCTGATCATGGCATGAAAAAAAGTTTGAATTTTCCAGTCCGGATCTCGCAATTCTTATTCTTCCTGCACTTTTTTTTATCTGTAGATGCCCAGGAACCTGTTCCCCCGGCATACCTCCACACCGACTCACTCTGGGTTGACTCGGTGTACAATTCGCTGAGTCCAAGGGAGCGAATCGGACAGCTGATCATGGTGGCAGCATTTTCCAACCGCGATCCGCAGCACCAGGCAGAAATTGAGCGTTTGATCCGGGAGGCGGGTATCGGAGGAATTGCCTTTTTTCAGGGCGGGCCGGTGCGGCAGAGCGGGCTGGTGAACCGTTATCAATCCATTTCGAAAGTGCCGATCCTGATGGCAATCGATGCCGAATGGGGATTGGCCATGCGGCTGGATAGCACTCCGACGTTTCCTTACCAGATTGCGCTCGGTGCTATCCGCGACAATGAGATCATTTACCGGATGGGTGCAGAGATTGGCCGGGAACTGACAGAAATCGGTATCCAGATGAATTTCGCCCCGGTTGTGGATGTAAATAGTAACCCCAATAATCCGGTGATCAATTACCGCTCGTTCGGTGAAAATCCAACGCTGGTGGCTGCCAAAGGACGTGCCTATATGAATGGCCTTCAGGACATGCACATTCTCGCAACAGCCAAGCATTTCCCCGGTCATGGCGATACCGATACCGATTCTCATCTTGTTCTCCCGCGCATCAACCGCACCAAAGAACAATTGGATTCGGTGGAACTTTTCCCTTTCCGGCAACTAATTGCTGACGGCGTTGGCTCGGTGATGGTGGCACACCTCGAAGTGCCGGCTCTTGAACCGCAGACCGGGTTGCCAACAACCCTTTCTCATGCCATTATTACCGATCTTCTTAGAAAACAACTGGGATTCAGTGGGATGGTGGTTACGGATGCATTGAATATGAAGAGTGTCACCTCCTCAAATCCTCCCGGAGAGATCGAAGTAAAAGCCATTGAAGCCGGTAATGACCTGCTGGTATATGTCGAAAATGTAGAGTTAGCGATCAGCGGAATTGAAGAAGCCATCAGAACCGGGAGAATTTCAGAGTCGGATATTGAGCAGCGGTGCAAGACTATCCTGGCTGTAAAACACTGGACCGGGCTGAACACCTGGAAACCTTTGCGCATGGACAGTTTACCCGAAAGGCTGAACAATCCGGGAGCCGATGTGATCAATCGGGAGTTAGTGGCAGCTTCTCTGACCGTCCTGCAAAACCGGGATAGCCTGATCCCGGTTAAAAATCTTGAAAAACAGAAAATCGCCTCGGTAATGCTCGGGCGCACGGAAGAGACGCTCTTTCAACACCGTTTGAATGGCTATGCCACGATCGACCGGTTCCAGATGCACGATAGAGCAACAACTGAAGAGATTTATGCCCTGATGACTAAACTTGAATCTTATAACCTGGTTATTATTGGCGTTCACAATATGGACCAGCGGGCAACAATGAATTTTGGATTATCTGCTTCTGAAATCGATTTTATCAGTCAGGTATCCGAAAAGGTTCCGGTAATTGCAGCGTTCTTTGGTAACCCCTATGCTATCAGTAAGCTGCAGGATCCCGGAAAACTGGCCGGGCTGATCGTTTCTTATCAGGAATCGGAGCTCACGATGGATCTTACTGCCCAGCTGATTTTCGGCGGCATTGGGGCCTCAGGCAGGTTGCCGGTATCAGTGCAGCCTTATTTTAAAGCCGGTGATGGACTGGATACCGAAGGTGGTATCCGGTTTTCTTATACCATTCCTGAATCTGCCGGAATGGATTCGGGCTTTATTAAAAAAAAAATTGATTCCATTTGCGAAGCAGGAATAGCTGCAGGTGCTTACCCCGGATGTGAAGTCTTTGCGGCCCGCAACGGAAAAGTGATTTTTCAATCCTGCTACGGATATCACATCTATGAGTCGAAACAGCCTGTTTCCCCGGGCGACCTTTTTGATATGGCATCCATAACCAAGGTGTCGGCACCTCTGCCAGCCATCATGCGCCTGGTTCAGGATAAAAAGATCGATCTGAACGCTCCCTTTTCAAAATACTGGACCGATTTTCGGCATACCGATAAGGAGAATATGACTGTCAGGCAGGTGCTTGCGCATTACGGGGGACTGGCTTCCTGGATACCTTTCTGGCGCGAAACCAAAAAACCGGATGGTACTTATAAGGAAAATACCCTTCAGCCCGATTCCTCCTCACATTTTTCAGTAAGGGTTTCGGAAGGATTGTGGCGTAATAACTCCTATGATAAAGAGATCTATCAGATGATCCGGGAGGAGCCGGTATTAAAGGAGAGAAAATATGTCTATTCTGATCTGAGCTTTCAACTGTGGCCGAAAATCATCGGGAAAATGACCAGGACAAAGTATGAAGCCTATCTGAAGGATCAGTTTTACAAGCCTCTGGGAGCTTCAACTTTGACCTATAATCCGTTACGGTATTTTGTCCGTGACCAGATTATTCCTACCGAGCGCGATACTTTTTTCCGGATGGAGCTGCTTCACGGTTATGTCCATGATGAAGGTGCAGCCATGCTCGGCGGTGTCAGCGGCAATGCCGGTCTGTTTGGGACCGCAGAGGATCTGGCCAAATTGTTCCAGATGTATCTGTGGAAGGGAACTTATGGCGGGAAGCAATTCCTTTCCCCAAAAATCATAAGCGAGTTTACGCGTTACCAGTATGATTCAGTTGGTATCAGAAGGGGATTAGGATTCGATAAACCGGCCATCGGAAATGACACGCTGAGCTTTGAAGACTCGTATCCTTGTCCATCGGCTTCGCCTGCCAGTTTTGGCCATTCGGGCTACACCGGAACCTTCGTGTGGGCGGATCCGGAGTCCGGATTATTATTTGTGTTCCTTTGCAACCGGGTGTATCCGACCCGCGATAATAACAAACTGACAGATCTGTTTATCCGAAAATCCATATTAGAAGCGCTTTATGAAGGCATACAATAAAATTGTTATGATGGTTATGATGGTTATGATGGTTATGGTGGTTGTGCCATCATGGGCCCAAAACGTCAACAAATACAATGATTCTATTATCCGTAAGATTCATGATCTGGCAGATCGGCGTGATGCTGAGGGCCTTTTGCCGTATCTGAAGGATCCGGATCCCAATTATCGTGGTGAAGCCCTGTTTTGTCTGGGCAGTGTGCAGGCGGTCGGGATTGCCGATTCGATTTATCCCGCTTTGCAGATGGAACAGGAACGGGTACGGATGATCGGAGCCTGGGCATTGGGCCAGACCAACGACCGATCTGCAGTGCCGGTCCTTAGGAAAGTGCTTGAAAAAGAGACCAATTCGCTGGTGAGGGGCATGTGTTACGAAGCTTTGGGTAAGTGCGGATCTAAGGAAGATCTCAACTTTATTGCCGCTATCGACTGCCCTTTGGAAGAGACTGAAGGTCAGGCCATGGGGATTTTCCGGTTCGGAGCGCGTGGAATTACATCAGTTACAGGAAACTCCAGGATGCTGAAACTGATCAGTTCAGGAACCAGCCTGGCCGGGACGATTTATGCATCTTACTTTTTGGGCCGTTATGCCGGGATGGATTGGCTCCGGACGGTTCCTGCGGAGGTTGAGCTTGCCTATATGAATGAGCGGAACCAGGAGGTCCGGTCGAACCTGATCAAGGCTGTTATCCGGGCCAAAGGTGAAGAAGCCTGGCCATTGGCAAAAAGCATCCTCGATTCTGATGCCGATTATCGGGTAAAAGTTAACATATTGAATTCCATGGTACTTATTCCCTGGAATAAAGCATCAAAAACGGTTTTTCAGTTCGTGGAGGGTACCGATCCGAATTTGTCAGTGGCGGCAGCCGAAGCGGTTCAACGCCATGCCGTGTATACTGATCTGCCGGTGCTGCTCAAAAGCATCGGTGCGACTAAGAACTGGAGAAGCCGCTCGTTGCTTCTCGGAAAAACACTGGAGTTGGTGACGGGAAAGCCGGGACTGATGAAGAAGGTTGAAAAGATGATTTTCGAATCGGTTAACAACGCTGTCAAACCCTCTGAAAAAGCGTGGTATCTGAAAACCCTGATGAGCGATCCCGGTCAGTATACCTTTGTAGAACAGCAGCTTAACGCAGCCAAAGATCCTGTTGTAGCAACTGCGGCAGTAGAAACTCTCGCAGAGATGCGAAAGAGTGCAAATTTCGCTGAGGCTTCAAAAGCAGCATCATCATCCGGTGTTGATCTGGAATCGGAATATCTCCGGATATTTAAAAAAGCTATTCAAACCGGTGATGTTCCTTTAGTCGCTCTGGCTGCGGGAGTTCTCCGCGATCCGAAACTAAATTATAAGGAAAAGATTACTGATACAGGATTTCTTGAAGCAGCTCTTGTTAAAGTGAATTATCCTTCGAAGATTGAGGCTTTCGTGGAACTGAATCAAACCCTTGCCTGGTTCAAAGGGCGCCCTCCCCTTCAGGTGGGTCCGCCGAACTATAATCATCCGATTAACTGGCAGACCGTTAACCGGTTAGCCCAAAAACAAAAAGTATTGATCAAAACCAGCAAGGGCGAGTTTGTGGTTCAGCTCAATGTCACCTGGTGCCCGGGCACTGCAGCGGCCTTTGCAGATATGGTTGAATCAGGCTTTTACAAAAATTTCACCATCCATCGGGTTGTTCCCAATTTCGTGATGCAGGATGGCTGTCCCCGTGGTGACGGCTGGGGAGCGCCCGAATTTACCATCCGCTCCGAATTTTCGCCTACGCCTTTTATGGAGGGAACACTCGGCATGGCCTCATCGGGCAAGGATACCGAGGGTAGTCAGTGGTATATTACCCATTCCGCCACTCCACATCTCGATGCTAAATACACCAATTTTGGCTTTGTGATTGAAGGAATGGAGATCGTCCATAAGCTTGAGGTTGGCGATACGATCATTGGGATGGAATTAATAAAGGAATAAGGCGCAAGAAAAGGACGAAGGAAAAATTTCGGGATTCGAATTTAGAATTCCGAGTTCCGAAGATCCAGATTCAGGGATTTATGAAGGAGCTCTTCACTAATCCCAGACTTCAGTCTGGAGATTTCCTCACAAAGGCCTTCATTGTAGCGCACTGTTTTCCTATACTTTCTCCGTAAGGCCGGATGGAGTATTCGCCCACCGATGCAGGAACGATAAAGGTTTCAGCATAATGAACGACAAAGGGACTGAATGCGTTGGTTGGGCTTTCAACAATCACTTCGCGGCCTTCCACCAGGCAAATGACATTAACTCCGCCTTCTGTATGGTGTAAAACCTTGCCGGTGAACCAATGCCGGCGGGTTTCGATGAATTCCAGCTCGTGCAGACCGGTCCGTTCTTCCACCCAGCCATTGCCTTCATCAACTTTTTCGATGCGGTTAACCAGGTTTTGCCGGGTCCACAGGGTGGTGCGATCCCATTGGATGTTGTTCTTCCCATGTTCGATATTGATAGGACGGGGCATGCCATCCATCCCGAGGCGTCCCCAGTCCCATAATTTGAAAGTAAATATATATGGCGTGGAGCTGATTTCCAGCACCATGCTGTCTTTGCCGGAACAATGCACCGTTCCGCCGGGTATCAGAAAATGATCGTGTTTTTTTACAGGCCAGGTCTGAACGTGCTTTTCGGCATCGAAAGGGTCATCGCCGGTTTGAGCCCGGATCAGATCTGCGATCATGGCATCCGGGCTAACTCCTTCTTTCAAACCCAGATAAACGATGGCGCCTGGTTTGGCCTCCATGATGTAATAGCTCTCATCCTGGGTGTAGGGCATTCCGAATTTCTCCCGGATATACCCGGTAAGCGGATGAACCTGCAGGCTCAGATTTCCGCCATCTATGGTATCCAGATAATCGAACCGGATGGGAAATTCGTCGCCGAAAATGTTATATACCGCATTGCCTAACAGTTTTTCCGGATCGAAGAAGACCAGGTTGATCGACGGTATTTCGATTATGGTATTGCCAAATTTCAGCAGCAAACTGTTTTCTTCGGGCACACAATTGAAGCACCAGGCATAGTTTTCTTCCGCCGGATCAAGGCAGCAGTTTTCCTTCATCCATTGGCCGCCCCACGGGCCCGGGTCGAAAAACGGAACTACGCTGAACGGACGGGTGAGGCTTTGTTTCAGGCCTACCAGTAATCCATTGCCCGACACCATCTTAGGTTCTTTCCGGTTGTTGGTGTCAAGCAGATAATCCCACCTTGGCATCAGCTTTTTCTTCCAGCGATCGCAAACCCTCCAGTCCACAAAGAAACCCTGTTTGTACAGAAGCATCCAGTCGTCCGTGTCTTTATTGGTAAGCCCCAGGTTGTTCACCTCATGTTTACGCATCCTCAGCTGAATTTCCCAGCGGGCCATATCTGCATAAATCAGGATGTCAGGACTCTGCCAAACCAGGGCCGCTCCTGTACCTAACACCAGTACAATCCCCTCCTTAACCAAATCGATTTCATCTGACGCCTTCCTGACTTTTCCCGGATCAAAAAAAGCATCGAGGGTAAGCCGGGTGAGGTATCCAAAGATGCGGTCATCGGTCACATCGGGATAAACCATAGCCTGAATGATATCCTCTGGCCACATTAGGTTCTTGACTTGAATAACCAGTACCGGGTTGATCCCTTTTATCAATTCCGAAGTAACCGCATCTTCCAGAACCCCTTGATAGTATTCAACCCCGATAATGGTAGTTTTTTTTCCGATACTAGCAACGTCCTTAAGCAGTTGACTGATTATCAGACCCCACCCAAGGTGAACCGGATAGTGGCCTTTGACTTCAACAAAGGGATATTGATTGAATTTTGATTTTTGCAAAGAATTGTGTTTTCCCCCACAAAAGTAGACGATTTCAAACAATCGGAAAGTGTTGTTGGTATTGTGTGTTTGGGTTTAACCGTTTTATTTTTACTTTTAATCTTTGGGCCAAGACGGAAGGTTTTCATGAAATATACTCTGGATCAGATACTTGACGTTACACTATTGCAGACGCTTCAGGATAAACTGAATGTGATCATTCCATTTCCATCAGCACTGATTGATAACTCCGGGAAAATACTGACTGCAACGGCCTGGCAGGATATCTGTACAAAATTCCACCGGATCCATCCCGAGTCGGAAAAGGAATGCATAATCAGCGATCAGTACATTCAGAGTCACATGCATGAGGCCGACCCGTCAGTTACCTGCCGATGTCCGCATGGCATGGTCGACAATGCCGTACCGATCGTTATAGAAGGTCATCATTTGGCCAGTTTTTTTACCGGTCAACTTTTTCTGGAGCCGCCTGATCCCGACTTTTTCAGGAAGCAGGCCGCGCGTTATGGTTTTGATGAGGAGTCCTATATGGAAGCCGTAAAAAAGGTTCCAGTCTGGAATATGGAACAGCTTCATCACTATCTTGATTTTATCAAGACTTTTACCGAGTCAATGGCAAATATGGGGCTTATCCGGCTTCGGGAAATCGAAACGAACCGTTTGGCCGGGGAAAATGAGCTCAGGTTTCGTACGATCATCGAGAACACACAGGCAGGATATTTTTTTATCGATAAGGATGGCATCATCCGGGATGTTAATGATTCCTGGGTTAGTCTATATAAGTATAACAGCAGGGAAGAAGTTATAGGTCACCATTTTACAGAGATCCAACGGGTTGATGACACCGGCAGGGCTATAGAATTTGTTAACCGCATCCTGGCCGGTGACCCTGCCTGTTTTTCAGGTGAATTCAACCGGAAATGCAAGGATGATTCCACCGGATATCACACTTTTTCGGCAAAACCGGTATTAAGAGAAGGTGAAGTTATTGGTATTGAAGGATTCATTATTGACAATACCAGTCAGAGGCTGGCTGAAATGGATCGGGACATCACCCGGACACGGCTTACATCAGTCTTTGATAAAATGATTGAGGGTTTTGCCCTTCATGAAATTATTTGCGACGACAACGGAATACCGGTGGATTATCGTTTTCTTGATATTAACCCGGCCTTTGAAAAGATGACTTGCCTGGCAGCACATGAAATAATCGGCAGAACCTCCAGGGAAGTTTTCAATGGCCTGGAACCCCACTGGATCGAAAGATATGGACAGGTGGCCCTTACCGGGGAGCCAGATACCTATGTAAATTTCTCTGCGGAGCTGAAAAAGCATTACCGGATTATGGCCTTCAGTAACGAAAAGGGCCAATTTGCCACGATCTTTGATGACATAACCGAACGCGTTGCTGCTGAAAACGAACTCAGGGAAAGCGAAGCAAAGTATCGTCAATTGTCCGATCTTACTCCGGAGGGGATACTCATCCACGTTGACGGTATAATAACCTATGCCAATAATTCGGCAGCGTGGATCCTTGGAGCAAGCGAACCCGAAATGCTGGTCGGGAAAAAACTCATGAATTTTGTGCATGCTGATTTTCAATCTATTGTCAAAGATCTGATCGGTAGAATTACTGAGCATCAAAACCAAGTACCCATTATTGAGGAAAAGTTGGTCCGGTTGAATGGTGAAGTTTTTTTCTCTGAAGTAGCCGCTGTCCCTTTTAAATTGGCTGGCCGGAAGGCAGTTCAGGTTGTTTTTAATGATATTACCCAACGAAAACTTGCTGAAGAAAAAATGCGAACACTGGCGCACGCCATCGATTGCACTAATGAGTGCGTGTCGATGACGGATGCCGATGATACTATTATTTTCGTCAACAAGGCCTTCTGCAATACTTATGGGTACTCCCGGGATGAACTGATGGGCAGAAATATCATTATGGTCAGGTCGCCCGCTGAACCGCGTAATAAGACTTCAGAGATTCTGGACGATACCCTGAGAGGCGGATGGAGTGGTGAGGTAATGAACAGGAGGAAGGACGGGACCGATTTTCCGGTGCATCTTTCGACCGCTATCGTTACTGATAGCAATGATCAACCGGTTGCCCTGATCGGTATAGCCACTGATATTACCGAAAGAAAGAAAAACGAGGAGGAACTGATTGCAGCCAAAGAAAGAGCAGTGGAGAGCGACCGGCTGAAAAGTGCATTTCTGGCCAATATCAGCCATGAAATCAGGACGCCGATGAACAGTATCCTCGGATTCTCAGAGCTCCTTGAAGACATGGTAGACGATCCCAGACAGCTGGAATATCTGAGAATCATTTCCAATGGGGGCGAACGCTTGCTTAATATCATTAATTCCGTTATTGATATTGCTAAAATCGAGGCCGGTCAGGAAAATTTGTCATCCATTGAATTTGATATCAACCCGCTGATGAACGAGTTATTCGAGCTTAATAAAAGGCGCAACACCCGGGTAGAATTTATCAATGACATGGTTTCGCCTCAGCCATTAAACCTGTTTACCGATAAAACCAAGTTGTTTCAGATACTTAATAATCTCTTAAGCAATGCTTTGAAATTCACCAAACAGGGAACTGTCCGCTTTGGGTATTCAAAGAGTTCCGATAACATTACTTTTTACGTAAAAGACACCGGTTTAGGTATCCCGGCTGAGTTTAAGAAAAAGGTCTTTGATCGTTTCCGTAAAGTGGATTTGCATGACCGGACCGATATTGAAGGAACCGGATTGGGTTTGGCCATTACCAAAGAGCTGGTGAAAATGTTAAAAGGCGAAATCTGGTTTGATTCCGAACCCGGGGAAGGAACCACGTTTTTTGTGAGGCTCCCGGTGTAATTAGGTGCAGCGTCAAGAGGTCCCCGCCTGCGCGGGGATGACAAGGGAGCTCGGAGTAGCGTGAGGGGGCCCCGGCCCCCCGCCTCCGCGGGGGCAGGCTTTCGCCGGGGTGACAACGCTCCGATTTTGTTTTTTAGAGTTTGGAGTTTATTTGTTATTTGTTTTTTGTTATTTGGATACTTAAACACGATCTATGAAATCTCTGAAATTTATTTTTGTTTTTTGTGCCTTGTGCCTTGTGCCTTGTGCCTTCGCCAAGGTCAGCCTGCCAGCCGTTATCGGCAGTCACATGGTGTTGCAGCAGAAAAGTGATGCCCCCTTATGGGGTTGGGCAAAACCAGGGGAGCAAATCAGTATCCACACTTCATGGGATGGGCAATCGGCGGCGACAACAGCCGGCATTGACGGCAAATGGATGGTAAAAGTGAAAACGCCGGATGCGGGCGGGCCTTATACCATTGAGATCAAAGGAAAAAACAAGATAGTTCTCAACGACATCCTGATAGGAGAGGTTTGGTTATGCTCCGGTCAGAGTAATATGGAGATGCCTTTACGGGGCTGGCCTGAATGGGGCGGGCCTATCGACGGATCAGCTGAAGCCATCAGTGCAGCAAATCATCCAACCATGCGGTTGTTGACAGTAAAGAGGGCTACCTCATTGGTTCCGGTAGACACATGCACCGGCAAATGGACTGCTTGTACCCCGGAATCTGTCAGGGAGTTTAGTGCCACCGGTTATTTCTTTGGCCTTCAGCTCAGCCAGAAGCTTAATGTCCCCATCGGGCTGGTTTTCTCCAGTTGGGGAGGTACAGCTGCCGAAGCCTGGACGAGCAGCGAATATATCAGTAAAATCCCGAAATTTGCGACTTCTCCCGGTATTTGCGATCCGGCACTGTTTTATAAAACAGCCATCGAAAAATACACTAAAGAGCAGGATAAATGGGTTAAAACCATCGGATTTGCTGTATCTGACCCGGGTCCGGAATGGACTTTATCATCTGCTTCCGGATCGGGATGGACGGATATCAGGGTGCCGGCTGAATGGGGAGCAACCACGATCGGAACCTACCTTGGGATAGTGGAATATCAGCTAAAATTCACGGTTCCGAAAGGATGGATTAAGAAAACCACTGTGATTGAACTCGGACCGATCGATGATATGGATGTTACATGGGTCAACGGAAAACTCATCGGAAACCACTTGAATCCGGCCGACTGGGCCACACCGAGGGTTTATGAAATTCCTGCCGGAACCTTAAAACAGGGAGACAATATCCTGGCTATACGGGTGGCAAATATCAGCGGGTTGGGTGGAATCAACGGTAAAGACACGGATATTAAAATCCGGCTGCAAAAAACCAAATCCGGCTCCCATTCCCTGGCTGGTACCTGGAAGGCGCGCAAGGCTCTATCATTCGAAACATTGCCCCCCGTACCCGACTGCATAAACTGCGACCACCCGAATACCCCTACCATGCTGTATAACGGGATGATTAAACCGTTAATCCCGTTTGCCATCAAGGGAGCTATCTGGTACCAGGGAGAATCAAACCGGTACGATGGGTTGCTTTACCGGAAAATCTTTACCGGAATGATCGAAAACTGGCGCCACGACTGGAGCCAGGGCGATTTTCCGTTTTATTTTGTACAGATTGCACCTTATACCTATCGGGACAATTACAGCACCGGCCTTTTGCGCGAAGCCCAGGAATATGCCATGAAAAAGCTGCCGAATACCGGTATGGTCGTAACCATGGATATCGGAAATCTGAAGAATATTCATCCGGGTAATAAGGCTGACGTCGGTAAACGCCTTGCCAACTGGGCATTGGCCAAAGATTATGGCTTGATTAATACCGCTTACTCCGGCCCGCTTTACCAATCAATGCAAAATCAAGATGATAAAATTATAATACACTTTGATTATGCTTCCGGTGGACTAACCTCCTTTGGCAATGAATTGAAGCATTTCCAGATTGCTGGCAGCGATCGTATATTCAAACCCGCTACAGCCAGGATCGATGGCAAATCAGTAATTGTTTTCAGTGATGAGGTAAAAGTTCCGGTTGCTGTTCGCTTTGGCTGGAACTCCACCGACGTCACCAACCTGTTTAATGTTTTAGGATTACCTGCTGCACCGTTCAGAACTGACCAATGGGACGACAAATAACCGACCTCCCCCTGCCCCCTCCTTAGAAAGGAGGGGGTGAGTTCCGGGACTATTCCATTCATAATCAATACCTTCACCAAGTTCTCTCTTATCCCCCTCCTTTCTAAGGAGGGGGAAGGGGGAGGTCCGATAACTGATAACGAACATTCTAAATAAACAATGAAGCATTTAATTACCATTCTCCTGATCACTGCTCTCCTGGCTTCATGCAAGCCGGAGGTCAACCCGGTCTGTACGATTACCGGGAAGGCATCGAATTTTGATGCTAAAGAATTGTACGTGACTCTTGATGGACCGAAGGATACCATTAAGCTGAATGCTGATGGTACGTTTTCCAAAGAAATTGCAGTAAGCCGACCGATCGACGGGACGCTGCAGGGAGATAAGCTGTTCCTGTACCTGTACCTGGAGCCGGGTAAAACCCTTGAGATTAATTTTGATGCTAAAGCCTTCGATACCAGCGTGGGATTTGGCGGCGATCTCGGATTGCCGGTGCAATACCTGCATAACAAGACCATGGCCAATTCGGCACTGTACCAGAAACTGAATATGATGTACAAAGCGCCGAACACTCCGGCCGATTTCAAGCGGGTACGGGATTCACTGAGCGGTGTGGAAATGACATTTCTGGAGAAATTCAAAGCGGACAATCCGGGCTTATCGAAAGCCTACTTCGACCGTGAAAAGAAGGTGCTGGAATACAGTGTCTACTATGATCTGTATAATTATCCGACAATGGCGGGCTATTACGATACCACTCACCAGGAGATTCCGGCCGACTGGTTCGCCTTCATGGATAAACTGAACCTGGATGATCCGGCATTGGTGGAAATCAGTGATATTAAGGCTTTTATATCCGGTTATGTGCAGCAGGAAGCGATGAAACGGGCCAATATCCCGGTTGCGAAATCCTGGGGTAACCCGGAGCTTGAGAAAGCGATGGTCGGATTTGTCAAGGAGAAATTCACCAGTCTGGAGATCTACTCGGTGGTTGTTTTCGATAAGCTGAAACAATTCATCGACAGCGAAGGAACCAAAGGGGTTGAGGATCTGGTTACTGAGTATCTGGCAAAATCGACCAATGAAAAGTACAAAAAGGCAATTAATGAGATGTCCGACAAATGGGCCGCCCTGGCTCCCGGTCAGATTGCGCCGGCTTTCACTCTCCTCGATATCAACGGCAATAATGTTTCTCTGAGCGATTTCAAAGGGAAGTACGTTTTCATCGATTTCTGGGCCACCTGGTGCGGTCCCTGCCGGGCCGAAATTCCTGCCTACAAGCAGCTGATTGCCGATTATAAGGGCCGTAACGTTGTTTTTATCAGCATGTCAGTCGACAAGGACAAGGCCGCCTGGGAAAAGATGGTAAAGGAGGATAAATTTGAATGGTTACAGCTGCATGATCCTCAGACTATTAAAGCCAATAAGAAATACCTCGTGATGTACATCCCTACCTTTACATTGATTGATCCTGACGGAAAAATCGTGAATGCCCGCTGCCCCCGGCCATCAAACCCGGAACTTCGGGCCATATTTGATTCGCAGAAGAACCTTTAGCGAATGTGCCAATTATTCAATGTGCCAATGTGCCAATTATTAATTGCCACTACCTTTAGGTAATGGATCAGTTTGATTAACAATGATTTATGGGCTTTAGCCCAACTTCTTGATTGCTGATATAAAATTTAATCAATGTTGTGAGAAAATTGGCCTAAAGGCCATAATACTCTGAGGATCAATTCAATCCACTACCTAAAGGTAGTGGCAATTAATAAGAGAATCCATTTTGTCTCTCTGGAATGATAAAGCTATTGGCATTTTGTCCCAGCCCCCTTTTTGTCAAGCCTCCATTAGCAAGCTAACTATGAAAAAGATACATCTCCTTCTTGTTCTCCTGATCACCTCGATCACCGGATGGGCGCAGTTACCAGTACTTCCATATAAAACAGGTACCTGGAATCCCGATACCCTGGGGAACCAGCGCGTGGTGGTCAGGGTGGAAAAGTCTGCCCCGGCAGTCATCTGTGAGATTCCCTGGCGCCGGAAAGATATGAACCCCCAGGGGAAAGAGATCCTGATTTATTCGCAAAAGGGCAACCGATTGGTGAAGAATGTAATCCGCCTGAATATCAACAGGGAGTTTGGCAAGCTGATTTTTGAACCGATAGCCGGGGCGGGAGATTACTATTTGTACTATCTGCCGTTTAAAAGCAGCGGGGGCAATTATCCGAAGGTTAATTACCTGAAGCCGGTTGACCGCTGCGATGCAGGGTGGACAGCAAAGTTTAGCACTGCATCGGGTTTGCCGAAAGCTTTGGCCGTTG
>Ga0163199_1001130_pt1 | contig 16603 bp, 12 predicted proteins | sample PL_2010_150m_FD_113537 | JGI IMG/M metagenome (GOLD analysis project Ga0163199, IMG submission 113537) | Freshwater microbial communities from Powell Lake, British Columbia, Canada to study Microbial Dark Matter (Phase II) - PL_2010_150m | ecosystem: Environmental > Aquatic > Freshwater > Lake ... | reverse complement strand
GTTCACCAACAGCACCGGCGGCCTCTGGGCCGATGCGACCCTGACGAATCTTCCCACCGGCGTGTCCGGCCCTTCGCCCTGGGATAATCCTACCGGCACGCTGGCTGCGGCGTGGCCCACCGGCTTCGCCGCGTTCTTCTGCATGAAATACGAAATCACGCAGGGGCAATATGCCGAATTCCTGAATCAACTCACACCCGCACAGGCCACCGCGCGTTTCCCCACCGAGGCCGATTTTGCCGGTGCGGGCACCGTCCGGACCGACAACTACCGCTTCACCATCGTAAACTCCGGCGGCACCTATACCGCTACCGCGCCCACCTATGCCAACAACTGGATGAGCTGGGAAGACGGCATCGCCTACGCTGATTGGGCCGGCCTGCGCCCGATGACCGAATTCGAATTCGAAAAGGCTGGTCGCGGCCCGGTCCCCGCCGTTCCGGCCGAATACGCGTGGGGCACCACCACCATTGTGCCCGTCACGGGCTTTGGAGGCACGGACGGCAGCGGCACCGAAACTCCCCGGCCGGCTAACGCCAACACCTCGTTCTCTCCCACCACCCAGAACCGCCCACTCTTCGGCGCCTACCGGGTCGGCCTCTTTGAGGGCAATGCCACGCGTGAGTTGCGCGGCGTCGGCTACGCCGGAGTGCTCGACCTCAGCGGCAACGTCGTCGAGCAGGCGGTGAATCTCTCGTCGCCGGCCGGCCGCGCGTTCACCGGCAACCACGGCGATGGCACTCTCGGCGCTGACGGCCGCGCCAGCGAAGTGCCGTCGTGGCCGCGGATCCCCGCCAACGCTACAGGGGCGTTTAGTGCCAGCTACGGTTTCGGATTTCGTGGGGGTGATTTCTACAATCCTGAACTCGATCTGCGCCTTTCCGCGCGCAACGTCGCTTCGTTCGGCGGCGCGCGCCGCCTCTTCGGACTCGGCTTCCGCGCCGTGCGCACCGCACCCGCTGAAATTACAGCCCCATCCGCAGGCGCCTCGAACTTGATCAACCTCTCGACCCGGGCCTTCGTCGGCACCGGTGCCGATCTCCTCATTCCTGGCATTGTGATCAGAGGCACCACTCCCAAAACCATTCTCGTGCGGGCCGTCGGCCCCACCCTTGCCGCCTTTGCCGTGACCGGGGTGCTGGCCGATCCGCGAGTCAGTGTTCTCCAAGGTTCGACAACCATTGCGACCAACGATGATTGGGAGGCCAATCCCGATTTGGCGGCTGTGGGCGCTGCCACTGCTCAAGTGGGTGCGTTCTCCCTACAATCGCAGAGCAAAGATGCGGCCCTCATAGTCACGCTCCGACCAGGTGCGTATACCGCACAAGTTTCGGGGATCGCCAACACGACCGGAGTTGCCCTTGTGGAGATCTACGAAGTCCCGGGATTTTCGGCTTCTCCATAGGTGTTTCTGCGTCGATCCTCCGAATCTTCGGGTGGGACGCAATTCTCCGCCAATCTGGCTCGATACCATACCCACGCGAATCGGAATATTGAAACGAAAGCGGTCTCGCGTCTCGGCAACTGCGATACCGCCCGAGACAGGTAAATCTGTGTCGGATTGGCGCAGATTTCCTGAGCCTAAAAGGACCGTCAGCGGCACGGCCAGTTTTGCCGGGTAGCCGGCCGGAAGGCGGAAAAACCGGCGTGCCCGTCCCGATTTGGTTCGGTTTGGAAACACGTGATTTTCGCGGTGCGACGCGCTAGGATGCCCGGCCCCTTCAGGCTCGCGTCGCGGAGACTGATTCGCATGGTCAGGCCACAGACGGCTTTTGTACTTTGCTCCGAAAATGGAAATGAACGCTTCCAAGGCGGTGTTCCTCAGCTACGCCTCCCAGGATGCGGAAGTGGCCCGACGAATTGCCGATGCGCTGCGCGCGGCGGGCGTCGAGGTGTGGTTCGACCAGGACACGCTGGTCGGAGGGGATGCGTGGGACCAGAAAATCCGTGGGCAGGTCAGCGCGTGTGCGTTGTTTGTCCCGGTGATTTCGGCCAACACTCAGGAACGGCAAGAGGGTTATTTCCGGCTGGAATGGCACTTGGCGGAACAACGCTCGCTCCTCATCGCGAAGGGCCGGCCGTTCATCGTCCCGGTCAGTATCGATGCGACGAGAGAACGCGGGGCCCTCGTTCCGGATGCGTTCAACGCGGTGCAATGGACGAAGTTGCCCGGTGGGGAAACCTCGGCGGCGTTCGTTTCCCGAGTAAAAAAGCTCTTGGGCGACCAAGCGCCATCGGCTAAGGCGGCACCGCCCGGCACTTCTCCGCCGAGCGTCGTGGCCCCTGCCAGCAAATCAGGCCGGTTGGTCTGGACGACCGCGGCGGTGGTCGCAGCACTGCTGGCGGTGTTCGCCTATGTTGCGACACGCCCGGCCAAGGAGGCTGCCCCAGCACCCGCCAGCATGGGGAAGGCGGACAAATCGATTGCGGTGCTGCCGTTCAGCAACATGAGCGATGACAAGGCGGCCAGCGCGTTCCTTTCCGACGGGGTGCACGAAGACATCCTCACAAACCTGAGCAACATTCGGGAATTCCGCGTCATTCCCCGGACTTCCATGGAGCAGTATCGTGGCACCCAGAAGAAGATTTCGCAGATCGCGCAGGAGTTGCGCGTAACCTACGTTCTCGAAGGCAGCGCCCGGCGTGCGGGCGATCAGGTTCGGGTGACCGGGAAGCTCATCAATGCGCGCACGGAGGAGAGCGTCTGGGCCAAATCCTACGACCGGAGTTATGCGAATGTCCTCGCGATTCAGGCGGAACTCGCCACCGACATCGCCCAAGCTCTGAAAACGGCACTCTCGCCGGAAGAAAAGAACCTCGTCGAGCGCCGCCCTACCGTAAGCACGGCGGCCTACGAGCAATTTCTCAAGGCGCGCGAAGTTCGCCGCCGCTTCGCTGCCCCCGGCCAAAACGCCCGAGCGATGGAACCTTTTCTCCTGGAGGCGGTGCGGCTCGATCCCAATTACGCCTCCGCATATGCCGAGTTGGCTTACGTCTACACCATTGGTAACGCGGCAACTGAGCGGCAGGCGACGCTGGCGAAGGCCCAGGATGCCATCGACAAGGCACGGCGACTGGCGCCCGATTCCCCTGAAGTGATCCTTGCGCTTGGCGATTTCTATCGTAGCTCAGGCGAAACGGCGCGGGCCCTTGAACAGTTCGAGCGTTTCGGGCGTCTTCGCCCCAAAGATGCCGACTACCTTGATCGGCTCGCGGAAACCTACCAACAACAGGGGATCGGATTCGGCCAGAAGACGTGGGAAATACGCAAACAGCTTGAGGACGTCGATCCGGCAAATCTCGCCAATCTTCGACGCATGGTACAACTGCTCTTGGGCGGCCGGCGTTATGCGGAAGCAATCGCAGTCCAGCGACGGATCTGGACGCGGCTCCCGGACAATCTGGAGGCACGGCATTACATCGGATACATGACCTTTCTTCTCGACGGCTCGACGCAGCTCAACGAGCAGTTCTGGTCCGAAATCAAGCCCGACGCATGGAATCTTGGAATCTTCTTTCGCCGAAGGATGCTGCGGATGCAGGGCCGGCTCGATGAAGCGGTGAGTTTCGATCTTACCGACCCATTGGCGGGCGACGCCGAAACGCTCAACGTGGCGATCATTCATGCGGCGCGAGGAGATGTCGCTGCCGCCCGGACCCGGCTCGGCGACCTGCCGGAAAGGCTACGCCGTGAGCCCGCGGCGGGAACGCGGGCAGAGGATACGGCTCGGCGGTGGATCCGACTTGGGACAATTGTTGGCGTATTGGGCAACAGGGCGGAGGCACTCCAATGCGCCAAACGCGCGATCGAGGTTTTGCCGGCTTCGCGAGTGCCCAGTATTGACCTGGCACGACTCTACGCCTGGGCTGGCGACAACGACTCTGCCCTCGCCGAACTCGGACAATTCCTCGTCGCTCTTGTTGACGGACCTTCCGATGGAAGAAGTGTCCACGGGTTGCGACACAATCCGAACTTCTTCCCCCTGCAGGGCGACCCGCGATTCGAGGCGCTGCTGAAGGATCCGAAGAACAACGCGCCGTTGTTTTGAGCGGACGGGCGGCTGAGGATGTTTGAGCCAAGTGGCGCGTTTCTTTGAAGACCCTCAGCCGCACGGCCAGTTTTGCCTGAAAGGCGGTCGGAAGGCTAAAAAAGCCGTAGCCGTGCCCGATAGGTTCGTATTTGAAACGCGCGATTTTCGCCTTTTGGCGGGCGGATGCCTCGTACCCCTGACGCGGTGAGATTCGCCCCGCATTCACGCTCGCGTCGCCGCGGCGGGCGCCGATAATCAGGCTCAAGACGGCTCTCATTCCGATGGCAACGCGCGCTCCCAGGGCGGTGTTCGTCCAGTACGCATCGCGAGATGCGAGGGAAGCGCGGCGGCGCCACTCAGAAGGCGAATACTGCCGTCACTGATCCGTTCCTCTGCAAATCCGGTTTCCAGCCAGTTGTCCCAAGCCATGAAGACACCTCGCCTCATCGCAACAGCCCTCACCGCACTTTTCGTCTTGGCTGCCTGCAGCAAACGCGAGACCGCCGTCGAGGCCGGCATCCGCACCAAGACTCTGCTCGTGGGCAACGGCGGGGAACCCGGCAGCCTCGATCCGCACCTGACGTCGAGGGTCATATCTCCCGGAGCGGAGACGTGATCACAATTTGTGCGAGAAGGGAGTTGCGCGGAACACCCCAGGCGTTTCGCACGCACGTCGAGAAAGTCGTCCGCGTCGCGCGCGAGGCGAATCCGGCGATCAAGGTCGAATTGGCCATCATTGCAGCAAGGGCAATGGCTGAACGCGCACAGATGTTCGAACACGCCGTCGGCAACATCGACCTGGCTGATCGGCTCGCCATCCATTGCGACGGAGACGCGGAGTCGCTGGAGAGCCTCAAGGCGTTGCTGGCCGGGTTGCGCCCGGAGGGGACATAAGCGGCATTGGTCGGACTGGTGACAACACCGGCGGAATCGATCCGCTGCAGTTGGTCTTGGGAACGCGACATCTCCGCATGAGACGTCGCAATTTTTCCGACTGACGTTTCACGACACAATCGCGCCCAGTGCACCTCGCATGCAAACCCGGATCGCATCGCCCCCCCTTCCGGTCAGCATCGATCAGGTAACCTCACTGTTGTTGGGGAATCCGTTTCAGAGTCTCCGTCAGCAATTCGTATAGCTTCAACACACTCGCAACCTCAACTCGCTCGTCTGGCGAATGAACATCCACGAGCGTCGGGCCGACTGAGATCATGTCCATGCGCGGATAGGTGACGCCAAAGTAACTGGCCTCCAGACCACAATGGAGGGCCGTTACGATAGGAGCGACCCCGAAACGGGTTTTGTACGACTGTCTCATCAGCCGCAAGATGGCTGAATTGGTATTCGGGCGCCACCCGGAGAAAGCTTCGTTCGTCATTGCCTCCATGCCGCCCAGGCGGAACACGGCCAATAGCCTCTGAGCGAGGTCGTCGCGGCCCGAATCCACCGTGCTGCGCACGTAGATGCCCGCGATGAACTTGCCACCCCCGATTTTCAAGATTCCCAGGCTGGAGGAGGTTTCGACCAGTCCCGACACTTCGTTGCTCATTCGGGTTACTCCGTCGGGACTGCCATAGACCGCACCGATTAGGTCTTGTTGCCCTTTGGCGTCCATGACCGTGGCAGGCAAATCAGCAGGAGTGGCGCGCATCGCAAAATTCGGTTCCGTCGTCGCGAGTTCAGCCCGGACCGTGTGCTCAAATGCCTGGACGTATCTTTCCAGCGCGTTGGCGCGGACCGCGGGCACAACAACCAGGGCTGTCGCCTCTCTTGGGATAGCGTTGTAGCGGTCCCCGCCGGCCATCGTCGCCACGCGCACGCCAAACTGTGACCCAGCACTCCACAGCCATCGCGCCAGCAGTTTCGCCGCACTACCGCGACCCTTGTTGATGTCCAAGCCCGAATGCCCGCCCTGTAACCCAGCCACACTCAGATGGTAGGCCGCCATATCTGCGGGAGTCTTTTCCTCCAAATATGTGGCCTTGCCATCCACATACACCCCGCCGGCACTACCAATGCAGAGTGATCCTTCGGTTTCGCTATCTAGACTAATGAGGACACTGCCTCTCAAGACACCCGGCTTCAGGGCAGTCGCTCCGGTGCCGTTGTCTTCTTCATCTACCGTGAAAAGCGCTTCGATGGGGCCGTGGATAAGATCTTTGGCCTGAAGGATCGCCAAGATGATCGCGACACCGATCCCGTTATCCGCACCCAAAGTGGTGCGGTCTGCCTTCACCCAACCGGCTTCGACATACGCCTCGATCTTATCCTTCTCGAAATCGAACACCTTGTCCGGCGTCTTCTGCGCCACCATGTCCAAGTGCGCCTGTAGGACGACACACTGGCGTTGCTCCATTCTTGCGGTCGCGGGTTTCCGAATAAGCACATTACCCACAGTATCGACCGTCGTTTCCAGGCCCAGATTCCGGCCAATGTCGGCAACGAAGCGGCTGGCTTGCTCCTCATGGTGCGAGGTTCGGGGAATGCGGGTCAGGGCATGAAAGCTCTCCCAGACACGCCTCGGTTCCAAGCTCGACAGCGCACCCTGCAACGACGTCCTGCCTGCTTGGGGATGGGCGACCTGAAGCGGCGGTGTGACCGATTGAGCAGGCCCGGAAGCCATCGACGGCACGAGCAAAGTCAGCAGACCGACGAAGTGTAGCGTCTTCATGATGATTTCTTAGCTCCCTTGGAGACTGGGTCTCAGGGGTGCTGGAATCGGGAGGGGTTTCAGGGGCAAGACCAAGCCAACCTCACAAGACGGCCAAGGACCAAACGGCTTCAAAGACGCGCGGCGGGGCGGCTGGCAATCAATCAGCCTACTCACGACCGACATCATACATTTCAGGCCGCCGTCGGTCAATCGGCATGTCCAGAGGTTCGTGCCGTCGAATTGTCATCTGGTTGAGTGCCGGGGTCGTTCCTATTTTCTTGAATTTGTGAACGGGCGATTTCTTGCGGGGCGGGCGGTGCCGCGCCACCGCCTAGCCCTCGCCGAGTGTGAGCCCTGCGATCCAGCGACACCCGTCAGCTCTTGGATCAATCAGTCGCACTCTTCACGAGTGGAAGCCGCCGCACGCGGCCGGTGCTGATCGTCAAACCGTTGATCTTGCCATCCGCACCGCGTGTAAACGTGATCGTCCCGATGCGCCGATGGTAGAATGTATCGGTCTTCAGGATCGCGAGCGTTACGGGCTCTTCGCGCGCTGAGCGCAACTCGAGTTTGGCGCCGGCGGAGACCGTGAGGCGGCATTTCGCGACCAACTCGTCGCTTGAAAACGTACCGGTAAATGCCGTTATCTGCTCCGACGCGATTTCAGGCGCAACCACGCGCGTGAACTTCGCGGTGCCGACCGTTGCAGAAATGGTCTGCATTTCTTGGGCGGCGGCGTTCACCGGGGGCGGAAACACGACGCGGGCGTTGCTCGTACCCACTCGAAATTCTCCGGGACGAATCGGAATGAGCGGGTCGGGACCACCGGATGCGCTGAGTTTCCCGTCCTTGAGCGTGATTTGCCTTACGTCGTCGGTCTTTTCATTCCAGTAGTTTCCGACTAGCGCCTTGAGCTCGGCTTCTGCCATCTCCATGGCTACTGGCAGCGGGGAAAACACGCCGGGACCCAAAATGATCTCCGCCACTTGGCGCGACAAAACCGCGGGGCGCATGTTGCTGAGGTTGCAGAAGACCGCTATCGCGAGGTCGTGCTCGGGAAAACGAACGACATCCGTTCGGTAACCAGCGTCCGCGCCGCCGTGGCCCACTTCTAGCACCCCGCGTGGCTTCCCAATGACCACGCCGAGCCCATAATCAGTGAAGGAGCCGTCGTTGAGTTTTCCCGGCTCGATGAGTGAGGCGACCAACGAGGGTCCGCCGACGCGAGCGTCGACGAAATTCTGCTCCCAGGTAAGCAAGTCGCCAACGGTGGTGAACAGGCTCGTGGCGCCATAGGTGTCAAAAACCGGGATGCTGATCTTCCACCCGCCGCCGCTCCGCGGCTGATAGGCTGACGTGCGGCCGCGCACGATTTCAGTGTGGTCGCTGTGAAAGTGCGTCGCATTCATGCCGAGTGGGCTGAAGAACCGCGCCGCGGCAAAGTCGCGCAACGTCTGGCCGGAGACGCGTTTCACCACGATCGCGAGGAGCGTGAAGCCGGTGTTGCAGTAGAGATACTCTTCGCCAGGCGCGAAGTTCAGGCTCTTTTGCCGCGAAGCGATCGCGAGCACGTCGGCCTCCGTGACGAGGTCGTCTTCTCGCCAGCCCGCAAGCTGCAGCAGGCTCCATTGATCGCGCAGCCCGCTCGTGTGGTGCGCGAGGTGCGCGAGCGTGATCGAACGGCCGTAATCGGGCAGCTCCGGCACGTGTTTTCGCACATCATCGCTCCATGAGACTTTGCCCTCTGCTGCGAGCAGCGCGACACACGCGGTCGTAAACTGCTTCGAGATGGAAGCGATGTGGAAGATCGAATCGGGAGTGATCGGCACATCGTGTTCGAGATTCGACATCCCGTAGCCTCGCGCAAAAACCACCTTCCCGCTGCGGCTGACTGCGATCGCGGCCCCCGGAGTGCGCGTGTTGTCCCATGCAGAGAAAGCCTGATCGATTTGCTTGACGATCGCGGCGTTGAGCGGTTCGCCCGACTTCGCGGGGGATGTCGCGGCGGTCGCGAGGTGCGTAGTGAGCGTGTAAGCGAGTGCCAGCAGTACCGTGGTGCTCAGAAAAATTCTTATCATCGCATTAGGGCGGAATCTTCCGCGGAAGAAAGTGAGCTGCGATATAGGCTTACTGACAGAAAATCGAGTATTCATAGAGGACGGAGCCGGGAGGGTTTCAAGGGACGGGTGGAAGCACCAAGGCGGCTCCTTAGTCCCCCCACGCCCAAAGTTGGGCTGCACACGGCCCAGCGGCTCGCGGGGCGGCTGGCAATCAATCAGCCTTCTCACGGCAAGTATCGTAGCCCTCCGGCCGCTCGCGGTCAATCGGCATGTTCCGAGGTAAAGTGCGGCACCGTTGCGCTTCCGACGCGGCAGTCTTGCCCGATCCTATCCCACCGACAGCGAAACGCCCGATTTTGCCCGGAAGCCGGTTGGAAGGCTGAAAAACCGGCGCAGTCGATCACAAAAAGTTGGTTATTGGAACAGTCGAAAATCAAGCCCAGCTGCCGTCGTTCGGGAAGCTCCAGCAATCGGAAGATAACGTGGTTTTCCGGGTCCGATCCGGGAGTGGTTTGGCCGCCGCGACCTACTCAGCCAGATCAAGCGTCAGCGCTTGGCTTCGTTCTCGACAATGGTCTTGAGTTCCGCGAGTCCCCGCTCGAATGCGCCGCCCATCATCTTATCCATGTTCATGAAAAGGCCCATGAGCTTGGCGAGGTAGTTTTTGTCCCCTTCCATGGTCCAGGTGACCAGCGTTTGATTCCCCTGTGTTTGAAACGTGAGCGCCATGTTGCCCGTGCCGGCCATCGGCTTGATGAAGATGAGTCGATAGCGGACCACTTCGTTGAGGCGGCTCTCGACGATGGACATGGTGCCCTCGCCGGTCTGGCCGGTGCTCGACCATTTCAGGATTGAACCAACGCCAGTGGCAGGGCCTTCGTAAACGTAGGTGGCTTTGGGGTCGGATTTACCAAACGGATTCCACGTTTGGTATTTTCGCAGGTCGTTCGTCTGGGCGAACACACTGGCAGGTGGAGCGGCAACCGTGGCGGTGCGCACGACACGGTAAGTCGCCGACTGAAAGGCCGCGACGATGGCGATGACGACGAGGAGGATCGCGAGGGCGATAAGGATTTTGATGATCATGGGATAGGGTTTTTTGCTGGCAAATCCGAATGTCGGTGCGGCCTATGACGAAAAGTGAAGATAGGCCTTCAGCATTCCCCCATCGGCATAATTTCCTGGATGACGTTGCTGGCGATGATTGGGCACGCCATAGCGATCTTCTCCGCCTCCGCGAGGGATTTGGCCTTGAAGATGATGTAGCCGGTGGCCGCGCCGGTGTTGCGGCCCAGTTTCCGGGATCCCTTTGGTGTGAACTCTCGGCCCGCGCCAAGGCCGTCCTGCGCTACGATACGGGCGCCGACCTTGGCAAACCACTGACCCCACGATTCCATGATAGCGGGCGTGGGCTTCGTGAAGCCGTAGGAGAGGAAGAGGAATGTTTTCATGGGGACGACGGAGGTTATTGTGAGTTAGTCAGGGGCGAAATATTTTTCACGCCGATTCTTTCAGTTCCTTGAGGAGCGCCGCGCGTAGGCCTGCGATTACCTTCTCGGGCTGGGCCCGCATCTCGCGCAACACTTGCGCCGGGGCGGCGTGGTCGGCGGTATATTTGGCACCCCAGAGAACGAACTCGATCAGGAGGGGAATGAGGTCCACGCCTTTTTCCGTGAGCCGATAGACATACTTTTTCCCGTTTTCCGGGTGATCGGAGCGCACGATGATACCGGCGCATTGCAGACGCTCCAGACGCTCGGCGAGGATGTTGGTGGAAATGCCTTCACCCGCTCCGAGAAACTGGCCGAATTCGCGGAGCCCTTTGAAAACGAGATCGCGCACGATGATCAGCGTCCAACGGTCGCCTAGCACCTCGAGGGCGTTGGTGATCGGGCAGTCGGACCGACGCGGGATTTTCTTCGACACGGCGCAACCGTCACTTTCGACTTGTATTATGCAAGTAAAATTGAAGCATCACTTGCATTAGGCAAGTCAACACCCCGATCCATGACCCGGAAATACCTCCTCGCCGCCGTCGCCTACGTCGTTGTGTCCTTTGCGCTCGCGGCGCCGTGGCACTTCGTCCTCTTCAAGGATCTCTACCACAGCTTCGGCATCTATAACCGCGCCGACCCAATCATCCCGCTCGGTGTGCTTTCGATGCTGGTGCAGGGCGCCGTGCTGGCATTGCTCTACCCGCGCTGGTATCGGGGTGGCTCGCCCGCCGTCGAGGGCATCAAATTCGGTCTCCTCCTCGGGGTGTTTCTCTTCAGCGTGTCCACGCTGGCAAACGCCGCGAAGATCAACGTGAACAGCCTCGGGAACTTCATGGCTATCCAAGCCGCTTTCCATTTCCTGCAATTCACCGCGGCGGGAGCGGCCATGGGACTGGCCTTCGGCCGGCTGGAGTGCAAGGCTGTCTGACATGCCGAGCGATGCGAAACTCATCGCCCGGGTCGAAGCCGCTACGCAGGATTGGCGCGGGTTAGCGCCGAAAAAGATGTTCGGCGGCATGGCCTGGATGCTCCACGGCAACATGTGTGCCGGCATCTGGCGCGACAGTCTCGTCGTCCGGTGCGGACCGGCGGATTGGGCCGACCATTTGAAAAAGAAACACGTCCGCGAAATGGACATCACCGGTCGCAGTATGAAGGGCTGGTTGCTCGTGGACGCGCCGGCCATCGTGACTCCCGGCTGTTTGAAAACGTGGCTGGAAATTGCCCGCAGCTTTGTGTCGACGCTGCCCCAAAAATAAGTAGGCGGCCCGGATAGCAGCCCACGTCGGACATCTGCCGACTACGGTCCGAGATTTCCCGGTGCGTCGCGAATTTCCTGTTCAAGGCACCGTTATTGGGACACGGCGAGCGCCATGCTCGAACGAGGTAGGGATTTATCCAGATCGAGGGGGCGATTTTGGGACAAAGATTTGTCCCGTTCTCGCAGGCGGTTCCCTGAGCCCAAGCACGGCTTGGTGGCGTCAGCATGTCGGATCGCCAACCCCGGAATAACAGTAGCGCACCTTCCAAGGCATCGGAGTTCTGAGATTGCCTAGTCGGCGCAGGTTGTAGACAGAAATAGCATACCAAGTTCGTTCTAGAGGTTTCTACAGTGGAGGCGAAAAATCGGCCAATTTGAAGGAGAATGAGAAAAGCGAGATTTCCGCATAAGGCATGAAATGCAATGGCTGGACTGCACTAGATGACGTGGGCAAAAATCGGCAAAAAGGCCGTTTAACAATTAATCAGCAACTGCTCTTCCGCTGCCTCGCCTAGAAACGAACTTTGGCGGCTTGGGCGGCGCTGTGCTCTTGCCGGAGATGACCATAAGTCTTCATCGCAAGCGCGCCGCCGTCCGAGTGCCCGAGCCATCGCGAGACGGTCGGAATATCGACGCCGGACTCGATGCAGCGGGTCGCGAAAAGGTGCCGGAGATCATGATGATTGATCGGTTTCAGGCCGATAGCCTTGCACGCGGACGCTAACGCGCCGAGGCAGCCGCCGACTCGGAGAATCGGGGCATCCTCCGCTTCCGGCTCGCGCTCGCTTTTGATTTCGGCGAGGAGTGCGGCGAGCGCCGGGAATAGGGGAACAATTCGATAGCTGGAACCGGACTTGGTGCCGGGGATCGTGATCTCGTTTTTGACGGTGTTCACATGACTCCAACGCAGCGCCGTCGCTTCACGTAGGCGTGCGCCAGAATAAGTCAGGAACCGAACCATGTCGGCGCAGTCGGGCGACCAGCGCGCGCCCGCAGTCCTGATCTGTTTGATGATCTCTTCGAACTGTTTCGCGGAAGGCAGTTCCAGCCGTTTCTGTTTGATCCGAGCTTTGGTGATTTCAGCAGCCGGGTTTTTGTAGATCACCCCCAATTCACGGGCGATTTCGAGAACCGCTCGCAGCGTATCCACGCACTTGTTGAACGCCGACGGGGACATTCCCTTGCGGACGGTCTTTACCTTTGGGGCGATGAAACCCGTGCCCTCACGAAGGGCTTTCGCGGCCCAAGCCTGGCAGTCGGTTGGAGTAAGTCGCCGGGCGTCGCGTTCGGCAAGGTCCGGCCACGTCTTCAGGAGGGCCTTGACGGCGATTTCCCGGCGCAACTTGGTGCCGGCCGAAAGGGATGCGTTGTGCTCGGTGCGCTGGCGATAGATGGCCGCGAAACGGCCAATGTTGGTCTCGTTTCCGGTGCCGGCCTCAGTTTCCGCTCTCGCTGCGATGCCTTGCGCGCGGATCTCTTTCTCAACATCGGCGAGCCTAAGTTTTGCGACGGAGAAGACGGTCGTTTCAAGGCCCCGCCATTTCTGCTTGCCGTTGACTTTGACGCGGGCGTAGTAGGTCCCGCTCTGTCGGTTGCGTAGCAGGTTCGTGACGTTGGTTCTTTCCCATCCCTTCTTCTGATTTTTCACGGTGTTCATGCAAAAAGTGTAGAAGATAGGTGTAGAAAAAGCAAATAACGAACTTAATGTGCTTCCGTAAATCCTTGTAGATTAGATAATTGCCCGGGTGGTGGAATTGGTAGACACGCAGGTCTCAGAAGCCTGTGCCTCACAGCGTGGGAGTTCGAGTCTCCCCTCGGGCACCAGCCTTCGCTCGTCCGCGGTGCGGCCGAGCTGCGGCTGGCGGGGCCAGCCAAGATTGCCGGACATGATGTTGGAATTGGAGGCGAAGGCTGTCCGCCGTAGCCAACGGCGAAGGCGGGCCAAGCATGCGAAAACCATTTGGCCATGCTTTGCGTCTACTCTCTCGAATCGGTGCGTGAACCTGGGGAAGTTTGTCTCGGGCGCACCGACGACCAGCGCGCGGAGGGCGGATCACAATGCGGGGCGCTCGGTGCATACGGCGAAACACCGGCCGTGGAATCAGGTCCGCTACCACGCGTTCGCGAATGAGCGGCACACATTCGAGTTCGCGCGCAATCTTAAATTGGGATCGGGCCGGGCGTTTCGCCACAGGCATTTTGCGATTTGAGCTCCGGCGTGGTTCGCCTGCGGCGAGTTGTCTTGGCTGATCTCCTCAGCCTTGTGCCGAAGGCGGTGCCCGCCACCTCTGCCCTCGACAATTCGCCGCGGAGGTTTTGTTTTGCGGCACCGACGTCGCTTCCCGGCGACTCCGTCGGATCGACTCTCCCCATGAGAAACCTCGCTACCCCCGTCCTGCTGGCCCTCGCGACGCTCGCGCATGCCGGCCCGCCCAACATCGTGTTCATCCTCTCCGACGACGTCGGCTATGGTGACCTCGTCTGCTACGGTGCCACCAAGGTCAAGACGCCCAGCCTTGATCGGCTCGCCCGCGAAGGCACGCGGTTCACCGATGCGCACAGCACGGGTTCGGTCTGCACGCCCACGCGGTTCGCCTTCATGAGCGGCCGCTATGCGTGGCGGCAGGCGGGCACCGGCATCGCGCCCGGCAACGCCACGCTGCTCATCAAGCCGGGCACGCCGACAGTCCCATCGGTGCTCAAGCAGGCCGGCTACGCGACCGGCATCGTCGGCAAGTGGCACCTTGGGCTCGGCGAGACCACACCGGACTTCAACCAGGAGATCGCCCCCGGTCCGCGCGAACTCGGCTTCGAATATTCCTTCATCATCCCCGCCACCGGCGATCGCACGCCGTGCGTGTTCGTCGAAAACGGCCGCGTCGTCGGCCTCGACCCCGCCGATCCCATCACGGTCAGCTACGGCACGCGCATCGGCACGGACCCGACGGGACTCGAGCGGCCCGATCTGCTCAAGATCAAGGCCGACCCCAATCATTCGCAGACCATCGTCAACGGCGTCAGCCGCATCGGCTACATGACCGGCGGCATGAAGGCGCGCTGGGTCGACGAGGACATCGCCGACACGCTCACCGGGCGCGCCGTGGCGTTTCTCGAAAAACAGAAGAGCGGCCGTCCGTTCTTCCTCTACCTCGCGACGCACGACATCCACGAGCCGATGGTTCCGCACCCGCGCTTCCGCGGCACCAGCGAATGCGGCTGGCGTGGCGACGTGATTCACCAGCTCGACTGGACCGTTGGCCAGGTGCTTGCCACGCTTGAGCGGCTCGGCTTCGCAAAGGACACGCTCGTGGTTTTCAGCTCGGACAACGGCGGTGCGATTAAGAACACCTACGACGACGGCACGAATGCTCTTCACTCCCGCCAGCCGCCGAACGGCGTCCTCCGCGGCCAGAAGGGCACGCTCTACGAGGGCGGCCACCGCGTGCCGTTTATCGCGCGCTGGCCCGGCCACATTCCCGCCGGCCGGGAGTCGGACGCGCTCCTGGGGCTCGTCGATCTATTGCCGAGCTTCGCGGCCCTCGCGGGGCAGAAGCTTCCCGCGGGCGCCGGGCCCGACGCCGTGGATGTTTCCGCCGCGCTGCTCGGCCAGCCCGGGGCGAAGGGCCGCGCCTCACTCGTGCTGCAGAACAACGGGCAGCAACCGCTCGCGCTGCGCGCCGGCCCGTGGAAGCTGCTGACGCGGCCCAACGGGGCGGCGGAACTCTACAATTTGTCGGCGGATCTTTCGGAGGCCAAGAACCTCGCCGCGGACGAACCCGCTCGCGTGAAGGAACTCGCCGCGCTACTCGCCGCCGAGCGCGCGAAGGACACCCGGTAGGAGCGCCGGCCGCTACGCGCCCGAGTGCGACACGCACTCGGGCGATTGTGCGGACGCAATTCTTCGAGACACCGCGCAACTAGGTTACGGCACTTCGTAGACTTCGACGATCGCGGTGCCGCCGCCGCCGTCGGCTCCGCTCACGCGGGCGCTGTATTGGCCGGGAGCGAGCGTCACGAGCAGCACGGCGTCCTTGCTGGAGGCATTCGCGAGCGCGAACGCGCCGACGGATGCCTGCGTCGTCACGAGCGAGATGTCGCCGGCCCAGTCGTTGTTCTCGGCGATTTTGGCGCCGGTGGCATTGTTGAACAGTTCGAGCTTGGGATCGACCATCGTGCCGCCGAGGCCGAAGGCGGAGCCGAGCGTGGGGCCGACGCCGCGCACGAGCAGCGTGCGCGCCGTGGTGCCGCCGATCACGAATCCGACCGCGAGGTTGGTGCCGGCGTCGATGGTGGTGAGTGTCGAGAGGTTGGTGAGGCGCGGCGTGGTCGCGGTGCGGGCGGTGGCGGCGTCATACATCTCGGCGATGACAGTGCCGCTGGCGCTGCCTTTGCCGGCGACTTGGACGGTATAACCGCCGGCGGCGAGGCCGGGCGAGGCGGGGACGATCGCGGCGTCGAGGCTGCTCGTGGGGAGCGCAAACGCCCCGACGTTGCCGAACGCCGAGGCCAGCACGGCGCCGCCACCCCAGTCATCGTTGGTGGCGAACGGCGTGGCGTTGCCGGCGTTGTTGATCGAGATGACCGGATCGGCGAGCACGCCGCCGAGGCCGAAGGCGGTGCCGAGCGTCGGGCCGATCGCGCGGATGACGAGCGGAAGCGCGCCGCTGGTGCCGGTGCCGCCGATGGTCGCACCGATGGTGAGCGCCTTCGCGCCGGAGCCGGCGATGGTGAGAATCGAGAGGTTGGCGAGCCGGCCGACGGCGGAGGCGTCGGCGTTGATCACGTTGAGCGACGCGGTCGTGCTGACCGCGGAGCCGCCGGCGTTGGTGACCACCACCGAGTAGACACCCGCCTGGGCGGCGGTGGCGGCGTTGACGACGAGGGTCGGGCCGGTGGCGCCGGTGATGTTGGCGCCGTCCTTGCGCCATTGGAAGGAGGGAGCGGGCGAGCCGGCGGCGGCGACGTTGAAGACCACGGTGCTGCCGCTGCCGATAGTCTGGCCTGCAGGCTGGGCCAGGATGGCGGCGGCGATGGTGTTCGTGGTGGGCGGGGTCACGGTGAGCACAGCAGCGGCCGTGGTGACGGTGCCGGCGGCGTTGGTG
>Ga0163199_1001126_pt1 | contig 16634 bp, 18 predicted proteins | sample PL_2010_150m_FD_113537 | JGI IMG/M metagenome (GOLD analysis project Ga0163199, IMG submission 113537) | Freshwater microbial communities from Powell Lake, British Columbia, Canada to study Microbial Dark Matter (Phase II) - PL_2010_150m | ecosystem: Environmental > Aquatic > Freshwater > Lake ... | reverse complement strand
CTCATTTAATTTCGTGTTCGACACATTCTGCATCTTCAACGCTTCGACGCTCGCCGGTTTTGCGGGATGGGTGACGGTGATCGTCCCTAGATCGAATCGCGGCGCGAGGGCATTGCCTTGCGAGTCGATCACGCTCTCAGGTGGATGTGAAGGATCGTCAGCATCAAACACTTTGCCCCAAACCCGATACGTGCCGGGTGGAGTCGCAGGTAAGACGGCGACGCGACGCGCCCACAACGCATAATAATTTTGGTTCCATTGATTCGCCGAGAAAGGCGGGCGCAGCCAACGCGGGAAAGATACATCCGCCTCACTGACTAACAACCCTCTTTCATCTTCTACCGAGATCGTTGGCACGTAGGCTCTATCTAGTTTTTCTTTCACGCCCGCATACAGAGTTACGTCAAACCAATCGCCGGATGCCACTGTTGAATTGAGATCGTAACCATACAACTCTACACCGCCCGCGAAGGAAGCGCGTAACGGTTTGGTGTTGGCGACCTTTTCGCCGTCGAATGATGAAGTGCGGTTGCGATCTAAAACAAAAATCTTGAGAGCAAGCAGTCCTAATCCTAAAACAATTAACGCCGCCCAACCTCTCGTAGAGACGTTGCAGCGCAACGTCTCTTTGGATAACACCTGACAGGTCTTGCCTAATTTAACATCTGCCAGATTGTAAACAGACCTGTCAGGTGTGGCTGCCTCTTTGCGCGTGATCAAAATCGCTAGACACACGATCACCGCCAACACCGAGATCACATCTGCCAGCAACCGCAGCGGTGTTTCGCCGAACTGCACGCGCAACGTGTGTATGCCTGCCGGAACGCCGAATCGAATCATGCCCGATTCGGGATCGGGTTGTATCTCGATTTGTTTTCCATCCACGTCAACGTTCCAGCCCGGATAATAAAATTGTTTATAGATTGCCTCGGTGTTTTGCGCGACGGTGACGGCGTAGTTGGCGTTGAGCGGGTTTATGGATCGTGCTTCAATTTTGGCATTGGTGATCACAAGTCGGTCAGGCGACTTGCCTTCGATCAAAGTATTGAAGAGTTCATCATCTTGCGGAAACTTTTTGACCCACAGCGGCAGATATTCGGAATAGCTGTGCGCGCCTTCCATAAATGTTTCGGCGCGGAACTGGCGGATCGTTTCAGGTGTAGTTGGCGGCGTCACCCCGCAATAGGTGGGAGTCCACCATGATAGGTTGAAGAAGATCAACGCGGCGCTGGCGATCAACATTCGTAGAGACGTTACATGTAACGTCTCTACAAAAACGCCCACCATCACCGCCGCGCCTAACGCCGCCGGAGTCAACATGCGCCACGGAAATTGGAAGAAGGGCATGAGCGGAGTCACATCCCAAATAGGTTGGCTGATTTGTAATGTAAGAAAACAATAGACGAGAGTTGTGAGCATTAAAAAGGAAATGGGGGAAATAAAGGCAAAGGAAATACGGGAAATAAAGGAGATAAAGGAACTTTGGGAAAGAGTCTGACGTTGAGATCGAATCGTGTTGATAATAAAAGTGATCGCGCCGAGTGAGGCGAGTATCGCCGTGATGAGTCCGAGACCGCGTGACGGTGATAGGTTGAAGAGGAGTGGATCGGATGACCATTGAGAATATAACTCGTTTGGCGCGACGAAGTTATTAAAGTATTGCAATACAGTAGAGTCGAGTAAACGATCTGTTCGCACGTAACCGCGTTCGATGAGGACGGGCAGCCAAAAATATGCGGTGATGGCAATGCCTAAAATGATGGCGGCGATTCCAAATTTTGCTTGTCTAAGGAAGTCCGCGAAGGCGGACTTTGTGTTTTTCGCAGGTGCAGTTTCAACTGCTACCGTTAAAACCCATCCGACGATCAACGGCGTTGACATCAGCGCGAGCAAGTTGTGACTTGGGATCAATGCGGCGTAACAGATTGCGCCGAGGATCGCCCAGCGCCACGAAGATCGAATCATCGCGCGTCGGATCGCCCACAATGTAAGCGGTATCCACATCCAACCACTCACCTCAGCCAGCGCGCCACGAAACATGATGTTGTATGCCATGTAGGGCGCAGACATATAGGCGATGGCAGAGACGAAGGCGGCGTGTTCATCAAAGAGATCGCGCGTGAATAAAAACATTCCTAGACCGGCAAGATAAAGGTAAATGATGAGTGTTAAGTTGAGGGCAACAGGATACGGCATCCCCGTTGTTAAGTGAATGGCGACGAGCGGATACGAGGAGAGGGGCGCGTAAAAGTTGAACATGGGGTAGCCGTAGCCGCGCGCCATATCCGGCATCCATCGCGGAAAAAAATTTCCACTGCGGATCGATTCTTCCAGCACGAATGCTTTACGCAAGTGGGCTTGCAGATCGTCGGCGCAGATTCGATTTGATGTTAGGAGCGGTTGAATCAAAATGAGACTAAAGACGAGAAGTGCAACGTAGGGCAATGCGCGGCGCATAGACTGATCGTATATGCTCTTGCGGATTTTTACAAAGTGCTATGTTCGAGTGTGCACGCAAAGGTTGTCACGATGGATCGCAAAATCTCCCGATTTTGCCCGAAGTCGGGAGACTTCGGATTCCGCTACCTGACAAGGTTTGCGTGCACACATGTTCGAAAACAATTTTGACCTATACTTATGCCAAAGAAGTTTGCGGAAGGAGATTGTGATGTTTTCTGAAAAACAGCGTTTTCAAATTTTTGTGGCACTGGGCATTGTGGCTGTATTTACTTTGCTGCCGCTTGCGGCGCGCGCCTCGAATGGCGAGTCGTTGCCGGCGGATCAATTTCAGACGAATGCGGCAGGAACGGGCACCGCTTTTCGTGAGACGGTGAATGCGCGCCTGACAAACGTCAAAGGCACCGCCGAAGCGGTTGGCACCAATGCCGCCTCAACGGCGCAGGCGGCGCGCACAAAAGTTGCGGGCACCTCTACCGCCATCGGCGAAAAAGCAATCGCCGCGCGCACCAATGTTGCTGGCACGGCAACCGCGTTTCGCGAAAAAGTTAATGCAACCGGCACGGCGGCTCGCGCAAAAGTTTATGCCACCTCCACATCGTTCAAAGCAACATTAGATACAGTCCGCACCGTCATTCCGGCGACGGCAATCGCGGCGAAGGCGACGATCAATGCTGCCTCGACTAGCATCAAAGCGACGGTCAGCGCCGGTGGCACCAGCTTTATGGCGACGGCAAAAGCTGCCGGCACAAAAGTGGCAACAGTTTTCGCGCCGCTTGCCGATCCCAAAACGGCGATTGAATTTTATGCAAAGAACGTTCTCGGCACAGAAGTTGTCGTGGTGAGCGCGCGCCGTTCTACTTCATCTGATGGTAAGCGATTCTCGAACACCGATTCGGGCGGACAGATTAATCAGATCGGGTTGGGGTTTGCCTCAGTGAGCAACTATGCCACTCTCACTAACGGCGAAGCGATGGTCAGCTATGGGTTAGCGGGCGCGATCAATCAAAACTTGGAAGCGGGGTTGGCGGCGGCGAGCGTGGGTGTCTACTCGCTTAATGTCGGCGACACTGGCACGCTCGATTCTGAGAAAGCGTTGACGCTTGCCAAGAACACCTACCCCAAACTTTCCGGTTACGATTACAAGCCGGTGATCACGCAAAAAGGATATGCTTGGATTTATTCGAAAGGCAAAACGGAGAATGTGCCGCAAAGCTTAGACGCGGGCGGCGGCATGATCATTTTCTATGTCTTGCCCACATCCACCAACAAAGCGAAAGTGACGGTGACTGTTGCGCTGGGTGGCTTCGCGGCGATGTCGCCGTAAAAGAATATGACTCGATTTGCAAAATATGCGTGGAGCGTGTTGATCTACAACGTCGCCGTGATCCTCTGGGGAACTTACGTGCGCGCGACGGGGGCGGGCGCGGCGTGCGGCGCGCATTGGCCCCTGTGCAACGGCGAATTGATTCTGCTTGCGCCACAAACGGCAACGCTCGTCGAATACTCGCACCGTTTGATGAGCGGACTTGCCTTAATCTCCGTCGTCATTTTAATTATTTGGGCGTTTCGTGCTTATCCCAAAAAACATCTGGCGCGAGTGGGCGCAACGCTCTCACTCCTCCTTATGATCAGTGAAGCCCTCGTCGGCGCGGGCTTGGTTTTATTTAAACTCGCCGGCGACAACACATCCATCACGCGCGCCTTCACCACTTCCATTCACCTCGTCAACACATTTTTACTTCTTGCCGCACTCACTCTTACCGCGTGGTGGGCGTCGGGTGGTCGCGCCTTGCATTTAAGATCCGATAGAAAAAGTTGGCTGTTCATCATCGGGTTTGTGGGGATGTTGGTTCTAGGCACCAGTGGAGCGATTGCCGCGCTGGGCGACGCCCTCTTTCCGGCGCAAACATTCGCCGCAGGTTTCGCCGCCGATTTGGATCCCGCCTCGCACCTTTTTCTTCGCTTGCGAATCTTCCACCCCGTCATCGCCATCGCCGTCGGACTTTACGTGATGATCCTCTCAGCCTCATTTGGACTCGCGCATATACAAGCAAAACGATTCGCCGCAACGTTGATCGCCATCATCGCTTTTCAATGGATCATCGGCGTGGTCAACGTCCTCTTGCTCGCGCCTGCTTGGATGCAGATGTTTCATTTGTTGATCACCGACGCGCTGTGGATCATTTTTATATTGATGATGGCAACCCTCTTCGGTGACGCCGCCACCGTTGGTGAAACTTTACCCCTAACCGCCCAATGAACTTTGACACCGTCCGCAAAGAATATGCCACGCGAGGCTTAAACGAATCCGATCTCGATCCGAATCCCTTCACTCAATTTCAACGCTGGTATGAAGAAGCGGTTGCCGCGGACGTGATCGAGCCAAACGCGATGACGTTGGCAACCGCGACTCGCGACGGCATCCCATCAGCGCGAACCATTTTACTTAAAGGATTCGACGAACGCGGTTTCATCTTTTATACAAATTACGAGAGTCGAAAAGGCAAAGAGATTGCCGAGAACCCTAACGCCGCGCTGGTGTTTTATTGGGCAACGTTTGAACGGCAGATTCGAATCACGGGAGCGATCAACAAAATCTCGCCCGAAGAATCCGAAGCCTACTTCAAGAGTAGACCCATGGGCGCGCGGTTGGGCGCCTGGGTCTCACTCCAGAGTCAAGTGATTCCCAATCGTGAAGTGTTAGAAGAACGATTGACCGAGTTAATGAACGAATTCGCCGACACAGAGAATATCCCCATGCCGCCGTATTGGGGCGGCTATTGTCTTGTGCCAAGCGCGATTGAATTTTGGCAAGGCAGAGTGAATCGCTTGCATGATCGATTCCGATACACTCGACAAGAAAATGAGTGGTTGATTGAGAGACTGTCGCCATAAATAGCTGTTACGACATCAAGCGTCTGTTAGCCCGCGCAGAGCCTGTCCTGAGATTGTCGAAGGACGGGCTTGGCTTTTTGTCGCCGCGATTTTTAATCGCCCGCGCACATGGTAAAATCATTTTATGGAATCACAAATCCCCGTTGAACAACTTCCGCGCAATCGCCAGACCGAAGCGATCCACAAACACGAAACATTTTGGCAAATTTACCTGCCGATGGTTTTGGGATTCGTGATCGCCACAGGCGTGTGCGCGCTGTCGGCATTCGCCGCGAGCGGCGGCGGAAGTTCGGTCAGCGGCTTGTGGGCGAATGTTTCGCTGATGTTTTTGATCGTGCAGATCATGATCGTCTTGATCCCACCGTTTATCATCCTCGGCACGCTCATTTATCTGATTCAATTTATTTTGCGTCGCTCGCCGCCTTACTTTAAGATGGCGCAAGATTTTATGGCGCAGGTTTCGGCACAGACAAAAACTATTTCAAACTTTATCGCCGAACCGATGTTGGCAGTGAAGGCGGCGACGGATGCGCTGGAACAAATTTTAAAGATGCAAACCGGGCGCGGAGGCGAACATGGAAAATGAAATAGATCCCGATTGGAAAATGAAAGTGATGATCATCGGCGGGGTGGTGGGCGCGGTGGTCGGCGTGGGCGCGGCGTATATCTACGTGCGTAAGTTGGAAGAGAGCGGCGAGAAGCCGGGTATCGCCACCAAAGAGGCGGTGGCGGTTGGGTTCTCGTTGGTGTCGTTGTTGCGACAGATCGCCAATATGGGTAGCTAAACCCAAACCTCACAGGTTTTCAAAACCGGTGAGGTCTTTTTTTGCCTCTTGACTTCCCTTATCCATCAGGTGTATAAAAATGAACGCTCGTTCATTTTTATATGGCAGACGATAAGGCACTCACTAAAGGGGAAAAGACTCGCGTAGCGATTATTAACGCGGCGCATAAAGTGTTTTTGCAAAAAGGTTTTCACGGCACGAGTATGCGCGAGATCGCCGACGAAGCTGGACTGGCTTTAGGCGGTCTCTACAACTACTTTGACAGCAAAGAGAAAATCTTTGGCGCGGTGTTGGATGCCTATCATCCCTATCGGGTGATCTTGCCTGCGTTGGAACAGACTCAAGGCGATACTGTGGAAGAGCTTGTGCGTGATATGGCGGCGAAAGTGCGCGAAGGAATGGCGGGTGTGGAAGATAATCTTCTTCCATTGGTGTTCATTGATTTCTTGGAGTTTCGCGGGCGCTATCTTAAGCGCATTGTCGCCAAGATTATCCCATCGGGGTTATCTTTCTTCCGAAAATTTGGTTCGCTCAAAGGCAATCTACGTAAGATACCCCATCCTGTTATGCTACGAGCATTAACAGCGTTGATCATCGGCTATTTTCTTACGGATCTGATCGCGCGCGATTTGCTTTTTGTTAAACAGCAAATGCCCAAAGATTCTTTTGAACAGATGATCGAAATTTATTTGCACGGCATTGTTCAGGAGTAACTATGCGTCTCCTCTCTCTTATCCGCAAAGAATTTATTCAAATCATCCGCGACCCGCGCACGTTGGGGATGATTTTTGTGATGCCGGTCATGCAGCTTTTCCTGCTGGGGTATGCCGCCACTAACGATGTCCGCAACATCTCCCTCGTCGTCTTCGATCAAGATAAATCGCCACAGTCGCGCGAACTGCTCGATGCTTATCGCGCCGCCGATTACTTCCGACTCGACTACGATGTCAACGACGAAGAATCGATTCGCTATTTGATCGATTCGAATCGCGCCCGCGCGGCGATCATCATCCCGCCCGATTACAGTCAGAAGATCGCCAGTGGTCGCGTGGCGCAAGTGGCATTTGTGATTGACGGCTCTGATCCCACAGTGGCTTCCACGGCTCTCGCCGCGGCGAATCTGATCGCGCAATCGAAATCTACGGCGATCATGACAGGACGTCTTGCGGCGCGTGGGCAGGCGGGCGCCATCCAATTGCCGGTGGAGACCCGCACCCAAGTTTGGTATAACCCCGATCTGGTCAGCGCCTACTTCATGATCCCGGCGTTGATCGGTCAGATTCTTTTTACGATCACCATTATCTTGACCGCTGTTTCGGTGGTGCGTGAACGTGAACGCGGAACGATTGAGCAGTTGATCGTGACGCCGATCCGATCGTGGGAGTTGGTCGTCGGCAAGATCACGCCTTACGTGGTGATCGTATTTATAGACATGATCGAAGTGTTGGTCGCCGGGGTGTTGATCTTTGGCATCCCGATCAATGGCAGCCTGCCGTTGCTGCTGATTTTGTCGGCGCTGTTTCTTGTTACCACGTTGGGATTGGGATTGTTTATCTCGACGATTGCCAACACACAACAAGAAGCGATGTTGTCGGCGATGTTCACGATGTTGCCGTCAATTTTTCTTTCCGGCTTTTTCTTTCCTATTGCCGCTATGCCGTTACCGTTGCAGTGGATTAGCTACCTCATGCCGCCGCGCTATTATTTGATCATCGTGCGGAGTATTATCCTCAAGGGGTCAGGGGCGGAGAATCTAGTCGAGGAGATTGTTGCGCTTTCGATCTTTGCGGTGGTCATCATGGGCGCCGCCGCAATGAGATTTAAAAAGAGACTTGATTAGTGGAAGTTGGACGCTTCGCGTGGACGTTGGAAGTTGGATCGCGCATCCAACCTCTAACCTCTAACATCCAACCTCTAAAACATTATGCACAGACCTGATCCCAAAAAAGTTGCTCCCATCGTCCTCGCCGTCATCATTATTGGCGGCGGGCTTTGGTGGTGGTTTAGCCGTCAAACGCAAAATGGAGTCATTAAAGCCTCTGGCACGATTGAGGCGGTGGAGGTGGTGATCGCCCCGGAGCTCGCCGGGCGTGTTACGGCGATCAACGTTTCTGAAGGGCAAGCCGTCACTGCCGGGCAAGTCCTCGCCACTTTGGATGATTCACTGTTGAAAGCGCAACGCTCGCAAACGGCGGCATCATTGGCGCTCGCCGAATCCAATTTCAATTCGATGAAGGATGGCGCCTCGGCGCAGCAACTCGCCTCGAATATCTCACGCGCCGAGAAAGAATTAATTGATGCTCAACGCGCGCTGGAAGATTTAAACAGCGCCTCGCCGCTCTCACTGGCGCAAGCCGAAAAAGATTTGGCGCAAGCTAAAGATACGTTGGACAAAGTGCAGGATGATTTGAGCAACCTGATCAATCCTGATCTCGATTATTACCAACGCCAACTTAACAAGGCGCAAGATGCTCTGAACTCGGCGCAAGAGCAAACGACGGTGAACGACATCGGTCTGATCAGCGCGAATTTAAAAACGGCGCGCGACCTGTTGAAAAAATTTAATGACGACGTGATCAAAGAAACGTTGGATGCGATTCAAACGTGCGTCACTGTCCAACCTTGTCCCGATAAACAAGTGATATGGCTGGGCAAGGGAATGAAACTGCAAGACGCCCGCGACATTTATACCGGTGTGGCGAACAACGTCAAAGTGTTAGAACTCCAACTGACGCAAGCCCAACGTGCTAACCAGATCGCCCTCGACGATACCAAGAAGCGGCTCGACGATGCCAAGACAAATTACAGCGACGCCAAGAGTCCCGATTCGCTTAAAGTAGCTATTGCTAAAAGTAATGTGGATGTGGCGAAGGGGCGCGTGGCGGATGCTCAACGTAATTACGATAAGGTAAAGAACGGCGTTGACCCCGACAAGCTGGCATCGGCGAAGGCGCGTGTGGATAGCGCCAAAGCGAGTCTTGCTTCGGCGAAGGCATCTTACGAATCAGATCGCATGAAGAACGCCCAAGCGCAACTGGACGTGGCACAAGCCGCCGTAAAAATTTTAGACGTGCAAATTTCTAAACTCAGTTTAACCGCACCCGTATCCGGCACGGTCCTCTCTCGCGCGATTGAGCCCGGCGAGTTCGTCTCACCCGGCGCCAGTGCCTTTGTCATCGCCGATCTGAATCGACTCAAAATCACCGTCTACGTTCCCGAAGATCGTTACGGTCAAATCAAACTTGAACAAAAAGCGAATGTCAGCGTGGATTCATTTGCCGATCAAACTTTTGTCGCTGTAGTGACTCACATTGCCAACCGCGCCGAGTTCACGCCGCGCAACGTGCAAACCGCCGAGGGGCGCAAGACGACGGTGTTCGCCATCAAACTTTCGATTGAGAATCCGGATGGCAAACTTAAACCGGGGATGCCGGCGGATGTTAAGTTTAGTAAATAGTATTTGGTAATTGCATCAGCCAATTACTAATTACCAATTACCAATGATATTAGTTGAAGCCCACGATCTTCATAAACACTTCGGCGCAACTCACGCCGTGAACGGTGTGAGCCTGAATGTGAATGAGGGCGAAGCTTATGGTCTTGTGGGTCCCGACGGCGCGGGCAAGACCACGACGATACGTTTGTTGGTCGGTGCGTTAACAAGCGCGGGCGGTAGCGTGACTATCGCCGGACACGATCTACACTCGCATGGAGAAGAGGCGCGATCGGTGATCGGTTATCTGGCGCAGCGATTCAGCCTCTACGTTGATCTCACCGTCGTCGAGAACTTGCGTTTCTTTGGCGAAGTGCGCGGCGTGGCGCGAAATGAAATTGCCGCCCGATCTGCCGAACTTTTAAAGTTCGTAGGCTTGAATGGATTTGAAGATCGACTCGCTGGAAATTTATCAGGCGGGATGAAACAAAAACTCGGGCTGGCTACTGCGCTGGTGCATCGCCCGCGCGTGCTGCTGCTCGACGAACCGACCGGCGGCGTGGACCCGGTGACGCGCCAAGATTTTTGGCAGCTCATTATGCGTTTGCTCGCCGACGGTGTGGCGGTGATCGTCAGCACGCCGTATATGGATGAGGCAGAACGCTGCAACCGTCTCGGCTTTATGTATGGCGGGCGCATTTTGCTCGAAGGCTCGCCGCGCGAGTTGACCTCATCACTTAAAGATCATGTTCTGGAATTAATGGCCTCGCCCAAAGATAAAGCGCGGGTGATCACGATCAAAGATGAAGATGTGGAAGATGCCATTGTGTTTGGGGATCGGCTCCACCTGCGCGTGCGCGATCGCGAATCGGTATTGAAGCGGTTGCCCGCCGCGCTTGCCGCCGACGGTGTCACCGTGAATCGTTTGCGTCCCATCGCGCCGAGTCTCGAAGATGTGTTCATCTCATTGTTAGAAAAAGCGAAGGCGGCGTAATGTCAGACGTTGTGATCCGTGTTGACAATCTTCTAAAAAAATTTGGCGACTTCACCGCCGTCAACAACATTTCGTTTGAAGTGCGGCAGGGCGAAGTGTTTGGTTATTTGGGTCCCAACGGCAGCGGCAAGACGACCACCATGCGGATGTTGCTCGGGTTGATTCAACCTACTGCCGGTCAGGCTTCGGTCTTCGGATTCGATTGCGTGCGCGAGACCGAACAGATTCGTCCGCGCGTTGGCTACATGAGCCAGAAGTTTGCGCTGTACGAAGAATTGACCGTGCGCGAGAATTTAGTTTTTTACGCCGGCGTGTACGGTATGCGCCCTGCCGAGTATCGCCCGCGCGTGAGCGAATTAATTGAGATGATTAACTTGAGCGGGCGCGAGAATGATCGCGCCGGACAAATTTCCGGCGGCTGGCGGCAGCGACTGGCGTTGGGCATTGCTTTGGTGCATCAACCTAAACTTTTATTTTTGGATGAACCAACAAGTGGAGTCGATCCCTCAGCGCGGCGCGAGTTTTGGGATTTGATTTACACTTTGGCAGAACAAGGCACAACGGTTTTTGTTAGCACGCATTACATGGACGAAGCCGAACACTGCGGGCGGCTCGGCATTATGTTTCAAGGACAGATCATGGCGATGGATACCCCTGAAGCCTTGAAGCAAACGAAAATTAAAGGACCGGCGTGGAACATCGTTACCACTCCACTCATCCCCGCGCTTGAATCGTTGACGGCGACTCACGGCGTGCATCGCGCCGGATTGCTCGGCGATCATCTGCACGCCATCACCGATCGCGGCGCGCATACAGTTCAAAGTTTGCAAAGCGCGTTAGCCGAGCGTGGTTTTGTAAATGCGCTTGTGGAAGAAACTGAGCCGACGCTGGAAGATGTGTTTATTGAGTTAGCGGGGCATGAGGTGAAGGTGGAATAAAAAAACGCCTCGCAGTGCGCGAGGCGTTTTTATTCATCCAAGTTAATATACGGCATGAATTACGCGGCTCGAAGTTTCAGAGTGTAAGTCGCTTTTGCTTTTAGCAACGCCACGCGATCACTTTCTTCCAACAAAACATCCATCTCTGTTTTCAAGGCTTTCGCCAATTTCTTTTGACGATTCAACCGCAATAGTTGCTTGAGCCGTTTCTCGTGGCGTGAAGCCAGCATTGATTCGGCGAGGGCGCGCAGTTCTTCCGCGCTGACGCCAATCAACGGTTCAAGCGCGAGTTCACTTTCTTTCAGAAGCGCAGAGACGAGTTTACGTTGCGACGGTTTTGGCAGTTGTCTTGCGGCGACAAGGACTTGTTGAAAATCTAATGTGAGCATGATCTGTTTACCTTAATGAATAGACTACGCTAATCGCAATGTCGGTCTTGCTTTTACTTTCGGATTAACCAACCGTGATTTTAGCGGCGCGAGATCATCTACTTCGACAAAGATGATCTTTGCTTTGCGATCTTTACGTTTTGCTTTTCGAGCCGAAGCAAGATTGATTCGATAGAGCTGCGAATCGTATTTAGGCAACAGCACAATCTCTGCGCCCGATGGAATGTATTCAAGCGATTCGGGATGCTCTAACAAATATCGCTCAAACTCAAAAGAGAGCGTTATGTTTTTTTCGATAACTGCATTTGTGTTGTATTTCATTGTTTCTTCTCCTTCAACTTTGATTCATGCTCGTCGCGGTATTTCTTCCAATTTGTTTTGATGTCCCGTTCGCCCATCGTTAGCACATCGGCAAAACTCTGCCCATAAAATTCCTCTTTCGTTTCTCGCTCAAAAGGATGGAGTATATCTTTGTGCGCTCTGCCATGCGCGGTATCGTAACGCACAATTGCTACCCATTCGTCGCCAATCAAAGCTTCATACTGAATGCTGAAGTATGTGATACGACCACTCTTGAGAGTGTGACGATAACGAAAACGATCTGCGCGTTCTAATGATAAGTAGTGGAGATATTCTTTATCACTCATGGGGCATCCCTCTTTGTTGAAAAATTATACACCCTTCACGGGCAAAACTTCTTTGCCCCATCCCACAACTCCTTCATCACTTTCATCGGATACAAAACCGAATCACCCTCACCACTGCTCGTTCCCGTGAACGCTTGCATCGGTTGATCCCATCCCGTTTGCACTTCAAACGAAAATAAATTTGCGTCCAGCATCTTTGATGTAAATGGCGACCCCTTTGAATCTGTAGTGAGCAACTCGATTCGTCCATCGGCATAACTTCTTCGCGCAAAATTTTCTTTGCCCAACGTCACGCCAATCGTTTGATAATTCCACACTTGCGGGATGGGCTGCACGTCGGTCAGATATATGCGGATCGTGCTGTTGGGATAGTAGCCGAACTCGCGCTCGACTCGTGCAATGTCCAGATACGCGGGCATGCCGCCGTGATGCCCTGGTGCATCGTTCACACTTTGAGCGATCACCGTTCCGCCCGAATCTCGAACCTCTTGCGCGTCGAGAGTTGGATCGAACAGAAGCGTTTGATTCACATCAAAATTAATTGCCATGCCAAACGATTCGGGCAGACGTTTGTTGTGGACGATGATCAGTTGACGCCATCCTGCTTTGAGGTTTCTTGCGCCGTCAATGTTCAATGCGCCGATGCGCGTGTTGATCTTGATTCCGATGTTGTCCCATTCAAAACGATAGACTCCTACTTCCACATTTGACTCATTCCGAAAGACGCACACGCTTCGCGGCGGCGTGGGTGATAAGGTTGACAGCGGATTAACTGTACCAAAAGGCGTGAGTGCAGGTGGCTGAGTAACAGGAGTTTTAAAAAGAAGATTAGGAGGAATACCGCTACTCGGAGCAGGTCCGGATAACGAAATCATTACGATAATGATTAGCGCGAGTAAGAAGGCGAATGTAGTGAAGGGTAAGTAGCGGCGCATAAACAATCAACAATCAGAAATCCCAATGAGTATAATGCCACAATGCGAATCGATTGGCGACAAATTTTTTTGTGGAGCACGCGGGCGATCCTCATCTGGGCATTGCTGCGTTTGCCGAGTGTGCCGCGTCCGCTCATCGTGTTGGGTGAACCACAAACCGTGAAGACGACATACCCCAAAACGTGCGTGCATACTCGCATGGAAAACGAAGTAGAGGAATGGAAAATCCAACGCACGCTGATCATGGTGCGCGAGATGGGCGCGCCGTTCATTGTCGAATATTTTCCGTGGGCCTATTACGAAGGTGCGGAAGGCAACTACGATTTCACCCATCCTGATTACGTGATCGATCACGCGCGGAATCAGGGCGTCACCGTCATCGCCCGTTTGGGCATGGTGCCGCAGTGGGCGCGTAAGAAGAACACAACAGACACCTATCTCGACGAAAAACATTACGCCGACTTTGCCAAGTTCGTCGGGAAATTTGTCGAGCGTTATCGTGGCAAAATTAAATACTTGATTATTTGGAACGAACCGAACTTGTCGTTGGAGTGGGGCTATCGCCAAGTTGACCCGCAGGGATATGTGGCGATGCTACGCGAAGCGTATCGCGCGGCAAAGGCGGCGAACCCTGAGATTCAAATTTTAGCGGGCGCACTCGCCCCGACGCTCGAACCCGACTCATCCGACTTGGCGATGAACGATCTGATCTATTTGCAAAAGTTGTACGACGCGGGCTTTGCAAATTACTACGACATACTCTCCGTGCACTCTTATGGTTTAAGTTTCGCGCCCGACGACCCGCCTGCGCTTGACGCTTTAAATTTTCGCCGCGTTGAACTGGTGCGTGAGAACATGATCAAGAATGGCGACGCCCAAAAGAAAATGATGATCACCGAAGCGGGCTGGAATGATTCGCCGCGTTGGACTCGCGCCGTGAAGCCCGCCGCGCGCGCCGAGTACACAGTGCAAGCCTACGAGTTCGCCGAAAAAAATTGGGATTATGTGATGGCAACGTGTATATGGGCGTTTCGTTTCCCCGCGCCGCTCTACACTTATGGCGATTACTATGCGTTTGTGACTCCGGACTTCACGCCGAGGGTTGTTTATGAGGTGGTGAAAAAATGGAGCGGGAACTAAAGGGAAATGAAAGAAATGGGGGAAATGGTGGTTGGGTGGTTGGAGATTAGAGATTAGAGATTTGAAGTTTGGAATTTGGGATTTTTTAGCAGTTGTGCTAAAGTGATTCGCAACGAGGTGCGCTATGGTGATTATGCTTGATAACTATAAACTTCCCGAGAAAGGGAAAGTAGACTTGAATGTTCAAGCGTCATTTGAGATCAAGATCACTGCCGAAGAAGCGCAAAAGAAAGTGCGTTGGTGGCTGCGAGACAACGTAGGGATGTTGTTGGACGCTGATCCGCCTCAGCTGGTTATTGGCGACATCATAGTGTGGCGTGTGCCTGTCTATGTTAGCTATCCGCACACGGGGCGGTTTAGCAATGTGGGCATGGCTCATGTGGATGTGGTGAGCGGTGAGATCGTTGATCCGGAGGGTGCAAAGAAGGCGATGGAAGAGTATTACGAAAAAGAATTAAAGCATCGTATCCCGCCTTACAAGACGCGCGATCAGCGGACGGAATCTAAAGAATCATTTCCAATGCCAGAGCCAAATTTTGTTGCCCTGCGTGATAAAAAATCTTAGGCAATGAAGCCCGCACGCTTATCAGTCCCTTATCTGCGACAGCGTCAAGAAGGTGAGTGTGTGGTCGCTTGTGCCATGATGCTTCTACAACATCTGGGTGTCTCAGCCGAGTATGATCGCCTCTTGCAATTGTTTGGCACGCAACACTTTGGTACATTCTCTTCGCAGGTACGCAAACTCGAATCGCTCAATCTTACCGTCATCTACAAACATGGCACGTTTGATGAACTTGCCGAACATTTAGCAAACAAGCGCCCCTGTATCGCTTTTGTGATGACAGGTGAGTTGCCGTATTGGACTGACAACACCAGCCACGCCGTCGTCGTTGTCGGATTGGACGACGACTTCATTTACTTGCATGATCCAGATTTTGAACAAGACATCCAAGTTCCGCGCGGCGATTTTGATTTGGCGTGGCTGGAATGGGATGAGATGTATGCGACGGTGATGAAAAAATAAAACCCCCAAATGAAACTCTTGACCAAACGGACATTGTTTTTTTGTTCATTGTTCATCCTCTCATTGTTCATTGTCTGGTCTCTGCTCCCTCCCGAAGACCCATCTTGGCAACGTATCCAACAACGCCACACCATCACCTTCGCCACCGATGCCACCTTCCCGCCGTTTGCCTCGTTGGATGAGAAAGGAAATTTTTTCGGTTTTGATATTGAGCTGGGCAACGAATTGGCAAAACGGCTCGGAGTCAAAGCGGAGTTTGAAGCGGTGTCGTACGATGGCTTGCTCGGTACGTTGATTGTGAATCGCGATGATGCTGTGTTGTCGGCGTTTGTGATTCAGCCGGAGCGAAGCAAAGACGTGAGTTATACGCCATCGTATTTCAATGCGGGCGTGGTGTTGGTGACCAGAGTAGAGCAAGATGGCATCTTGCTCAACAACGTAAAGCAAGATGGCATCTTGCTCAACAACATGGCAAACAAAACTCTTTCGGCTGAATATGGATCAGAGGGCGATGCACTGATTCGTAAGTGGAGTCGAGTCACGGTTGGGCTTAAGGCGTTGCCGATGAAGGATTCTATTGAAGCGATGCAGGCGGTTGAGCAGGGCAAAGCCGATGGGGCGTTGGTGGATGCGGTGAGTGCGTATCAATATATATCGCGTCGAGACGTTCCGCAGATATTGCGTAGAGACGTTCCGGCGGAACGTCTCTACAATTTAAAGATCACCGCCCGCATCCCCGAAGCCGACGCGCACTATGTGATGGCGGTTTCGATCAAGAGCCCGATTCTGTTGCGCGAACTGTCTCGTGCGTTGGATGAAATTAGTAATGATGGAACGATGAGTCGGTTGAGGGTGAAGTGGTTTGGCGAAGCGGCGAGGTAGCAGAATGTGGGATGGCTGATGAGGATATAATTGGCTTGAAAGGAAGAGTCGCTATGCAAAGTATTGTCTTACATTCGCATTCTGGGCAAGATGGTGTTTTAAAACTCGAGGT
>Ga0163199_1001125_pt1 | contig 16636 bp, 14 predicted proteins | sample PL_2010_150m_FD_113537 | JGI IMG/M metagenome (GOLD analysis project Ga0163199, IMG submission 113537) | Freshwater microbial communities from Powell Lake, British Columbia, Canada to study Microbial Dark Matter (Phase II) - PL_2010_150m | ecosystem: Environmental > Aquatic > Freshwater > Lake ... | reverse complement strand
GTCATCCACATTGCTCGGCCGGTGCAGCGTCACGACCCCGTAACCGCGCGGTGCGAGCCCGAGCGTCTCGCGCAAGCCTTGGCGCTCGATCTCCGGTCGCATCATCTCCAGCGAATCGATCATGATGTTGCCGACCCGAACGATGCGCTCGCGCGGAATGCCCTCCCGCATGAGATTCTCGTCGGCATCTTCAGACGGCGTCCACAGCAGATCGGCCAGCACGTCGGTGGCCAGGCGATTGAGCTCTTCCGGCATGCTGCGGTCACGGCTGCGCAATCCTGCTTCGAGATGCGCCACACGGATGCCGAGTTTCGCCGCAGCCAGCGTGCATGCCAGCGTGGAATTCACGTCCCCCACCACCACGACCCAATCCGGCCGCGTCTCCTTGCAGGCCTTTTCATAGGCGACCATCACGCCTGCGGTCTGCTCGGCGTGCGTGCCGCTGCCCACGCCCAGGTGCAGTTCCGGATCCGGCAGTCGCAGATCGCGAAAGAACGCATCGGACATGTTCGCGTCGTAGTGCTGCCCGGTGTGCACCAGACGCACCCTGCACCAGGCCGACTCGCGGACCAGCGCGTGATAAAGCGGCGCGACCTTCATGAAGTTGGGCCGCGCCGCAGCCACGAGATCAACCAGCACCGTCATTGCACAACTCCCTTTTCTCCCGCCGCCTGATCGAGCACGGCGAGCATTCGACTGGCAAGCACGTCCCGGTTGAAGCGGCTGGTGACGAACTCGCGCCCCGCCTTGCCCATGGCGACACACTCTTCCCGGTCCGCCGCGAGCCGGAGGATCGCAGCCGCGAGCGCCCCGGAATCCTCAGGCGGTATCGGAATGCCTGCCTTTGCTTCCTTCAACACAGCTTCGCTCTCCCCCTTCACGCCGAGGATGATCGGCCGCGCGGTGCTCATCGCCTCGAACATCTTCGAGGGCAGCACATGCCGGAACAGCGGCGAATTCCGCAGCAGCACCAGCGCCACGTCGCAAAAACGCCAGTACTCCCTGACCTCGGCCTTGCTCACCGAGCCGGCAAAATGCACGTTGACCAGGCCGCGCCGATCGACGTCGGCCATCAGCGCTTTCTCTTCGGCGCCCGCCCCCACCAGTACGAAGGCAATGTCGTCGCGCTCGCGCAGTTGCTCGGCCGCGTCGAGCAGCGTGCCCAGCCCGTGTGCAAGGCCAATGGTACCGACATACGCCGCAACAAACTTGCCTTTACAGTCAAACTTCTGTGCCAGCAGCTCGGACCGTTCGCCCGGCCGATAGGCCTCAAGGTCTGCGCCATTGGGCACGACCTCGATCTTGCCAGGATCGATGCCGTTCTTCGATAGTATCTCGCGGAATGACTGCGTCACGCTCACGATCCGCGTCGCCTTGCGGTACAGAAAATACTCCAGCTTGCGCAGCGCGCGGATGAGCGCCGTTTCCTTCATCGCGCCGACGGCCACGATCGAATCCGGCCACAGGTCGCGCAGCTCGAACACCCACGGGCGCCGCTTCAATCGCGACACCACGTAGGCAGCGCACGGCGTGAAGAACTGCGGCGAGGTCGATACGATCACGTCCGCACGTGGCAGAAAGGGTGTCGCGAGTATCGCCGAGACCATGAAGCTCACATAATCGAGCGTGCGGCGCAGGAAGCCTTCGTTCGCCGTGATGTAAGTCCAAAGACGAATGACATCCACGCCGTCGATCCGCTCGCGCTGCCACAAGCGGTTGCGATAACCCTCGAAAATCTTCCCTGCCGGAAAGTTCGGTGCCGTCGTCACCACCGTCACGCGATGCCCTGCTGCAACCCAGCGCCGCGTGTGCTCGTGCGTGCGCGAGGCCGGCGCATTCGTCTCGGGCGGGAAGTTATCGGTCAGGAACAGAATGTGCATCGTCGAAGTTGAGGTTCTAAGTTTGACACGACCATGTCATTGCGAGGGTGCCATTGCATTGGCATTCTGAGGGCACCATTGCATTGTCATTCTGAGGGCGCAGCCCGAAGAATCTCATCGCGCCAATCGAAGCGGGATGAGATCCCTCGTCGCTTCGCTCCTCGGGATGACGTTCGAGATGTAGATAATGCCCCAGATTTCATCAGCGTAAATAAGCATCACCGGTGCGCCGCAAGCGTGAGTGAAACCGCGACGGGCAGCGGCCCCTCCGCCACCCAGACGAGCACCTGCCGCTCCAGCGTCAGCCCGAACTCCGGCGAAAACTTGCCCCTTTCCTCATCGAGCACGACACCCGCTGTTTCAACCCCCAGCACAAGCTTCTCCCCGGAGGGCAGATCGAGCTGCCATTGTGCCTCACTCAAGCGTCGCGCCGTCACGTCCGGGTGCAGCGGAATGCGACCGACTGCGCGATGCTCGCCTGCACCCTCGATCTCGTCAGTCCATCGAACGGCATTGCCCGCAACCTCCACCATGCGCCGATGCATCGGCCTACCCGGCAATCGCGTATAGCCGTCATGCGCGCACGAAGCCCGCAACGCCTCCGCCTCCTCGGAACAACTCAACCCCACGGGATACGCCCGCCGCGCCACCCTGAATCCGTCCCACACTTCCGAGGAATTCTCGCCGTCGATCTCGACTGTATTGTGTGCCGCCGTGGAGCGCTCCCAATGCCGAATCGCCCCGCGCCCGTATCGCGACGTCCCCGAATTGCAGATCACGCGCTGCTCGCCCCAGGAAAGCTCGAACGCCAATGTATCGGCATGGGCATGACCGGGAAGATAATCCGGCCCCACCAGTGCAGCGTCAAACAGGACGGTGTATGGGCCCTGCGCAAGGCGGACGTATCCGCTTTGCTCCAGGTGCACTAACGGTGCGCCCCCATCGCGAGATGACGCGATGCCCAATCGCTCCGCGTATCGCTCCAGTTCCGCAATCTCCCGCGCTATGCGGAATGCCGCATCGTTAAAGAATGCGATACCGCCGTCCGGATGGGTCATGACCCGCGCCCAGCCGAGCATACGTCCTGCAAGCGAGACCAGCTTCGAGCGAAAAAAATCGTCATTCCCGCGCAAGCGGGAATCCATAGCTGCATTCTCACCGCTGGATCCCCGCTTACGCGGGGATGACACCGTAGCAGATTCCGCGCTTTTTCTTGCGGCAACCACATCCGGATAGCAACGCGCCAGATTAATCACGTCCAGCACGTCTTCCAGCACGATTGCGTGATACATCGGGCTGCGTTCGAAGTGCCCGCCGTCGGCGAGTACCTGCTCGTCGATCTGCGCCTCAAGGATCTTCAGCCCCGCATGCAGCCACCGCTGCGCTTCAGGGCCTTCGAAAAAACACCCCGCAAACACCAAAGCCTTGGCGTTTGCCAGCAGATGATTGCCCAGCAGGTGCCACTCGACCCGTGAAGCGAGAACGCGGGCCTGCACCGCCAGGCTATGCCGGGCCACCTCGTTCAGTTCTCCGCTTGAGAGCGCCCACTTGATCCAGTTCACGATGCGCAGCGACATGGGATAGGGCTCCCAGCCGCAGCCCTGCCCTACTGGGTTTTCCGCAACCCAGCGCGCGATCAGCGCATGATGCGAGTCGTTCCGTTCGTCCGCCCCCTCCGCGCACAGGTCGTCGAAATAGTGCAGGTTGTACCGCCAAAGCGTCTCCCAGTGCGGATTGTTCCAGTCCGCAGCCTCGGCCAGCCGATGCTCTTCATTCAGGAATCTGAAAGTGTCGGCGGCAACCATGGAGTGCCGTTTGCGCGGGAACGCCGCTAGCGGCTGCTGCGACCGGCGTCGCGCCGGCGCCGGGCCGGCGTCAGGGGCAATAAGCGAAGGAAATTTGCGCCAAACCCGCCAAAAGACCTGAATTGGCCGCAGATGCCGAATCGTGTGGAAATACAGCGACCATCGGTTTCCCACGGGCGGCTACGCGCGGGAAGGCGTTCTGGTTCTCAAGTGGTCAGCTATGTGTGAGGCTGGACTTGACAGTCATGTCTCCTTGCCCTGCAAGAAGCCCGACCACACTGATGTCTTCATCAAGCTCGGTCCAATGAATCCCGGCGCCCGATTTGCTGATTCGCGCGTTCTGGCGCTGCAGCGGTGTCGCATTCGCAAGTCTTGGAAACCAAGCCAGCGGAACGCGAATCGCCCGGCCATCTTGTAGCTCGACCAGCATGTCTTCTTCCGTAAAGCTAACCGCCTTCGCTGCGCTATTCACCAAAGTATTCATTCCACCGCTCCCGAATTTCGTCTTGACGCTCGCCCACGATGCTCAGAATAACCAATTGGTCGCGGCTCTTCAACCCGCTGCTCGATGCCAGGCGGGGCTCAGGCTCCAACCAGACCTTGGCCTCCCCGTCGGCACTTTCCACATGAATATGGCACGGCTCCAGCGGATTTCTGTCACCCCCGCGATACCTGTGCCAACTCGATCGTCACCCTCGATACCTCCAGAAGTTCATCGAAAGGGATCGGGGCCAGCCCTCCGGCTTGTACGGCGCGCACGAATGCCGCCGCACACTCGCGCTGGCCTTTGTCCTGCCGCCACAGATTCATCTTGCTGAAATCAGGCCAGCCGTAGCCACGCAGGCGCCGGAAGTTGTCGAGTTGCAGCACCCGGCCGGCGCAGAAGACTTCCAGCCGCTCCTTGGGGAAGGCTTTGCTGCCATTGGCAAGGTAATGCACCGTGCCGATCGACCCGTCGGCGAAAGCGAGCTGCAGCGTCACCGTGTCGCCGCTCGCAGCGCTCATCGCATTGCGACTGCAATCCGTGATGGCATACCCCGCCAGAAACCGCAGCAGGTCGATGAAATGGCATGCCTCGCCGACGATGCGGCCGCCGCCCACTGCCGGATCCTGCGTCCAGTGCGCGGGCGGAATGGCACCCGCATTCACCGTCATCACAAACGACTTGGACCCGGACACGCCCCCGAGCAGGTCTTTCATTTTCTGCACCTGCGGGGAGAAACGGCGATTGAACCCGACCATCACCACCGGCGCCTTTCCAGCCTCGAGTTTTGCGCGATGCGCCTGCTCGATCGCATGCAGTTCAGCAAGCGTCAGGCACAGCGGCTTCTCGACGAAGACATGCTTGCCGCGCTCCAGCGCCATCAACACAAAGCGGGCGTGGCTGTCGTGGCGTGTCGTGATCACCACAGCATTCACATCCGCATCGCCCATCACGGCATCTGCATCAGTGGTGGCCACCTCGATGCCGAACTTGCGCGCCGCATGCAGACCGCTGACCCCTTGCGCCGAAGCCACGCTCTTGAGCCGTGCGCCTGCCGCCTTGAAGGCCGGGATCAGCACTGCTGTTGCATAGTTTCCCGAACCGATCAGCCCCAGTACGGGCGCGCCCGACAATGCCTTGCCCGCAGTCGCGGAGACCTGCATGGTCGCCCGCCGTAGTTCGGACTCCGGCTGCTCACTCGCCGCGGGATAGGTGAGCAGAATGCCCAACGACGGCTCACCACTTCCAAGCAGTGCGTAAGCCTGCACCGCTTCCCCAATGGGGAAGCGGTGGGTAACCAGCGGCCCCACATCCAGCCGACCGGCAGCCATCATGTCGAGCACGGCTTCGAAATTGCGCTGCTCTGTCCAGCGCACGAAACCTACCGGGTAGTCGTGCCCCTTCTCCTCGTACTCCGCATCGTACCGTCCGGGCCCATACGAACACGACACCTGGAACGACAGCTCCTTCTCGTAGAAATCGGCGCGCGAAAGCTCAAGCCCCGTCACCCCCACCAGCACGATGCGAGCGCGCTTGCGGCACATCTGCGCAGCCTGATGCATGGGCTCGTTGCTTTGCGTGGAGGCCGTGATGATCACCGCATCCACGCCCCGCCCACGGGAGAACGCGCCAAGCCCCGCCGCCACCGGATCCTCGCCCCGGGAAAGGTCAACGGTCTGCGCCCCGAACTCACGCGCCAGCGCGAGCTTCACGGCATCGAAATCGATGCCCAGCACCCGGCAACCATTCGCGCGCAGGAGTTGTGTCGTCACCAGGCCGATCAATCCCATGCCAACCACGGCCACGCACTCCCCCAGCGTCGGCTGCGCAAGGCGAATGCCCTGCAGCGCAATGGCGCTGACCACGGTAAAAACCGCCGCTTCGTCCTCGACGCCCGCCGGGACTTTCGTGCACAGGTTGGCGGGCACGACCACGACTTCCGCATGCTTGCCGTTCGAGGCTACGCGATCCCCTGGCGCAAAGCTGCTTACCCCGGCGCCCACCTCCAGCACCTCGCCCATGTTGCAGTAGCCCATGGCCACCGGTTGATCGAGCTTGTTGCGCACCGCCTCGACCGTCGGCAGCAACCCATCCGTTCTTATCTTGTCGAGCACCATGCGCACCTTGTCCGGTTGCTGGCGCGCTTTGTCGATCAGGTTGGCCTTGCCGAATTCCACCAGCATGCGCTCGGTGCCCACAGATATCAGCGACACCCGCGAGCGAATTAGAACCTGCCCAGGACCTACCCGAGGACACGGAACATCCACACATTCCGTTGTCCCGGTCTTGAGGCTCTGCAAGAGTTGCTTCATTTTCCGCGCCTCACTGAATTGCCGTGTCCGCGATGAAATGCAGACGGACAATCAAGAACTCTTTGATTTGCCAACAAGGCGTGGCGACAGGAATCGTGGAACACCTTTCGCGCGCTCACCAGTGTTCGTGCCCACCGGAATTGGAATCGATTATCGCCAGAAGTCGCATTCCGCCCGTCACACATTGGCCGGAGCCGCCCGCCAGAACAGCGGTAGGCGTTTCCTGGTGGCTTGGTATGCCTGATTGCCAACTGTAGCAATCGTTCTTGCGCCAGTGTTGACGGCGGTGATCTTGGCTGCTGTCGCATTTGCGAGAGAATTGTCCACTTCGGGGTACGTCGCGATGTAGTCACCAACCAATATGTCGGTCGCCAGCGAGCTCACGCCGCCGAGGGCATTACCGACATTCGTTATTGCGTTGTTTCCCGCCGCCGTGTCCCCTTGCAAGAATTGAGTGGGCGCGAAAGTGCGGCAGTTGAGCAAATAGAAGTAGCTGATTTTGGTGATCGGCTTGAGCAACGCGCCGGCCACATCGTAACCTGTTTGCGCTTCCATTGTGATCGCAGCGCCAGTGCGAGAGCGCACGTAGAACAGTGCTCCTGTTTCACTGTCCCAAACGGCATCGCCGACCTCGCCGCCGCGCTCGATGAGCTGATCCACCGTTTTGCCGGTAGCGAATGTGACGCTGCGGCCCGCCGTCGTGATAGGACCGACGATCCGAGCCTTATCGATGCCATGGCCGTGGATCACTAACGGGACACCGGCGTCGCCCGGCGTATAGGTGGCTACGTTCTTGGCGTACACGCTTAGAAGCTCGTTTCTCCTGCCGCGATCACGCCAGCCTCGCCTAAATGAGCCGCCGTTTGCCCCGGTCGCCAGGTTCCAAAGACAACTGGTTTTTACACTGAAGTTTTCGGGCTCGGTGCCTAGTTGACTGAACGTCACACCCGAGGTCGCATTGAGCGCGAATTTCTCGTAAAGATGGGTCGCCCCCGTCGTTATGGTGTGCTCGCAATTTTCAAAACTGAATTGGTTGGCATAGCCGTCAAAGTGCAGACGCACAGCAGTTGCGGTACTGCGCTCGAAGCCACAAGCTCTAAACGAAAAAAGTCCTGGCCCAGCGTTAGCGGTCAGCGTGTATGCGGGCTCCCCGAGGCTAGCCCTCAAGCCAAAGGACCAATGGCAATGATCGAAGGCTGATGTGGCTCCACCGGCGGAGTTGTTGCCGAGAAGGCCGATTCTGTAAACAAGCTCCCCGTAGCAATGGTCAAACTTTGGTGCCGCACCGTAAGCCGTGTTAGGTGCATTGATCCATTGGATACACTTGCTGATGGTAGTCGACTGAACCATAACTTCAGGTTTGCCGTTTTCCCTACCGTGCTTTGCAGTAACGATGCCGGTATGAACATTCCAGATTTCTGAATCGGCAATATGAACAAGCCTTGACTGTGTGTTGCAGATGGAGAATGCGAATTGACACTCGCTTATCTGACCTTTCAGAAACTTGGTGAAGTCGCCATTGCCGTCTGCGTCGCACGGCTGATTAGCAACACCCACGACGAAGCCAGTAATCTGGACGTTTTCGATAACGGTTTTCGACGAGAAGCTCTTGTTGTATTGAGCGACAGTCCCCAAAAAGCCTGGATAATTAACGGTCGGATAAGGCGTCGCAGGCCGATTACCGGAATAGGGGTCAATGGCAATACCAGCGTAGGGTGCATAACGCGACGACGACTCAGCAGGGAAAGTGTTGTCCACCCAATTCGCTTCATCTAAGGCATCCATTCCAGACCTGAGTCCGTGCGCTAGAATCCAAGTGCGGTTTTGCCCGACGAGCGACATGTTCCTGACGCAGGTATTGCGTCCACCCTGCACCGCTATCACAGGACGATCGTTGAATGTTGGTACGATCACGGTGCCGCAGAAGCCTTCTTCTCCCATGTACTTGATCCCTTCGCCTTCCAGGACGACACTGCTATACGACGTGCCGTAGCCAAGGTGGAGTGTGTCTGATGTTTTATACCGACCCGCAGGCAGGAAAACCACCCCCTGCGCCTTTTGCTCTGCATGATGCCGGTAAATAGCCCAATCGATGGCCGCTTGGATGGCAGCGGTATCGTCTGCGCTGCCATCACCGAGAGCACCGAAGGCGGGATCTTTCACCGATACTATTTCACGAGCGGCAAGATATGCGCGTAGCTGCGCTTTGTCGACATTTCGGCCGTCAACAAGAATATTTGCAATCGAAGACATCGACAGATCACTTTCTGCGTGCTGGCGCAGTCAGCGGTGTCACCCAGCGCAGTGGCACGCCGTCATAGCCAATCGGAATAGGTCGTGGCAGGGCCCGGCGAAGCATACCGGCTAGCTCGACTTCGATCAGGCGCTGCTTCTTCGGGTGCGCGTAAACGAGTTCGTCGACATAGCGCTGCCCCTCCTTTTCGACGTTATGTTTTATTGCTCCTATCATTGCTACCTCGCCACTTCACGTTTTCGGTCCACGAACTGCGTGTTGTCGGTAAAAAATCCAACCGACCCATCGCCCCGTCCGTTTCCTTCGCAATCAACGGCCCACTCTCGCGCTGGAGAATTGGGCACAAAGACCATCCAACCGGGCGCAACAAGCAAACGGATGATGAATTGACGCCGGGTCAATGGCCTTGCCTCCGATTACCCCATTCAAGTAGGTCTTTTGCTTGCGCCAGCATATGACTCATTCGATCATGAACGCTGTAGCCACTACTCATACAACGTGCATGCCCCGCCGATGCAATCCTGGATCGCGCGGCATCGTGGCGGACATAAAAGCGCGCCTTGTCGAGCAGTTCATCGAATGTCTCGAAGTACTCCGCCTCCTTCCCTTCCTCGAATAGGGCTCGATGCTCCTCCGTTCTTTCCGCCAACATAAAGCCACCGCAGGCTGGAATTTCGACGCTTCGCGTCGTTTCCAGATCTCTATTGATTTTTCTAAGAAAGCAAAGATTCACCTTTGTCGCACAAATGGCCTTTGCGTAATCATCACCGCAAAGGTCCCCGTACATTACGGACATGTTTGGAGCAGCGCTTGCGTCAACTCGCTCCCAAAATGAGCCGGCGATGCGCACTTGAAGCTTGGCGAGGGCAAGCCGCTTCATGTGCGTCCATCGATCTTGCTCATACCCTCCCACAAAGCCGATATCGGATGCATATCGCTGCATGTCCGATGAAGACAGCTGCATCGGGCGATGGGTCTTTGGATCGTAGGCATTCTCAATATACGTCACTTGTTTGCAGCCCATGCCCTCAAGCTCTGCCACATTGTAGGACTTCGTCGTGAAGTGGATATCGTAATGGGGTAGCGCTTCGCGGTAGTAATACGTCTGATTCCGCGGATTTAGCATGTCGTCGCCGCTGTAAAAGATACATGCCGCCCCGGGATTCCCTTTGCGGAATATGGCCAATGTGCTGCAAGTTACCGTCAACGCCTTATCCAGCCACAATATGTCGAACCGCTGCTCAGCAGCCAAATGAGCAATTTTCAGGTTCACATGGTTTAGGTCCTTTGGACGACCGAGCCGACCCCGCACTTTGAGAAAGAGCAATTCGAGAGGATTAGTCACAACATCCTCAAAGGTATCTACTCCGACGACCTGGTGCCCCAGTTCTAATTGCGCACGCATTCTTTGGTGCGCTGTGCGCCCTACCCGCAGTTCTCCTACAAATAGGATCTTCATTTTGGTTCTTCAGACAATTCTGTGGGTTAAAAGTGCGCTATCGCGCATGGCAAGCCAAGGGGGTGCGCGATGGAGAGCAAAGAGCTGTACCGGCAGTTGCTGGGGTTGAACGAACCGTGGACGGTGGAGCGAGTTGAATTGGACGTAGCTCGGGAATGCGTTGAGGTGTACGTCGATCACGCGAGCGGGACGCGCTTTGCGTGTCCGGAACCGTGACCATTTCAAGATCGCCATCTATTTCCATTGCGGTGGACTCGATCTGTATCCGGCCTCGGTGACCCACAGAAGAGCCGGATGAATCTTCATTTTCAAGAACGCGAGCGTTGTCTATCGAGTTTCGTTCCACCCCTGTCATCGTTACCAACGTATGCTGCGGCACTGAGCAAATAGGTTTCCGTTTGTTGGTAGGTCCACTGAAGGCTCTTTGCACGCGCATTTTCCCTCATTGCGCCGAGAAGCGATTCGTCCTCGATAATTACCTGCAACCGCTGTGCGAGGGCTTCCGGATTTCCCGCACGAAAGCAAAAGCCCGTCACGCCCGGTACGACAAGATCAACAGCAGCGCCTACGGTATCTGCAGCAATCGTGGGACATCCACACGCAAGAGCTTCGTTGACGGAAACACCCCAAGACTCGCCGAGTGCAGGGTGAACGAAAACGCTGGCCAACCCGAAGTAATATCCCAATTCTGCGTAAGGAACATACCCCGCAAGCGTGATACCCCTTGACCCACTTTCATGAATCAGCGCTTCGATCGCACCCCGTAACTCGCCATCACCGACCAACAACAAGATTGCCTTGGGGTGCCGCTCCGCCATCCGGAGAAACCCCCTGACAAGCGTCATCGGATCCTCTCGCGGAATAAACTTGAGCACTCCCAATACAATAAAGGCATTGGCCGCAATATCGTATCGCTTTCGAAGCTTCTCAATTTCGCCGAAGCATAAGGATTGGCGGTACAAGTAGTCGCTGTCGACATTGTACGGAAAGAGGAAGAGCGAGGAGTCCTTAAACCCGTAATGAGTAAGATATGCCCTCGCGAGCGTTCCTGTCGGATGTCCCGTTCGAAACAGCCACGGAAAGCCCAAACGTAAGATTCGTCTCTTCAATTTTTCCTTCATTCCGTCCAAATCGCGACCCAACAACACCGAGTCAGACCTCATCCCCACCGAACGACCCCAGATCCTTAGGCAGATCGCCGCCAACACAATTACCCACTTTGTATAACCCGCCACAATAACCAGGTCATGTTTTCCGTCTAGAATCTCTCGCAGAAATGAAAGGCTGCCTCTGATGCCTTTGGATCGGAAGACAAACACGTACCCGGAAGTAATGTTCTCGTTCCACCCCGGCGCAATTCCCAGCTCTGGATCGACGGCGATTGGCTTATCGTCGCTTGCAGTAAAATACACTTTCAATTGAAGATTGCCTGATTGTGTAAGCCACCTGAAGAGCGGGCCATCAAATTGCGTCGGCCGCGCTTGAACGATACCGAGCCTCGGTTTCCTCATGGCCTTTGACTACGCACGATGGTGGTCATGAAATACGTCGGGCGCGAACGATACTGGAGTCGATGAACAGATGCTGCGGATCCGCATCGCCCTTGAGCGCCTCAACCACCCGAACCCAGACCCCTGTCTTGCCCCAACGCGCAAAGCGCATGTATGTCGCGCACCGACGACCGAACTCCCCGGGCAGATCCCGCCATGGACTGCCGGTGCGGGCGATCCACAGTACCGCTTCGACAAACAGCCGGTTGTCGGCTGCCGTACGCCCCGGATCGCTCGCCTTACCCGGCAACAGGTTCTCAATGCGCTCCCACTGGTCATCGCGTAACCGCTTCCTCACCATCCCGATCTCCTTTAAAGATCAGGATGTAAACACATTTCACTGATTGTTAACAGGCCCTAGGAGTCCGGAAAAAGAAACTCCCCCCGGCTTCAATACTCTATATACCTCGTTCAAGAAAGGTTCCGGAAACTCCACATGCTCCAGCACATAGTCACTAAGGGCGATATCGAAACTGCTTTCCTCAAATGGCAAACGCGTGCCATCTACAACGTGGGACTCGTCGAGCTCACCATTGGCTAAGACGACCGGATCAATATCTGCCCCAACCACTCGCGCTACCTCGCCTCGGAATAACCTTAACGGATTCCTGCTAGCTGGCCCTGCTCCAAGATTCAACATACTCTGCTGTGATTTATATGCTGGCGCACCCAACTGTAGAAAAGCAATGTCCCGTTTTTCTGTTCATCTGGATACCAACGCTTAGCCAGTTTCTCCGAAATCAAGATAAATTCCTTTGCCCCACTTTTGTAGAGGCCCCGATAGATTTAAGTTCGATATATTTCACATCAATCAGTAGCCGATACCAGAACGCATGCAAGAAGTGGAAGACGAACCCGGCTCGTCCATCCAGGAAGCCTCCTCGGATCACATAACGGTAAAAGAAATATATAAACGGCCGGATCACAGGCGGCAGTCGGTTCCAGATCTTTTGCCGCAACCAGCGATTGCGCTGCGGTTGTGTGCCAAAAAGCCGTGCATCGATTTCCCGGTATCCCGGCGCAACGCGGGTATTGAACAGTTCTGCCGCTTCCCGCGTCGCATAGCTGTTGTGTTTCGCGACCCACGCGGTCAGACCTTTCCTGTCTTCGTGTATGAAATCGTTGTGCAACCGTCCCGTGGCGCCCTCGACGATCAAATGCTCGTTGACCGCGCGATCCTCGCAGCGGGCTTTGCCATATCTGAAAAGCCGCAAAATCCAGGATGGATAATAACCGCGACGAATCCAACGACCCATCCAGATCATGCGCCACTTGATGTAGAAGCCATTCTCCTCCGGTGAACTGGCGATGAGATGGGAGATTTCCTTCTTGAGCGTATCCGGCAACCACTCGTCGGCATCCAGGAAGAGCACCCACTCGCTACCAATGGGCAGACTATCGAGCGCGCAATTGCGTTGCTTCCCGTAATTCTCAAACCCGTTCTGCGCAATATAGCAACCATAATGGCGGGCAATCTCCAGGGTCCGGTCCGTGCTCAAGGAATCGAGGATGAATATTTCGTTGGCCCAGCCAGCGACCGAGTCCAGTACCTGCGCAATGTTGGCTTCTTCGTTGTAGGTAAGAATAATTACGGCCAACGTGGCGGGAAGCACGTCGCGTTCAGTCATAGCGTTGCCATCGAAGCTTAGGAAGACCCTTGGTTACGCACAGTTGCATGATGTGCCTTAAAAAGCCCTGGCCCGTCACGTCTTGCGGACCTCCACGACAACATGATGTGGAAGGTCTGGACAACTCTCGTGTTCCATCTTAATAGCTTCGCCGAATACATCAGGAAATGCCGTCTGAAGCGGTGCGGATTCCATGACATTGGTAAAGCCTGCCCGGACAAGCAATTCAGACAAAAGGCCGAAGTCGAAGAACCGTTTGATCTCTCCGGCGCACAACAGAAAATTTTCAAACTTGCCTCCTATGCTTTCATAGGCGATTGGCCACGTCCCGAACCAATCCGTTCTATTATTGGCATAAGCTATGGCTGCATTTCCAGCGTGGACAACTGCGATTCGTAAATATGCGCCCGTCTCCATGCAATCGTAGATCTCTTTCAACAATGGCTCCAGGCGAGAATAGGGCAAGTGCTGCAGTACGCTAAAGGAATACAGTACTTTCACACTATTAGGTCTGAAAGGCAAAGGATCCAGTAAATTGGCCCAAAGATCTATCTTGGCTGATATCATGTTCGCGTCAACATTGAGCCAACCCTTCAAGTAACAATTATGCCCAGGTCCTAAATGGACTCTAAGGCCCGTTTTTGGCGCTCGGCAATACCTAAAATACCGTCCGCTGATCCACATTAGCGGACCCGCAAGAACATAGTAGGTTTTTCTCTGCCAATTCTTGATCATGAAGAAACACTCCTTTGCAGGGAATATCTACGCAAATCCCGAGTTTGCCTCCAAAGGCGATCGCCACTGACACGCATGCCAGATTGGCGCCGAGAATTAGGAGATGTCATTCCATGTGATAAGTTTGATCGCGCGTTCCTTTGCTTCTTCCGCAAAGCGGATAAGGGACTTGCGTTCGACATCATTCCAGCCTGTGAAACCTGGATGGAATCCGGCTTCAACCGTCTCACCCCGGCATCGTTGGATCAGCCCCGCAAACCATGGCGAATCCTCTCGAATCCAGTCAAGTCCTTCGTTGCCCCTGAGCATAAAAAAGAATTGGGTTGTGCGGAAGCGCTTGCGAATCCGCCAACCCCAATATGGGCCCAGCCAAAAAGTGGGGCTAAGCAGCGGTCTGCGCACGAAAAGGTTCTGGACCGCGCGAACCCGGGAAATGGCAAAATGCGGAAGCACTCGCGCGATGGCGTCCGGAAAAGGGCCAAGCTTGTGCATGTGGCCATGAGCGTCAACGTGCGAAAGCGCAAGGCCGTGGTCGCGAAAGTACCCCAACTGAGCTCTTACCTCGCATTCGATCTCGCCGGGAGGGATCTGATGGCAAAGCGCTCGGATGCGGATCACGTTTGAATTCGTGAAATTCCCATCGGAATCGAGCAGATGAGGGATCCTTGATGGGTCGGAGACCGGCCGTTCGACCGTGTTCCTGGCAAACGTCAAATGCGCCCCAAAGCCATATTCCGGATGTTCCTTCGCATACTGGATGGCGGCATCGGAAAAAGGCATGAGCGGCATGATAGACGCGCTTGTCAGGATGCCTCGCTCGAAGCATTCGACTGTCGCGCGATAGGTGTCTTCGGACTGACCAAAATCATCTGCATGAAGAATTAGGCGCATTGCTCAGAACCTATACTCAACCGCCCGGCGTCGTGGCAGGCGATCCGAAAACGGGGCATGACTGCATGACGTTCTCGCGCTTGCATTGCGGACTTCATCGCTCGGCTCATGCCGTTCTCCCTAATAGACCGTTCGCCAATTTATCTGCCAGCAGGTCACCCAAACAAAGCATGCTAAAAGTGGGATTTGCGGTTCCAGCACTGGGAAAGACTCCCGTGCTCAACACGTAGAGATTTTGCGTTCCTCTAACTCGAAGGTCCAGATCAACTGTGGCGCCTTCATCGGCACCCATCCTGCATGTTCCCACCGGATGATAAGCGTCATAAGGCTTCGACTGGGTGCCGCCAAAATCGATCGGGACCAATCGCGGAAATCCTAGCGAGCGGTCGGGCCATTTCATAAGTAGCCGTTGCGACAACCAGTGGATATTCCTGTAGTCGATTTCATTTATCTGCCAGTGCACGACAGCAATTGGCCGTCCGAATCTGTCCACCTCATCCCCGAGATGTACTCTGTTCCCCGGGTCCGGCGTTTGCTCAATGTCCATCTGAAGGTGAGCGGGAGTGCACTGAGGAATAAATAGGCTGGATTTGACGAAGCGGTTATAGGCCAACTTGAACAGCCCGCTGATCCCGTCGATGACATTCGAAAGACGCACATCCGGTAAAGCCCTTGATTGGAGACCAAACAAAATGTCTTTCACCAGACGAAATCCCGCATTATCAATATCAAAAATAAAATGAGAGAAATGTCGCGGCACGAAATGCTCACCCGAAGAATCCGTGAATCTGAAACTTCGCATCCGGCCCTTCCTGAATATCGGTCCAAACAGGCTTGCTGTTCGATTCAGATCCTCAGAACTCACGTGGGCAATGGCGCAAGAGAGGTGATCGGATAGGTAGCGACCTATCATCGCGGAACGAGAAAACAGCCGTTCCCCGGTAGACCGATCTATTTCCATTAGAATGCGTGCAGATTCTATTGCGCCCGCCGCAATGACGAAATACTTCGCCGACACGTGCAGGCTTTTCCCGTTCTGTGAAGACGCTTCTACGGTATTCACCGCTCCTGAACCACTTATGCTCGATCTGACCAGCCACTTGGAAGCGACCGCATTCAGGTAAGCGGTAAGATTTCTGTCTGTTCGTGCTGATGCCAAATAGGTCAGATTCCGACGCCGAAACGGAAGAAACTCGACAGCTGCTGTTTCCAAGCCGCAATCGTGAAGCAGTTTCGCGTTCCTGCCGAGTGTTACGTCTGGCAACGAAAGGAAATCTACACTGTCGCCGAGCCCAAGCGTGGAAAAAACCGCGCTACTCCGCTCACGAACTACATCGACGATCTGCTTCCAACCGACGGATTCAGGGCTCGCTTCGTCACGGAGATCCAATCTGGAATGAGGAACAAGCAACCCCCCCCAACGGGATGTCGATCCGCCCCAACCAAAGGCCCGTCCTTCTGCGGCGCCGCGGTATTGACTGGCGGAGAACACAGGCTCGATTCCCATTGAAGCGCCAGATCCACATGTCGCGCCACCAGCCTCCAGAACGATGACGCAAAATCCGTCACGAGAAAGCCGGTGTGCAAGATAAAGCCCCGCCGCGCCAGCCCCGATCACGCATACATCGCATTTTGCGC
>Ga0163199_1001124_pt1 | contig 16641 bp, 13 predicted proteins | sample PL_2010_150m_FD_113537 | JGI IMG/M metagenome (GOLD analysis project Ga0163199, IMG submission 113537) | Freshwater microbial communities from Powell Lake, British Columbia, Canada to study Microbial Dark Matter (Phase II) - PL_2010_150m | ecosystem: Environmental > Aquatic > Freshwater > Lake ... | reverse complement strand
TACTCTGCGCTTGCGCTCAAGAACTTGTGCCAGCAAGTGACAGGCTTTCTCGTATTGGCAGTATCAGGTTAGCATAACTTGGAGTCTGATGCAATATGGAAATTGCTGTTAGGGCAGCAGTCGCTTGACTCCCAACGACATCCCGTATATTATCAAATTGGGATAATTAGTGATATGGCTAAATTACTCAATTGGGGAAATGTGGCGCGCGCACTCCAACAGACACCCCTCACTACCTTTTCGCCGCAGGATGCGATTCATTTGAGCGGCGCGAGCGAGACCTCGGCGCGCTTCTTGTTGACGCGCGCCGTCAAACGGCAGGATTGTGTCAAACTGCGCCGCGGTCTCTATGCTTTGCCCCAGCGGCTGCCTTCGGACCTAGAAGTTGCTAACGCGCTTTATCGTCCGTCCTACATTTCTTTCACGTTTGCACTCTCTTACTATCAACTGATTCCCGAAACCGTCTACACCATTACTTCTGCCACGCCACGCACCACTGCCACCTTCGACGCTTTAGGGCATCACTTTGTTTATCACCGCTTGAAGCGCGTGGCTTTCACCGGCTACACGCCCACACTCATCAATGGACAAACGATCTGGATCGCTGAACCGGAGAAAGCCTTAGTGGACTCGATCTACTTAGCCACATTGGAGCACCACGATCTGCCTGAGCGGTTGCGCCTGCAGAAACTCTCTAAAACGAAAGTGCGGATGTATGCCAAACTGTTTCAACATGAAGCTTTGCTCAAGGCGATAGAAAAGATTCTATGATCACTTCGGAAACGATCCGCCGCTGGGCGATCACCCAGCAGACGACTGAAATCAATGTTGCTCGCGAATACGCGCAGCATTTGTTTTTGGCAGAGTTATATCGCCAACGTGGCAGCCAACAGTTGTTGTTCAAGGGCGGCACTGCGCTTCGTCTCGCTTACCACAGCCCGCGCTTTTCAGAAGATTTGGATTTTTCCGGCTTCGGAGTTCGCACGGGCGACATCGAGGAATGGGTGGTTCAAGCCTGCGGCGCTTTAGAACAATTGGGGTTAGGGTTGACGATTGAGGAGAGTAAAAAGACCAGCGGCGGCTATCTTGGAATTTTGGCGATTACCGTCAGCGGGTATCGCGCACAGATCTTGCTCGAAGTGTCGCAACGCCGCAAGAGCGGTGTGAAAGGTCAGGGGATGTTGATCAGCAGTGATTTCGCGCCGGCTTATACCGCCGTGTTGTTGCCTCAAGAATTGCTGGTCGAGGAAAAATTGGAAGCGCTACTCACGCGCGCCAAGCCACGCGATTTCTTTGATTGCTATTTTATGCTGCGCCAGAAGATGATCACGCCCAAACATAAAGTACAACTTCAAGCTGTCCGCGCCGTCATTGCCAAGACGAGACTCAACTTCAAATCGGAGTTGAGCGATTTTCTGCCGCGCTCGCATCATCCCACTATTGCCAACTTCAAATCCGTTCTCTTGGCGGAGTTGGAACGCTGGTAATTCAACGCAACTTCGCCCCGATGGTCAGCCAAAGGCTTACTGAAAGGGGCGAAGTGATTCTGTATTTGCCCTCACTCTCAACTTCGAGAGTGCGGACAGGATGCTGACCGCGCCGTTTTGATCTCGGCGATCGTTCAATCACGATACGCACTGCTGATCAACGTCCAAGCCAAAACGTGGAAGAGACCCACCCGAAAACCGATGTTGTTGTTCCTATTGTCGGGATCGTTCCTGTTGCGGTTCGACACACGCGCAGTGTCTTCATTGTTGTTCCACGCCCCGCCGCGCAACGCGCCTCTGATCGGTCAGCCCCTTTCTAGTTTGCCGCCTTCAACCATCCACCGAGCAAACGCCCGATCTCGGCCAGATGTTCTGCGGCGAACTCATATTGTCGTAGGGTGATCAACTTTAGATCTTTGCATAAACGAACCGTATGGCGCAGTTGTGCTAAGAGCGCATCGGCTTTTTGCAGATGTTCAGCGCGGCTTGTCCCGCGCTTGAGTCCGGCGGCGATGATCGTCTCTTGAAAATCTAAAGTGTGACGCTGCACGCGCTCTGCCAAAGTAAAACGATATTGGCGCGGAAACTTAATGGCTTGCGGTAAGAGCCACAACACAAAATTGTAGGTGTGCGTGAAGAGCGGCGATTCTTTCATGCCCATTGCAAAACAGAGTTGCCCAAAACGGCGCGGCGTAAGCCGTACGTATCGCCATAGCGCACATGGTTGATCCAACCGCGCACCGAGGCGTGAAGCTGGTCAATAGAAAGATCGCCTTCAGCCAATTGATGCAACATACTTTTGAAGCGTCGTTGAAAGTGAATGCCTTTGCGTTGTTTCAACCGCCGATGGGTCGGAAACACCCGAAACCCTAAAAACGGAATCCCGCTATTCACCGGCACAACCTGTGCTTTGCTCTCGTGTAAAGTTAAACGCAAGGCAGCTAACTGTTCGATGATCATCGCGCGCCAAGTGTGTAGTTGCGCTTTGTCATCGCTAAAGAGCAAGAAGTCGTCCACATAGCGCACATAGCTGGCGCACTTCAAATCGCGCTTCACAAAATGATCGAAGCGATTGAGATAGACGTTTGCCCAAAACTGCGAAGTCAGATTGCCAATGGGCAAACCACGTGGGCGCAGCGCCGCTGTGAGATCATCCCCCGCAAACCACGCCATCTCGTATTCTTCGTTCAACACTCCCTTGCCCGACCCGATGATGCGTTCACATAAACGTAAAGTGGAATCATCGCCGATGTAGCGGGCTAATGTCTCATGTAAAATTGCGTGATCAATGGATGGGAAGAATTGTTTGAGATCGCATTGCAGAACATAGCGCCAGCGTTTAGAAAACTCTTGCGCCCGATCTAGTGCGCTGTGGGTACCTTTGCCGACTCGGTTGGCGTAAGTGTCGTGAATGAAGCGACTCTCCCAAATGGGTTCGATCACATTTACCAGAGCGTGATGCACCACGCGGTCGCGGAACGGCGCGGCAGAGATGAGACGTTTCTTGGGATCGTGAATATAAAAGCTGTGATACTTGCCCGGCTGCCAGGTTTCGGCGCGCAGTTCATCGCGCAACTTAAGCAGTTCATCTTCTTGCGCGTATTCAAACTGCGCCACACCAGCAAACTTGCGCTTGCCGGCGCGGGCTTTGTAGTATGCCAGACAGATATTTTCAAAGTCGCACACCTGTGCATATAGTTGGCGATAAGTTTTCATCTGCACGTCATCCTACGATGTTGTTGGGGCGTTGTATATGGCGAGGAATCGTCATAGAGTTTGGATTGAGTGCAGTGATACAACCAAAGATTCGTGAAGAAAAAAATTTTGATCGCGCTACGCGCGAGATTAAAAAAGGGGATGCCGCCAACCGCTGTGAAGCGTTAACGACATCCCGATCAGAAATCAGAAGCCAGAAATCAGAAATTCAAAAACTTAAACGGGGAAGAGACCCACCCGAAAACCGATGAAGTAGCCCCTACTGACGGGACCGAACCAGTTGCGGAACGACACACGCGCAGTGTCTTCACTGCTGCCCCACGACCCGCCGCGCAACGCGGGATATGATTCTTTTTGTGAATACAAGTTTGCTTGCCATTCATAAACATTGCCACTCATGTCCATCACGCCTGACGGACTTGTTGCTCCGGCAGGATACATACACACAGGTGATGTGCCATCTAATTTTGAATCTCTGTAGTTCATATAAGGTCTAACATCGCCTTCGGTCTTGCCCCACGCAAAGCGTTTATCAGCATCACCGCCTGCCGCTTTAACCCATTCCTCTTCGCGCAATAATCTCACAGTGAACTTACCATCAAAAACATTTTCCATCGCGGTACGAGTGTCATCAAAATCGCGCCAATGTTTTTCGAGCCAAGCACAATACGCCGCCGCTTCGTACCATGTCACTGTCACCACTGGCAACAAGCGATGTGATGCGCCAAAGCGAGCGTCATCCCAATAACGCGGTTTGTATTCTTTGCCACCTTGCTTGTTAAACCAATCCAATGCTTCCGCGCCTACTTTCGGTAGGGGTTTACCTTTTTCATCGAAGCCAACAATACTTCGCCAAATTTTTTCATCGGCATAATCAGTGGCGTTGAGAAAGCGGGAGTATTGCAAATTTGTTACGGGGTATTTGCTAATAGCAAAAGGTGGTTGCGTATTGCTGATAGTGATCACTTCATGTAGATCGGATGGCGTCCAACCTAACGAGTCGAGAAGCAAACCTGCCTCTAAACGTGTTTGAGGTGTCAGAGTATCCGCCGAGGTGGGTGGGGTGTTGGGTTTGTCGTGAGGGTAGGCGGCATCCCCTGAATCGCGCATCAGGCGAATGAGTCCATTTTGAATCCGTTGATAGAGAGTGTAACGACTCTTATTGTTGGCGTCATTGAAGTTGGTGGGGTCGGCATCGCGGACGACTTCACCCGCAAGTAAGTAGGCCGGAGCCGAGCCGGCTGTGGGGCGCAAGTTTTCATCACACAATACTTCTAACGCTTCGGCGACTCTTTTAAGTTTTCCAAACTTGCCTTCGTAGCCGGCAGCAAAGGCAAACACCTCGCGCCACTTGGCAGGGTCTTCTTTCACCAAACGCGGCGCGATCTCTTCCCAATCTTCACCTTCATCCGCTGTGCCCAGGGCATAGCCTTGTGTTGCCAAAACCTTGCCCGTCATAAATTCGCGGAACGAGCGATGCGGAAATTCAAAAGATGTTCCAGCCCCCGGCACAATGAGTCCGTTGCGTTGTTGCAGCCACTCTTCGATCAGCTGCAAGGCTGCCCCTTGCGCTTTGTAATGGGCGAGTTGATGCGGCAGGATGGCTTGGGTCAGTTGATCGCGCAAAGTTTCCAGCAAAAGGTCAGCGTGCCCGGCGGCATGGGTGATGAACACCGCTTTGTAGAGCGCGGCTTCGATCTTGTCGCGTCGCAAGTTCGGCACGTTGAGTTCTTCGATAAACTTGTCGGCAGATTTTGCCGGAGCGCCGCCTTGCCCGCCGCGCAAACTTTCCCACTCCCACAACAGCAGGTCGGCGCATTTTTGATACAACTCGATTCGTGAATCGGGCAGGTTGCTATTGGCGTGAACCAAAGCCATTTGTGTTAGCAAAATGGGTTTGGGCGCGAGTGGTTTAAGATCGTTGCGTTGCGCCACTTGCTTGATCAACTCATCGCGTTTGGCGGCGGCATTGTCCAAACGATGAGTAAGCGCGGCGAACCAAGCGCGAATGAATTGCGTGATCTGTTGATTGTCGAAATCGGAGAGAGCGTAATCAGGGAACGCCGCCAACTGCCAGTTGAACTTTTTGCCTGCGTCATCTCGATACTGCTTAACGCGGCAGGTGACGATCACCCGCGCGTGATAAAAACGATTGTGAGAGAAGTCTTCTATCGCCCGCGCCACTTGCGCCCGACGATCATCATCGGCTTTGGGCATATTGTTCGGCGTTTGATCGCGGTGGGGATGCGTGACTTCATCTAAGCCGTCGAACACCACTAATACTTCACCGTCTTCTAACAACTGCTGAACGTGATCGGCTAAGTCGTTCCATTCGTCAGACTTCATTTGTTTCTTTATGAACTTCAGCAGATGCGCTGCCGTGCCGGGTTGTTCAGTGTTCTGCGGCAAGCACTCGGCATCGGTGGCAAACTCGCGCAAGCGCACGAAGAGCGGGAAGTAAGTTGGCAGTTCCCATTTTTTAACATCTTGCGTCGTCAACGATTTGAGCCACGCTTCATCACCGGCGCGCGCCCCAGCCAAACATAAACACACATGCTGCACAAACGTAGACTTGCCCGAACCCGGATCGCCTAACAACACCATGCGTGGCGAGTCAGAGAGCGCGCGTAAGGCAGAGAGAACTTGACGCTGTAATTCAAAACCTTCGGGTCCCGCTTTGCCACGTTTCTTCTGATCGTCTTCGCTAACTGTCACCGAGCGAGTCTCGCGCGTGTTGAGGGCAACATACACTTGATCGAGTTGCATCTCGCCCTCGGCGCGATTTGCCATGCCTTCTTTGGTGTCGCGTCCCATCAAGGATAAACGTCGCCAGCTTTTGTGCTTGTAGTTGAGATAGGGCTTCTCGTTGGGCGGGGCTTCCTTCGTCCAAAAGAATCCATCGCCCGATGCCGCCGTAACTTTTTCAAACAACCCTTGCAAGTAACCGCGCGCCGCTAACTCATCGGCGTAATGGATCGCCTCACGATAGCTGTCAATTTTCACCAGCTCGCCACGCAACGCCGAAAGGAAGCGCGCAAATTCATCGCGGCGTCCTTGCACTTTAAGTTCTCGTAACAAAGCGGGGTGAATCAAGTTGGCATCATTCTCGCGCGTCAGTTCTAACGTCGCGGCGGCAACTTTGGCGGCGAGTTCGGGCTTTGCCTTCATGGCTTCCATTGCCACGCCCCAAGCGTAAGCCGTGATGTCGAGCGAAGAGGAGAACGTCACGCCCGTTTTGGCAATTGCCGCTTCGAGCGCATTACGCAATTTTTCCTCGTCGCGTTTCTTCTCGTATCCACGCGAGACGAATTTGCGAATCGACTCCAAGCCCTTCTCCAGCGCCGGGTCAATGACACCCTTCTCCAAAATTTTATTGGTTGCAGTGATGAGACCTGCACCAAGAGCAGAAGCGATGAAGGCGAGCGTGGCTGGGTCCATGAGGTGTTACCCTTTTGCGGCAAGCGGGATGCGAAGGAGTATAGCATCGAAAAAAAAGATACGCTTTGTAGATGAGAGTCATTGTGTGCACGCAAAGGTTGTCACGATGGATCGCAAAATCTCCCGATTTTGCCCGAAGTCGGGAGACTTCGGATTCCGCTACCTGACAAGGTTTGCGTGCACACGAGTCATTTTTAAAAGCAGAAGATCGAAAATTCGTGCTGTGGTTTTTGCGCCGGTGCATTGAAGTGGTTGGGCGTGACAGCACGATCATTCCACCACACGACAAGTTGGGTGTTGCGACTGAGACCTGGGTGAGGGCAACCAATATGTTGTCGGGAGCGGTGGAGAAAAAGCGCGGGCGCAACGGCGGCACATGGTTGGTTGACGGTGTAAGGTGTTTGTGGTTCGTTTACCGAGTTTCGTGAACCGTGCCGGAATTGGCTCTAGTCGCGGGGTTTCGAATCGGCAGCGCGTTTCTGTTCGATTAAAATTTTCACTGAAGCCAGATCGGGATCGGCTGGCGAACGATGGGCAAATTCTTCTAGAGCTTTCAAGGCGCGGCGATAGTAACCAATCTGCGCGTAACCAATGGCCAGGTCTTTATAAAATTCAGCCTGATGAGGCATTGCGGCAACCGCCGCCCGCCAGTGGGCTACGGCCAGCGCCCATTTGCCTTCACGCTTGTAACGACGCCCGCGCTGGTTCAGCGCCACCCCGCCTTTCGCTCCGCGATCAAGCAAGCACAGCAGCCGCTGTTCGTTGATGGTGAAACTACGATCAGAAGCAAAGAGGAAATAACAAGTGGCGAGGTCGAGCAACACTCCCACCACGGCTGCGGGGAGACCGATGAATCTGAAAGCCAGCCGGATACCTACCCAAACGATGTCGGCTATCATGAGAGCCGCTGTGGCGTAATAACTGAGCGCGACTTTGTAAAGCAAACCCACAATGAGCACCACCAACAGAGCTCCCCGCATAATACTGATGTTTTGCATGAGGGGCAAAGTAGTAATGGGCAACAAGCCAAAGTAGTCGTCGAGACGTAAGCCGGTGAACAGAAAGTTTTGGCCTGCCGCTCCTTGCACTTGCACTTCAATGATGGCACAGTTTATTTGGAGCATCAGCAGCAGCGCCGTCAACCGCAAGGGGGTAACGACCTCGCGCGATTGATCGAGGGTGCGTTTGACGAGCAAGCTCCGTTTGCATTCGGGACAAGACTTCAGTTCGTGAGGGGCGGGGGCGCCGCAGTAAATACATTGGTAGGGATCATCGAGGGCACTGACTGATTCCAGCGGCGAGGGGCTGTCGGTTTCGGCGGTCTGAAGTTTTTGGAGAGCCAGCTGGGCGGTTTCGTTGGCGGGGTTGAGCGTGAGAACGTTTTCGAGAGCGGTGATTTTGTCGGGGGTCGTCTCGACCGCGAGGCTCAGCCAATACCAGCCCTGCTCGTTGGCTTCATCGGCTTCGACCACTTGCAAAAGCAGTTGGCGCCCCTCTGCGCGTTGACCGTTGCGGACCGCACGGATGCCTTCTTGCAACAACTGATCAATTTCCGCTTCAGGCATAGCGTCTCCTTAAACTTCGGCGACACGCTCTGGGAGTTCCGATTTATCTATGTAAGGATTATAACGGCGGTTTCGAGGCTGTCAACAATTTGTTCCGAAAGCCGTGATTGAACATCGGTTGGGGGTTATGGTGATGAAGTCAGCGATAGTGTGGCACAGTTGGAAAAGCGGAGTTGGGTTAGAATAGAATAAAATAAAAGCCTAACCTTTGTGGTAGAGGCAAAGCAATGACCGCACAAGATAATTTCATGTTTCCTACTTTAAGTTTGCCGGGCGACCTCGTGCAAGATTTATTGCGATTCAATCCATGGTGGCAAGGCAAACAAGGCGCAGTCTTGCCAACGACTCGCCGCGCGTTAGTCGCCATGATGCAGCGGCGATTAACTCAACGCCTCGCGCCCATCGTCGTCGTGCGCGGTCCGCGCCAAATTGGTAAAACCACTGCCCAACTTCATCTCATTCAAGATTTGCTGACGAGCGGGATCAAGCCCGAACGTATCTGCCGTGTGCAGTTTGACGATATTCCAACGATCAGCGATTTGCGCGAACCGATTCTGCGAATTGCAGATTGGTACGAGTCGGCCGTCCTCAAGCAAACACTCAATGAAGCCGCTCACGCCGGTCAGCCCGCGTTCCTTTTCTTTGATGAAATTCAAAATCTCTCCGATTGGGCACCGCAACTTAAATCCCTAGTGGACTCTTCCACCGTGCAAATTGTCGTCACCGGGAGTTCAGCCTTACGGATCGAAATGGGGCGCGATAGTTTAGCCGGACGGATTACGACGATTGAAGCAGGGACGTTGTCGCTTACGGAAGTAGGCAACTTCCGCGCCATTCCCATGCCGCCTGCTTTCTTGGCAGATAACGGACTCGAACCATTGACGCGGCGAGAATTTTGGCAGGAGTTACGGCAGTATGGTATTAAGCATCAGGTTGAACGCGATGCGGCTTTCCAATCTTTCTCGGAACGCGGCGCGTACCCGATGGTGCATCAGGCACGCGATATCGCCTGGCCCAATATCGCCGATCAACTTAATGAAACAGTTATCAAGCGAGTGATTCAACATGATCTACGGATTGGCGAGCGGGGGCGCAAACGCGATGCGGCTTTACTTGAAGAATTGTTTAGATTGTCTTGTCGTTATATCGGGCAGTCGCCGGAATACAATTTGTTGGCACGCGAAGCCCAAAGAGCCTTGCAAGCGAATGTTGGCACGCTGCGCGTTCAGCAATATATGAAGTTTCTATCGAACTCGTTGCTGATACGTTTGGTTGAGCCGTTAGAAATTCGCTTGAAGAAAAAACGCGGCGCGCCGAAAATCTGTTTAGTCGATCATGGGCTACGCGCCAGTTGGTTACAAGAAGTCATCCCCCTTGCGCCGGCTCAACTCGCCCAATCGCCGCATCTCTCCGATCTAGCCGGGCGCATTGCCGAAAGCGTCGTCGGTGCAACCTTATCAAGCATCGGCGGACTCGATCTGGCTCACTTCCCGGCGCGCACGCACGAACCCGAAATTGATTATGTGCTAACGATTGGCGCGCTGCGTATTCCGATGGAGATCAAATATCGCCAGCGCATTGATCGCCTGGCGGATACCGAAGGCTTACGTACCTTTTTGGAGAAAACAGTTTATAACGCTCCCTTTGCCTTGCTCATCACGCAAACAGATGAAGCAACTGTGGACGATCCACGTGTCGTTTGCCTGCCGCTCAGCAGTTTGATGCTTTTGCGTTAGAGAGGGTAGTGATGTTCGTCGTACTCTAATGTTATGCGTGGTCTTCCGCCTTTGCTATGGTTTTTGTTTTTCTCCAGCCAAACAGTTCAGGCAAGATAAAAAGATCAGGATGAAATTTATTGCACTGCTGGTTACTTGACAGTTAGAGACGCCGTGATATGCTTGGGCGCGCTAGACGAAACTCCCCTCCGAAATACATCACCGTTTCCTATAACAATTTGTTTTCGAAACGATTAGAAGTGCGGGATCAATTTTGTGCGTCTCTTGCACATCGTGAGCGTTTAGCAACTTAGAAAGGAGTGAAGCGGATCAAAATAAATAGTTCAATTGTTTTTACTGCAAAGCACCATCTCGATACAACAAAAGTAGTTTATGTTCAAAATTCTCTTGGAGGAGAATACTAAAATGAAAAAGAATCTTTTCACCGTATGGTCAGTGCTGGCGATTTTTGCGCTGGTGTTGACGGCGTGCGCCACCCCTGTACCTGTACCAACGGCTGCTCCCAAGGCCGCCGGCTTGAAGGGTGAAGTGACTCTGTGGCACGCTTATTCCACCGGCAGCTCAGAGGAAAGCACCTTGACACAGATCGTGGCTGCAGTCACGAAGAAGAATCCTGATCTCAAGCTCAATGTGTTGCAAGTCCCCTTCGACAAAATCTTCGACAAGTACAAGACCGAAGTTGCCTCCGGCGCAGGTCCCGATATGTTCGTTGCCCCCAACGATGATCTCGGCAATCTCGCGCGCGGCAAGCTCATCCTCGACGTCACCAAGCAACTCGACGGCAAGCTCGGCGATTTCGCCTCAAACTCCGTGGAAGGCATGAAAGTGGATGGCAAGCTCTATGGCGTTCCGGAATCAGCCAAAGCCGTTGCGTTGTATTACAACAAGTCCATGATTGACAAAGCCCCGACCACCACCGACGAACTGTTGGCGGCGGTTAAAGGCGGCAAGTCGCTCAACCTCTTCATCGGCGCGTATCACGACTATGGTTTCTTCGGCTCCTTCGGCGGCAAGTTGTTGGACGACAGCCAGAAGTGCGTCCTCGACACCACTGGTGGCGCAGATGCTATGCAATATCTGCTCGACCTGAAGAAAGCCGGCGCAGTGTTGGAAGCCGACTATGGCAAGTTTGAGACTCCATTCCGCCAAGGCAAAGTGGCGATGATGGTCAACGGTCCTTGGGCTCTCGGCGACTACAAGAAAGACCTCGGCGATAAACTCGGCGTGATTGCAATGCCCTCCGGCGCTAAAGGCAAATCCAGCCCGTTCAATGGCATTGATGGTTTCTATGTGAACCCGAATGTCAAGAACGTTGATCTCGTCGTGGCGACGGCGTTAGAACTCGTCAGCAAAGAATCATCGCAGATGTACACCGACGGCGCGGGTCACGTTCCGATTCGCAAAGACGTAACTTCGGCCGATCCGCTCGTGGCGGCGTTTGCCAAAGCCTCTGCGGATGGTTTCCCCCGACCGCAAAGCAAAGAGTTCGGCAACTATTGGGATCCCTTTGGTAATATGTTCACCAAAGTTCTCGAAGGCAAATCCACACCGGCAGATGGTGTGAAGGAAGCCTGCGGCTTGATGAACAAAGCCAACGGCAAATAAGTTTTTTGTGTAACACAAACCCGAAGGGTCTTTTAGACCCTTCGGGTTTTTTTAATTACTGTACTTTTCTATTCGCTAAAATCGAATACAATTAGGTTCGTAGCTGCGTGCCGATCAACTTTGACAGAGAGGAAATACTATGGCGATTAACACTTCTAACAATGAGCCGAGCGATTTTGCCCGATGGTGGTTGCGGACGGGCTACACCCGTGCCGCCTATATGTATCTCATCCCCTCATTCGCGATCATGGGTGTGATCACCTTTTATCCACTCTTCTATCAAGTGTGGATGTCCTTCACCAGTTACGACATCACCAACTTACGACTCAACTCCGATCCGCCGGAGTGGGTGGGTCTAAAGAATTACATAGACATCTTAAGCGGCGCGCTCTCGGCGAAGGTCACCAATTTTGATTTCGTGCGAATCCTCTCGTTCAACTTAATCTGGACGTTCACCAACGTGCCGATCCATGTTGTGACCGGCGTGTTGATCGCCGTGCTGCTTAACACCAAAGGCTTATGGTTCAAAGGTGTGTATCGCGCCATCTACGTCCTCCCCATCGTGCTGCCGACACTGGTCATCGCCACTATATGGCGCAATATGTTCGATCAGACCAACGGCGCCATCACCATGGGGTTGATCTCTTTCGGTGGGATCTTCAACATCCCGCCTGAAGTGTTTCGCATTCGCTGGTTCGAGTCGCTCGACCCGCCGTTCCAGTGGTTCTTTCCGGGTCAACCTATGCCGTGGTCGTTCTATGCCATGCTCATCGCTAACATCTGGTTAGGTTGGCCCTTTAATACCATTGTGGCGACAGGCGCGTTACAAAGCATCCCCAGCGATCTCTACGAGGCGGCGTCCATTGATGGCGCCAGCGGCGTGCAGCAATTTTTCAACATCACCGTGCCGCTCATCCGTCCGGCGATGGTGCCTGCCGCCATGTTCGGCATCATCACCACCTTCAACCTTTTCAACTTCATCTACATGATGTCGCGCGGCGGACCGTTGGGGCAGACAGAAATTTTGGTGACACAAGCATTCAAGATCGTCAATTCCCAACAACTCTACGGAGTGGCTGCCGCCTTTTCGGTGCTGATCTTCTTCATCTTATTAGCTCTCACGCTCCTCACCAACGCTATCACGAAAGGAACAGAGCACTATGACATTTGAAAAAGGACTTCCCTTTTGGAAGCAAATTGTTCTGCAAGCGTTAGCCTTGCTCGTCGCCTTCACCGTGATGTTCCCCATTCTTTGGATAGTGAGCATGTCACTCGACCCGCGTAACTTCTCGCGCCCAACTGAATTAACTTTGATTCCGCCGGGTGCGTCCTTCGACGCTTATTTAAAAGTGATGGATAAACCGACTGCCAACCCCGTCACCTTCACCGAACTCGCCCTCAATCAACTTAAACTCGCGGGCGGTGTGTCGCTCTTCGCAGTCGCAGTGGGGATTTTGGCAGCCTACTCCTTCTCACGTTTTGATTTTCGCGGACGGCGTTCACTCATGCTCACCGTGATCACCGTGTTGATGCTGCCGTCCATCGCCAGCATCGCGCCGCTCTTTGTCTTGCTCAATCGCGCCTCGTTCTCCGATCCCGAAAGCGGACGCATCATTTTCAATTTGCGAAATTCGTTGTGGGGCGTGGGTCTTGCCCTCACTTCAGGTCAACTTCCATTTGCAATTTGGAATCTCAAAGGCTACCTCGACACCATCCCGCGCGAACTGGAAGAAGCGGCGCGCATTGACGGCGCGAGTCCGAATCAACTTTTCTTTTTGATCATCCTGCCCCTCGCCACTCCGGCGCTCGCCGTCACCGCCTTCCTCAGCTTCCTCAGTGGTTGGACAGAGTTCGCTATCTCGTGGCAATTTTTGAATCAACCCAAAGATTTCACGCTCGCCATGTCGCTCTACAACATGACCGGTCCCTTCTCCAGCGATGTGCCGTGGTCGAAGTTCGCCGCGATGGCTTTGCTCGTCGCCGCGCCTGTTGCCGTCGTCTACCTATTAGCCCAACGGTGGATCGTCAGCGGCTTGACGATTGGGAGTGTGAAATAAAATCCACTTCCCGAAGTCCTGCGACTCATCTTCAACGGATACGGAAATCCGCTTCGCGTAAACGGATTCGCGGCTCGCATCCGTTCTAAATCCGCGTAGGCGGATTTTGCCTTGTGTTGCCGCGATTTCAATCGCTTGGGCGGGGCATATAGGATCTACACACTTGCAAATCAACAACAACAATACAGTTACTTTTGAATGGCGCGGATCGTCCGCACCGCAACTCATCGGTGATTTTAATAATTGGGAGATCAAGTACGCGATTCGACTCACGCGCGCGGCGAAAAATTTTTGGACTCACACCCTGACTCTCCCGCGCGACGCTTACATGGAATATGCTCTTGTTCAGCGCGGGCGCCGTCTCCGTGATCGCCTCAATCCCCATCCACTCACCTTCAACGGAGTCGGCGCGTTCAACAATTATTTTTACATGCCCGACGCCGCGCCCACGACTCTGATCAAACGAGATCGATCTGCGCCGCATGGCAAAGTAACCCATCACAAAATTTCTGCGCCGCGCCTCCTCACCACTCCCAGTCGCCTCGTTCATCTTTATCATCCTCCAACTTCTGATCCTTGCCCTCTCATCGTCGTCTTCGATGGCGAAGAATATCTAAAGCGCGCTTGCCTGCCGACCATCGTAGACAACCTCATCGCCCAAAAACGAATCCGACCCGTAGCGTTGGCGATGATCGAAAACGGCGGCTTGGAGAATCGATTCATTGAATATGCTTGTAACGATGCCACAGTGAATCTTCTGATGTACATCGTTCTGCCGTTGGCGCGCAAACATCTCAATCTCCTCGACGACAAAGGCGCGCACGCCACGCTCGGTGCATCTATGGGCGGACTCATTTCACTTTACACCGCGTTTCGTCTGCCGCACATCTTCGGAAAAGTCATCAGCCAATCGGGCGGCTTTCCACTCGGCGATGACACTTCGGCGATTCTCGATCTGGTCAACTTCAATCCCAAAGAATCGATCAAGATTTGGATGGACATAGGCAAATACGATTTTCCTTATTTGATGGGATCGAATCCACGAATGCGCGATCTATTGATCGGCAAAGGCTACGACCTGACCTATCGTGAATACGCGGGCGGTCACAACTGGCCTTCTTGGCGCGATGAGGTCTGGCGCGGGATTGAAACGATGTTTTCGTGGCGTGAGTCCGCGTAGGCGGACTTCGCTTTGTGTTGCCGCGATTTTAATCGCCTGATGAATGGAGCAGTTATGAAGTCACAAAAAATTTTTCTAACCCTAATCGTTTTCCTCACCTCCTGCGCCTCACCCGCGATCACTGCTCAACCGGCCTCCACAGTTGCGCCGACGGTGGCGGCGACACCGACGATTCAGGTGACGCCGACTCCGCGCATCAAGCCCTCACCATCGCCCACCTCATCCCTCACGGCGATCCAGACTCCTGCATGGTTTCGTGACGTAGTGATGTATGAAATTTTTGTCCGCAGTTTTTATGATTCAAACGGCGATGGCATCGGCGATCTTAAAGGCATCACGTTGAAACTCGATTACATCCAAAGTTTGGGCGCACGCGCCTTGTGGCTGTCTCCAATTTTTGCGTCGCCGAGTTATCACGGTTACGACATCAGCGATTACTACAAGATCAACCCGGAGTTCGGCAGCGAAGCCGATCTCGTTGAGTTGATCAACGAAGCCCACAAACGCGGCATCAAAATAATCTTGGATTACGTCGTCGGTCACACCTCAAATCAACACCCGTTTTTCAAAGACGCATTAAACAATCCACAGTCGAAATATAGTGATTGGTATCGCTGGAATGATCCGCAACACACCCGTTATGATTCGTTTGCCGGTGTGAAGGAGCTGCCATCGCTCAATCATGCCAACCCCGAGACACAAAAATATTTGATTGACGTGGCGAAGTATTGGATGAAGCTCGGCGTGGACGGTTATCGCGCCGATTATGTCTTGGGCGTGTCGCACGACTTCTGGAAAAAACTGCGCGTCGAAGTGAAAGCGATCAACCCAAACTTCATCCTGCTCGCCGAAGCGTGGACCGACGGCACAAAGATTCGTGACTACTTCCAAAACGAGTTTGACGCCGCGTTTGATTTTCCATTTTATAGTGACGTGCAGCGCAGCCAAGATAAAGTAGGCGATAGTTTGTTGTTGGGCAATTCTTCGATGAGTTTGCTCGACGGTTCGATCATCGCCCAGCCGCGCCTCTATCCACCCGATGCATTACGCGTTACCTTCATTAATAATCACGACACGCATCGCGCCATGAGTGAAGTGGATGGCGATTTCGCGCGGGCAAAACTTGGCGCGACTCTTTTGCTCACCACGCCCGGCACGCCGATGATCTATTACGGCGAAGAGATCGGCATGAAGGGCGAGAAAGCCTCCGCGCCCGATTACGACAAGACTCGCCGCGAGCCGATGGATTGGTATGCCAGCGAGTCGGGGCAGGGCATGACCAGTTGGTATAAACCACCGACGCGCTACAACAAAGCCTCAGATCAAATTTCCGTTGAAGAGCAAGTTGGCAAAAACGATTCCCTTCTCGAACACTATCGCGCTCTTGTCCTTCTGCGAAATTCAAACTCGGCGTTGCGAAGCGGATCGTTTGAGCGGATTGCTGTAGACGACTCCAAAATCTATGCCTACTTGCGCGCCGATGATAAAGGCCCGTTCCTAATTGTTTTGAATCTCGCCGATGTGCCATCATCACTAAATCTCGATCTCGGCAAAACGTCATTGCCTGATGGAACGTATAACGCGGTTGACGCACTCACGAAAAAATCTTTTGACCTCAACGGGTTGACTCTCAACTTGAATATAGAGGCGAAGACGAGTTATGTGTTGCAGCTGATCAAAAAGTAGTCTAGCGCCTTGTGCGCGTCAGGGTCGCCCACAAGGGGCTATGCTACATAATTCGGGCGACGATTTTCGGAGATATTTCTAAATGAAAAACCACCTTTCCCTTATTTCCTTTATCTCCCTTCTTTCCTTTCTTCTCGCCGCCTGCGCCACCGAGCCGCCTCTACCGACTCT
>Ga0163199_1001123_pt1 | contig 16652 bp, 16 predicted proteins | sample PL_2010_150m_FD_113537 | JGI IMG/M metagenome (GOLD analysis project Ga0163199, IMG submission 113537) | Freshwater microbial communities from Powell Lake, British Columbia, Canada to study Microbial Dark Matter (Phase II) - PL_2010_150m | ecosystem: Environmental > Aquatic > Freshwater > Lake ... | reverse complement strand
GGTTATAATTAACAAAATTACAATGAAATATTTTAAATTTATGAATTATCATAATAAAGAATATAATGGAAAGGGTTGTTTGTTATGTTGAACGATAATATAAATCTTGCTTTAGAATTATGTAAAAAGATTTCTAGAGCAAATGATAAATTTCGCAAAGTACAAGCAAGACAAATGTTTGAACAAAAATTAACCTCTCCGCAATTCGGCGTTCTCGAAATACTTTACAAATCCGGACCGTTATCCTTGAATAAAATCAGTAATGAAATGATGGTTACCGGAGCTAATATTACTTGTGTTGTTGACAATCTTGAGAAAGAAGGATTTGTAAAAAGAATTCATTCCAAACAGGACCGGCGCGTGATTCTTGCTGATATAACAGAGTCCGGAAGGAATAAAATAGAATCTATTTTACCTGAGTATTATAAAAATATTTCTACAATGGTTTCAACACTAAGTGAAGGTGAACAGAAAGAGGTTATCATTTTGCTGGATAAGTTTTAATCTTAGTTTCTATTACAATTGAAAAACCAGTGCACACCACTCATCCATTGTATTTTTTCCGATCAACTTAAATTGAAGCCGAGTATATTTTTCTACAATATCATTTTCGTCAATTATTAAAAGTCCCGATAGAATGAGTACACCACTTTTTTTAATCTTAATTTTTAGTTCTTCAGCGATGTCTAGTAAAATATGTTTATTAATGTTCGCAACAATTAAATCAAATTCTTTTTCATCAACCTGCTGAATTTCAGCTAAACGAATTTCAACTTTCTCTTCAAGATTATTTGCCTTAACATTTTCTTTTCCATTAAGTAAACACCACTCATCATTATCTATACAAAGAGCAGAAGCTGCACCAAGCATAACAGTGCCGATACCTAAGACTGCTGTTCCCGAACCAACATCCAACACTTTTTCTCCACCACGGATATATTTTCCAATCAGTTGAAGAACTAACCGGGTTGTAGCATGCTCGCCGGTGCCAAAAGACATTTTAGGATCTATTGTAATAATGATCTGATTTGGTTTAGAAATATATTTCTTAAATGATGGTTTAATAACAATTTTTTCAGTTACTTCAATTACACGCACATTTTTTTCGTATTCCTCGTTCCAGTTCTTGTCTTCAAGCGTTTCTTCACTGATATGAAAAGATTCGATAAGTCTCTCAGAAATCATTTCTTTCAAAATATTTCCGATATCATCGCGTGTAATATTTTTTGAAGAGCTAGCAAAGGCTACAATTCCTTCATCAGTTTCGTTGATACCATCAATATCCAACTGCCATAATAATCCGCTGACTAATTCATTGTTATGCGGTTCAGAAGTAATTAAAAATTTCTTGTAAGTTTTCATTGATTGTATTCTTAATTCATCTCGAAAATAATTTCGCATAGTTTATCTTGAATCGAACGTGCGTGGGCTGATGTGCCGACAAAATTCTGAATTAATATTGAGAAGGCAATCATATGTCCGTTCTTGCTTTCGAGATATCCGGAAAGATTACTTACTCCGCTTAAACTTCCGGTCTTTCCGTGAACACGTTTGAACACTTTGCTTTCTTTCATTCGATTACTTAAAGTACCATCTACACCTGATATTGGAAATGAACTTAAAAGTTTTGAGAAAAGATCAGGCTTCTTGAAATAATAATATTTTAGTATTTCAGTTAATAGTTCTGCAGAAAGAAGATTATAATTAGAAAGACCCGACCCGTCAACAAGTCTATAATTTTTTGGATTTAATCCTGCAAGAGTAATCAGACTATCGATAAACCGAATTCCTTTCGCGGCTGTCGCAGGTTTATTGGAAGAATTTAAAGCAAGTGCACGCAGAATCATTTCTGCGCTAAGATTATCGCTAATTTTATTTGTGTTAGAAATTACCGGTTCTAAGTTACGTTCATAAGAAAATATTTTATTTGCTTGAATCGACAAAGTTAATGTATCAACTTTTCCCTTGAAAGAAATTCCATTTTGTTCAATACTTTCTTTCATCAGATTTAGAAAATAAAATGTTGGATTAAAAACGCTCAGTGAAATCGTATCCCGCTTTGATGTTCTTGTAATATTACCGTTAACAAGAATTGTGTTGTTTCGGTTTATCCAATCTCTAGTTATTTTTATTGCAGTTTTTCCAGTATCAATTGTTAATGATGAATTGTTTAGTTGAAGAAAATTTGTTTTGGGTATTATTTCGATGATAGCTTTTTTACCAATCTTACCCGGCTCATAAACAACATGAATACTATTTTTATTTATGTTCATAGGAGTAAGGTAAGCTGCATATGGTTCCGGATCATCATCCCACATCCAACCGTTACCCCAGAATAAAGAATCCATTGCAGAAACATCGCTGTAAAGATTTCCTCTAATTTCTTTTATCCCGTAATGTTTGATTTCACTAACAAGAGAGTCCAAATCGCGTGAAGAAAAATCCGGATCGAAACCGCCAACAATGTAAATATCACCATTGCAAATAGAATCTTTAACTTCCCCTGTGTGGTAAACAGAAGTTTTGAATTTATAATCCTCTCCAAGAAATAAATATCCGGCGGCGGTTGTTAATATTTTTTGATTTGATGCCGGACGAAGTAAAAGTTTTTCGTTGTACTTGAATAAAGATTTTTTCTCAGTTAGATCGTAAACGGAAATCCCGGCTTGAGTAGTTTTAAAAAAATCAGTGTAGAGTAAGCTGTCAATTCTATTTTGAAAAAATTGGGGAGTTGGTTGAAAAGAAACGCAAGCTTGGAGTATGAATGAGAGTAAGATTAAGAGAAAGAATAAGATTTTTTTTTTAAGATTCACAAGATCACAAATTATATTAGAAATATTCTCTCTCGCGGAAATCAACACCAACTTCTTCGGCAACAAATTTTTTAGCTGCTTCAGAATCCACTTCGCTAAGACCAACGATAGAAAGCACAACATGAGTGTAGTTTTTTGCTTTTCTAGCAAAGTCCAACATCTCGCCATGCATGGTAGAGTCAACGCGCATCAGCTTACCATATTGAACCGGATCAGTTGAGTTCAAACTGATTGAAACAGTATCAATCAATCCTTTAAGTTCTGATGTGATATCTCTCTTATTGATAAAATTTCCATGTCCATCTGTATTCATTCGAGTATTACCGCCAAATTCTTTTACATACTTTGCAACTTGCTTAACAAGTTCCCATCTGATAGTTGGTTCTCCATATCCGCAAAAAACAATTTCTTTATACTTTTTCGGATCGCCGATTTCTTTAATATAAACTTCCGCATCCGGCTCTTCCGATTTAGACATTTTTAAATTATAACCGTTAATTACAGCTTCACCTTTACGATCACAGAAAACACAATCTGCATTACACCGGTTTGTAACGTTAATATAAAGTTTTTCTCCAATTCGATATGTAAAACTCAATTTGGGTTTTTCTCCAATGCCAAAAAGTTTATGAGCATTGTACGATGTAGCTTTGCCGACATCTTCTGTGCTCAAGTGATGAACCTCCGCAATTTTTTCTGCGATCAATTTTATATATGCCGGTTCATTCCGTTCTCCGCGGTGAGGTACCGGAGTCATAAACGGTGAATCGGTTTCGAGCAATAAATTTTCTATTGCGATACGACTTAAAACTTTGCGTACACTCTCTGCATTCTTAAATGTAACAATTCCCGGAAAAGAAATGTAATGATGCATCTCAACAAGTTCGCGTGCATCAGCAATCGATCCTGCGAAACAGTGATATTGCGCTCGCAAACCGGAATTTTTGTATTTGCGTGCGATGTTCATTATATCTTCGTTAGCTTCCCGATTATGAACTATGATGGGTAGATTTAGTTTTAGTGCAAGTTGAATCTGAGATTCGAAAGCTTTGATTTGAATTTCGCGCGGAGAAAAATCATAATAGTAATCCAAACCGATTTCACCGATTGCAACGACTTTTTTATTTTTTGCAAGTTCTTCTAGCTTTTCTATTATAGAATCATTCCAATCTTTTGAATCGTGCGGATGAACACCGACGGAAGCATAAATGTTATCGTACTTCTCCGTAAGTTCGATCGCTTGTAGTGAAGTTGCAAGATCAGTTCCGGGAACAATCATATAATCAACACCGGCTTGAACAGCGCGTTCAATTACTTTGTCAACCTCACCTTCGAAGTTCGGATAGAATAAATGTGTGTGTGTGTCTGTGAACATTATAATATTTTTTTTATTTCTTTGAACTCATCCCCGACCCTTCTCTTAGAAAGAGAAGGGAGTTAAAAATCCCTCTCTTTTTAAGAGAGGGATTTAGGGTGAGTTCGTTAATAATTTTGTTAGTTCTTCTTTAATTTTATTTGTTTCGTAAATAACCGTATTGTTTTTGAATCTTACGACTTGTAATCCTAAACTATTTAATATCTCTGTCCTTAGATTATCTTTGGGTAACTGATACTTGTGAATTTCTCCGTCAAGTTCCACTACAAGTTTTTTTTCATGACAATAAAAATCTGCAATAAAGAAAGATTCTTTCTCGCTGATATCATAAAAGATAGGATGTTGGCGTAAAAATTTCTTGCCTAAGAGCTTTCTATCTCTTACAAAATTCCAAAATATCTGTTCAACTTTTGTAGAATTCTTTCTTAGTTCACGTGCAATGGATTTAGCTAATAGAGCTAATTCTTTTCTCTTATTCAGACTCACATTCTAAACCGTTTATTAAATTACTTCACCTATAACAATTCCGTTTTCATTTATCTTATTTGAAAGAGAAAAAGTTTTATCAACATCATTTTTATCCACGATTGCAATCAAACCAATTCCTAAATTAAATACCTCTCTCATTTCTTCATCTGTAACTTTTCCAATTTGTTGTATCAACTTAAAAATCGGTAGCACTTCCCAAGCATTCCAATCAATTTTTAATTGTAAATTTTTTGGAACAACACGTTTTGTGTTTCCAATAATTCCTCCGCCGGTTATGTGTGAAAAAGCTTTCACAGAAATATTTTCCTTTAATTCCCAGATTAGTTTTAAATACGATCTATGAATTTTTAACAATTCTTCCCCGATGGAAAGTTCAAGTAGATCGTGTTTATCATTTACGGAAAATTTTTCTAACAGAATTTTTCTTACCAATGAATAACCATTAGTATGCAGTCCGGTAGATTTATAACCAATTAATACATCACCTTTTTTCACATTGCGTCCGTCAATAATTTTTTCACGTTCTACAAATCCAACTATAGTTCCCGACATATCATACTCGTTCTCATCATAAAGTCCGGGCATCTCTGCTGTTTCACCACCGATCAAAGCAACATTATTTTCTTTACATGCAATTGAAAAACCTTTTATGATCTGTTCGGCTTTTTCCGGAAAGAGTTTTCCGAAGGCAAGGTAATCCATAAAATATTGCGGCTCTGCACCGCACACTGCTATATCATTCACACAATGATTCACTAAATCTTGTCCGATTGTATCATGCTTATCCATTGCGAATGCAACTTTTAATTTTGTGCCGACACCATCAACACTTGAAACAAGAACTGGATTTTTCCATTTGTTAAGATCAATTCCATAGAATGCGCCGAAGTGTCCAATTCCGGAAAGGACATTTTTATTAAATGTTGATATTGCAAGCGATTTTATTTTTTCAACTGTTTCATTGCCGGCTTGAATATTGACACCGGCAGATTTGTAAGTAGAATCCAACACAACTCCAGAAAAATTCATTTCAATGCAAAATATACGGAAAATCTTTTGCGAAACTTAAATGCACGGCTTTTTATGATATATATTCAATAATATAAAAGTTTAAGAAATGAAAAATTTCTTATTTTTTAATAACTTTGAACCCGCTAAAATTGAGTATGTTTGATTTACAATGGAAGAATATCTATTAAAAGATAGAGAAAAAGCGATTCTCCGGTTTGTTATTCACCAGTTTATTCTAACAGCAAACCCGGTTGGTTCGCGTAACGTTTCGAAAAGATACGATCTGGGATTATCCCCAGCTTCCATTAGAAATGTTATGGCTGATCTGGAAGAATTAGGATATCTAAATCATCCGCACACTTCAGCAGGCAGAGTTCCCACAGATAAAGGTTATCGTGTTTATGTTGATTCACTTATGGACCCTCCAAGACTTGAAGAAAAAGTAAAACAAATTATTGACGCTAATTTAGGTTCTGCAGCATCTGAAACGGAAGATCTTCTAAAAATTACCTCAAGCATTTTAAGTGAATTGACAAATCAACTTGCTATGGTAACGTATCCAAAATTTGAACAGGCGGTTCTGGAAAAAATTCAGATTGTTCAACTTTCATCAACAAGGATTTTGGTGGTTGTAAGTGTTCAATCGGGATTAATAAAAACGATTACGCTTGAGATAGATGCTGAAGTAAAAGAAGAGCAGATAGTAATTGTTCAACAGCTTTTAAATGAACGTCTTTCCGGATTACGCTTTTCGGAAATAAGAAATACTATTGAAGATAGAGTTAAAGATTTTAATTCGGAAGTTTACAGACCGATCATACGTGTTTTTCTGGATTCGGTTGATAAAATATTTACCGACTTAAGCAGTGAGAAAGCAATTATCTCCGGTACAAAAAATATTTTGATGCAGCCGGAATTTGAAGACTCACAAAATTTTCAAAGCGTTATCGAACTAGTTGAGAATAGAGATATCATCATTCACATTCTCGATAAAAATAAATCCATACCAATAAAAGATATTACCATTACAATTGGCGAAGAGAATCGTGATGAAAAGTTATCAGAATACAGCATGATCACCAAAGAATATAAAATCGGCGATATGACGGGAACTCTTGGAATTATGGGACCGAAGAGAATGGATTATTCAAAAATTGTTGCCGCTGTAGTTTATATCGCTCAACAACTAACTCAAGAATTAACCAAACACAGATAGAAATTAATTTATGGAAGAGAAGGAATTGAATAAAGAACAAAATACACAGCAAGAGAACGAAAATAATATTCCGATCGAGAGAGAAGGGACTTCTGAACAAAAAGCAGAAAATCAACAATCAGATATTGAATTAAAAATTGCAGAACTGGAATCAGCTCTTCAAAAAATTGCTGAGTTGGAAAAACAAAACTCGGAATTGAAAGATACTTTGCTTAGAAAAGTTGCAGAGTTTGAAAATTATAAACGACGCAATGAAAACGATCAACTAAATATTTTGAAATATGCGGCCGAGTCTTTCATCCGCAATGTTTTACAGGTTTATGATGACCTTGAACGTTCGCTATCACATATTGATGATGAGAATAATATTGATTCAACAAAAAAAGGATTGTTGTTAGTCTTTGAAAAATTTGGAAAAATTCTAGAGAATCAAGGTGTAAAAAAAATAGATGCAAAAGGTAAACCGTTTGATGTTCATCTTCACGAAGCTTTGATGCAGCAGCCGGCCGAAGGAGTTGCTCCTCATACGGTACTAGACGTTCTTGAACCGGGTTACATGTATAAAGATCGAGTCTTAAGACATGCGAAAGTAATTGTGAGTTCGGAAACTGCTTCCAATGAAGAAATGAATTCCGAAGACCAATCAGATGATAATCAAGAAGGGTAAGTAAAGAATGGCAAAGAGAGATTATTACGAAATCTTAGGTGTTGGTAAGAGTGCATCTCAAGATGAAATTAAAAAAGCTTATAGAAAACTTGCTATGCAATTTCATCCGGATCGTAATCCCGGAAATAAAGAATCAGAAGAAAATTTTAAGGAAGCGGCAGAAGCTTACGAAGTTCTAAGCAATGATGAGAAACGTGCAAAGTATGATCGTTTTGGTCACAGCGGATTACGAGGCGGGCAAGATTTTCACAGTTACACAAATGTGAATGATATCTTCTCACACTTCTCGGATATTTTTGGCGGAGCTTTCGGCGGTTCATCTATTTTTGATGATTTCTTTGGCGGCTCGTCTCAGCAAAGATCACGGCAGCGTTCAACCGGGCAGCCTGGTTCCGATCTAAAAATTACATTGAAGTTAACACTCGAAGAAATTGCTGCAGGCACTACAAAAAAAGTTAAGATCAAAAAATATAATAAGTGTACAACTTGCAACGGCACCGGTGCAAAAAGTTCTTCTGCATTTAAAACATGTTCGGTCTGCAGCGGTACCGGAGAAGTTCGTCAAGTATCGAGATCAATATTCGGTCAGTTTGTTAACATAGCTCCGTGCAACAATTGCGGCGGTACAGGAAAAATAATTTCCGAACCATGCTCTACTTGTTCCGGAGACGGAAGGGTTCAAGATGAATCTACAATTAAGATAAATGTCCCGGCAGGTGTGTTCGATGGAAATTACATGACGTTACGCAGTGAAGGAAATGCCGGAAAAAACGGCGGACCTGCTGGCGACATAATTGTAATTTTCGAAGAGTTACATCATGAATTTTTTGCCCGCGATGGTGATAACGTAATTTATGAATTGTTCATAAGTTTTCCGGAAGCAGTGTTAGGAACTGAAGTTGAAGTCCCTACATTAAATGGAAGAGCTAAATTAAAAATCGAGCCCGGGACTTTACCAGGGAAATTTCTAAAGATGCGGGAAAAAGGAATTCAACATCTTAACAGTCATGGTGCTGGTGATCAATTGGTAAAGATCAACATTCACGTTCCTAAAAATGTTACAGCAAAAGAAAAAGAAATGTTGAAAGAACTTCAGAAGCTGCCTAACATAAAAATTAGTGGTCAGCAGTAAAAAATATCTCCTATTTTTCTTTATTCAGCCAATTAATTAAACGGGGGGTTGATGAAAGTATTAGAGAAGATTTCAAAGAAATTCGGTTTTACCCGCACAGAAACAAACGTAATTATTTTCATCTTATCTGCTTGTTTAATCGGTCTTGCCGTTAACATTTTCAAAAACATCAAAAATGATCAATCTTATCTTGAGTTTGATTATAAAAAGCAAGACAGTCTTTTCAATGCGGTTTCGAATGAACCATTAAATGGCGATTCAATTAAGAATAAAGAAGAAAAAAAGATTGATTCTCACCGTGAACTTTTGGATTTTACTAAAGAGAAATTAACTAATCCTAAAGCGGAAAAATCAACTTCATCATCGAAGATTATAAATATCAATACCGCGACAATTTCGGAATTGAGTTCATTACCCGGCATAGGTGAAAAAACAGCAAAAGGAATAATTGAGTATCGTGAGAAGCACAGTAGAATTAAGAATATAAGCGAACTATTAAAAGTAAAAGGAATCGGTAAAGCAAAGCTAAGCAAGATCAAAGACAGAATATCAATCGAATAGTTTTGCGGGATTAATAATTTTAAAAGAAAAAGAGATCAATGTTTAATAATCATGCAGGAATAAATTTAACGGAATCAAAACTGCAGCTTGTTGAAATCTGCTATAAAGAGGATTCATTTTTTTTAGAGAACGTTGAACAGGCAGTTCACTTTGAAAGTTTAACTCCCGATCTGAACGAAAGCAAGATTATTACGATTTTGAATGAATCATATATTAAGATCACAAAGAAAAAAAAATTAAGTTCAAAAAATATATCATTTGCACTCCCGAATAATTTTTTCAAAATTTTTGAAATCCCCTACGAAGAATCGCTTGTAAAAAAAGATTTGAACGAACACTTCCGTTGGGAAATCTCTGTGCTCTTTCCCGAATGCAATAAAGACAATTTTTATATTCAGCACGTTGAGGTTGATAAAAGTACGATTCGTACTGAAAAAAGAGCAATCATTTTTGCAATTGATAAGAACTTAATAACCGCCATCAACAAATTTTGTATTCAAAATTTTCTCGAACTAAAATACATTGATAACGTTCATCTTGCTTCGAATGCATTTTTATATTTAGATAAACCTAAAACTGCAAATGAAATTTCTTTAAGCATTTATATTGATTCAAAATATTCTTCATTGTCGGCAATAGACGGAGTGTTTCCGTTCTATTTTAAGGTTTTGGATCCCGAAGCACCGAATATGTTCGATGAATTAACATCAGCAGTAAATAAATTGAATGAGTTCAATTTATCATTGGGTGATTTCAAAAAAATACTGCTTTACGGACAAGATGTGACCGGAGAGTTTGAGAGCAAACTAAAAAATTTCTTTGGCCTTCCGCTGCATAAAGTTAATCCGTTTGAAAGATTAAAAGCGGAAGAAAGTTTGCTAAACAATCCACTCTATAAATTCAAAAACAATTCATTCACCGCCGCTACGGGCATAGCAATTAGAATTGTCTGATGAGAATCATAGCCGGCAAGTTCAAAGGAAGAACAATTAAATTCCCAAATTCAAAATTGGTTCGTCCTACAACTGATAAGACAAAAGAATCAATATTTAATTATTTAGTTCACTCAATAGATTTTGACGGAATTAAAGTTTGCGATATCTACGCCGGATCAGGTTCGCTTGGATTAGAAGCATTAAGCCGCGGTGCTGAGGTTGTCCATTTTGTTGAGAAGGATTTTCATGTTTCTAAAATGCTGAATGAAAATATTGATTCTCTTGATGCGGGTGATTCATGTAAAATATTTCGGATGGATGCAGTTCGGTTTTCAAAAACAACTGATCACGAACAATATGATCTGATACTTGCCGATCCGCCGTTTTTTAAGAACGATATTCATTCTGTGGTTAAAAATATTTTAGAAAAAAATTTTCTTAATGAAGATGGATTAATGTTAGTAGAAAGATCAGTTCAAACTAAGAAAGAAGATCAAGAAGCTTTTAATGTTGAGCCGTTCAAACGATTGGGCGACAGTTTGATCTATCAATTTAAATTGTGAAATAACTTTCATTAAATGATTTTTTATTGAATCTAAAGAATTATATTTTATCAACAACAAAATCAGAGAATTATCATGGCTAAAGTAATTTATCCCGGAACATTCGACCCCGTAACCAACGGTCACATTGATATTGTTAGTCGTGCTGTTGAACTGTTTGATCAGGTAATAGTAACAGTAGCCAAGAATCCCGGTAAGACAGTTCTCTTTACAGTTGAAGAACGAGTAGAAATGCTGAAGGAAAGTTTTAAGGATTTGAAAAAAGTTGTAGTTGATTCATTTGACGGTTTGGTTGTTGATCATGCAAGAAAATTAAATGCCATAGGAATTATTCGCGGATTACGTGCTATAAGTGATTTCGAATATGAATTTCAAATGGCATTGATGAACCGTAAACTTGCCGGAGAGATTACAACAATTCTTTTGATGCCGCATGCAAAATATACTTATCTAAATTCAACAATAGTGCGTAACCTTGCACAATTTCAAGGCGATATTTCCGAATTCGTTCCACCGATTGTTGTCGAAAAACTTAAATTGAAATTTCCGCATAAATAATAAGTCCAAATTACTTTGGGACTTTTTATTTCTTACTTCTGCATTAAATCACATTTCTTTTTCGGCTTCCAACATTTTTCCTTCAACAAAAAGTCCTTTTCCTAAATGTAATTTTCTTAAATACACAACACCGTCTTCATCATGTGATTCCCCATAAACAGTATGGCAAGATTTCAATCCGCCAAGCCATTTTCTTTTATCGGAGATATAAACTAGATCCCCGGTTTCGGCAGCCATTTTATTCATATCCTTTTGCGAAAAGTAAATTAAATCTTCTTCATCATTTCCTTCTTTAAGCTTCCAATTAACTTTTACAATTTCACCTTCTCGTTCATTTAATTTTCTTCCTTTGAACCACTCTTTAGCTTTATGAATTGACCAGATTGTCAATCCGAGCGTTTGAGTTTCCTCATCATATTTAACATAATATGTTGTAATCAGTGCAATGAATGCTGAAGCAATAAGCGTAATTATAAATAATAAATCTAATGGAACAATACTAAGTTTGAAAACAGCAGCAAGAACATCGTATAAAACAACAGCTATGCTGAAGATTATCATTGAATACATAACAAAAGAATGATTAGGGCTCTTTTTTATTTTAGCAGCAATATGTTTTAGTTTATTCTGTGCAAGTGTTACAATAACAGCAACACCTGTACAAACTATCAAATTGTATAATGCTGCCATGTATGTAAAAGGATGAACCGGATCAAACGGAGTTCCATGAGCGATCGGACCAATTAATTCTAAAGGATATCTATTTCCAAGAAGCATTAAAGAAATTCCGCCAAGAACAGTTGTAATTAATCCGGCGGGAGTAAATTTTTTCCAGAAGGCACCAAAGAAAATCGCAATCATTAATGGGGGAGTTAAAGTAGCATGGAAGAATGCATGAGCTTGATATACTGTTGGATAAGAATTAAATGCATATACAGCAGCAACACCAAGAATAGTAAATGCTACTGTAGATGTTCTCGCTACAACCATTGCTCTTTTTTCATCAATAGAATCTTCTTTCTTAATCTTTTTCAGCCAGAGCCTTATAGGTCTATCAACATCGTTTACCCAAATAGCGGCAGTAGCGTTAAGTAAAGTGCTGACCGTTGACATTAATGCTGCGGCAATTGCTGCAATAACAAATCCAAACACACCCGGACCGGTTATTATATTTGATATTACAACAAACACGCTGTCTGGATTTACATCGGGTGGAAGTAGTGTCGGAAATTTTACAGAGATAGCTTTTGCTACCCAACCGCCACCGCCAACAACAATTGCAGAAATTGGAAGCATAAATAAAATATTAACAGTGGCGGCTTTTCTTCCCTCGTGTACATTTTTTGTTGCCATGAAGCGCATTATCAAACCCATGTTCATAAAAAGAAAGCCGACAGAACCGGCAATTCCATCTTCCCAAAACGTTCCCACAGAATTAAATTCTGCAGGAGAATTATATCCCGCAAAAGGAACTTTCCAACTTGGCGGGAGTAAATGCCAGAATGAATCCCAGCCGCCTACGTAATAAACGCCAAGTACAAAGACCATCAATCCAGCAAACAACAGCATCAAACCTTGAATAAGGTCAGTGAAAATAACTGCGGTTTGACCGCCGAATGTAATATAGATTCCTGTAATGATTGCGGTTATCCAAATCAATCCCATTAATGTTATATGAATTTGCATTCCTAATATTGTTATGTATTGCGGCATTAAGGGCATGATTGCTTTTCCCATTGTGAGGAATCCAATTCCAACATATCCAACCAAATACATAAGCTGAAGAATTGTAACAAAGAATCTTGCCGATGGCGAAAATCTTCTTTCAAAATATTCCGGAATTGATTTTATTCTTGAGTAAACAATGATGGGAAGCCAGCCAAACAGAAAGAAGGGAACGAAAAACCAATCATTCATATATGACATCGAAGAAGAGAAACCGTATTTAAATCCCATAGCAGAATATTTTACAAAACTGTGGCTGCTGATTCCGGTTGCAACAATTGACATTGCGATGATCCACCAAGTAAATCTTCTTCCGCCAAAGAAAAAATCGTTGGTATCTTTGTTGTATTTTGCAAAGTAAGTTCCAAATAATAACATTGCAATCATGTAGATAACTAGAACTATCCAATCAAGTTGAGTTCCAATATTGTGTACTTGTCCCATATTCATCTCACAAATAAAGTGCAGCGATTATTAAAAAGGCATGGATAGCCATGTAATAAATAAATCCAAATAACATTACTTTCCACCAGAACCGATCACGTTTTAGTCTCATATCAATAGCTTTAGTTTTGCGAATAAAGATCATTCCTGCCAGGAAAAAAATTCCTCCACCCACATATAAGTAAATAAATGGTAACCAGCTGTCAAAAAAGGTTGGCATAGAAAAATTCCTCAAAATTTTGTGCCAAAGTTAGTTGGGCATATTTAGATACGCAAATAAAATTTTTGTTAATATTTTGATACTCAAGAAATTCGAATTACAAACCACATCATTTCAAAAAATATTTAAGATAAATTCCTTGATGTTCTTTTAAGATTGAAGAATAAGGTTGAAACACCTTGAATAATCATTTTTTTCTTATTTAGCAGAGAGATTGCATCATAGATGAGTAAACAAAAATTGCATTTGAGACGCTGTGTTTCTAAATTAACCGCCTAAAATTTTACTATTTCTAAAGCGGAGGTTGTTTTTATGCCGATGATGGCACGGATGAGAAGTTTAGCCCCTTGGTTTATGCTTACGGTAGGCGGTATTTTTGTTCTATTCATGGTTCTATCTGATTCAAAAGTTACAGATTTTTTGCGTTCACAAAAGCAAAATGTAGGTTCTGTTGATGGTGAGGATATTACTTATCAAGAATATTCCACTACGGTAGATAATTTTAAAAAACAACAAGAACAAGGCGGTCAAACCATTGATGAATCTCAAATGGATTATTTTAGAGATCAGGTTTGGGATAGACTTGTAACTCTGAAATTAATAAATAAAAAAGTTCAGGAATTTGGAATTGTTGTTACTGATAATGAAGTTAGAGAAGCACTTCTTGGTCCAAATCCGCCTGCTCAACTAAGACAGCAGTTTACCGATTCCACAGGTAATTTTAATCGTCAGCTTTATGAAACGGCATTAAAAGATCCGCGAAATAAACAAATTGTAATTACTGTTGAAGAACAGATCAAAGAACAATTGATCCAGCAAAAATTACAAAATTATGTTTCAGCTTCTGTAATTGTAAGTGATGAAGACGCGAAAGATCAATTCATCAAACAAAATATTAAAATGAAAGCTAATTATGTTTGGATTGATCTAAATACTATTCCAGATACTGAAGTTAAAATTAGTGATGATGAATTGAAAAAATATTATGATGAACATGCGGAAGATTTTAAACAAGTAGCCGAGAGAAAAATAAAATATGTTCTTTTCAATAAACTTGCTTCTAAAGATGATTCTTTAAGCATCAAAAAAAATCTCGAATCAATCGTTACTAAACTAAAGAATGACACTGCATCATTTAAGAAGTATGTTGAGCTCTATTCCGAACGGCCATACTCAAAAGATACAGTTCAACTTTCAACTCTTGTACCGCAAGTAAGAGATGTTTTGGTAAAAGCTAAAACGGGTTCTGTTCTTGGTCCATATAATACATTTGAAGGTTATGTTGTTTACAAAGTTATTGGTAAAGTGAAATCGAAGAAAGAACAAGTTAGGGCTTCGCATATTTTAATTAAAACAACCGGAAATGATAAAGCCGATCTTCAAAAAGCAAATGATATTTATAATCAGTTAATGAAAGGTGCGGACTTTGCAACAGTTGCTAAAGAAAAATCAGATGACGGAAGTAAGTTTCAAGGCGGAGATCTTGGATGGTTCGGACGGGGTCAAATGGTTAAACCGTTTGAAGACGCTTCATTCAACGGCAGAATTGGTGTAATTCAAAAACCAATTAAATCTCAATTCGGTTATCATATTATAAAAGTAACTGATCGTTCTTACGAAGATTTGGTTTTGGAAAAGATCGTAAACAAAATTCAAATTTCAGCTTCAACCTCTGATAAACTTTATACTGATGCTCAAGATTTTGCATTCATAGCTAAGAAAGATGGATTTGAATCCGAAGCAAAGTTAATGAAGTATAGCGTTATTGAAACCCCGTCATTCAATGAAGAATCACAAGCTCTGCCTGGTATAGGAGTTAATCAAGCGCTTGTTAAATTTGCTTTTGAAAATAGTGTCGGCGAGATAAGCGATGTTTTCAGAGTTCAATCAGGATATGTTGCAGCTATGGTTTCCGATGTTATAAAACCCGGATTGAAAAAGTTTGATGATGTAAAAGCACAGATCAAAAATTTGGTCTTAAAAGAAAAGAAACTTGAAAAATCATTATCAGTTGCTAAAGACATTCGTTCAAAAATGAGTGATGTAGGAGATGCGTCAGTTGCAAAATCAATTTGGTCAGCGGCTAAAGTTGATACAACTGCAGAATTCACATCTGTCGGAGATATTCCCGGAATCGGTCGTGAATTTGCATTCTCTGATTATTCATTAGAAGCTGAATTGAATAAATGGTCTCGACCAGTTAAAGGCAGTCTAGGTTCGTATCTGATCAAAGTAAATTATAGAGTTAAATTTGATCAGGGAACATTTGAGATCGAAAAACCAACGATCAAGAAACAAATGCTTCAGACTAAGAAGAGCAGTTATTTTGGGCAGTGGGTTCAGGACTTAAAGAAAGAATCGAAAATTGTTGATAATAGATATCACTTCTACAGATAAAAATTAAAAGCCGTGACTTAGTTCACGGCTTTTTTTTACACTTTAAATTCAATCCGCAATTTCTGAATTTCCCTTTAGTCTTATGACAAAATTGATAAAAATATTATTTCTCATTTCCATTCTACCGATCATTTCTTCCGCACAGGCAAACGGAAAAGATTTTGGAATTTCATTTAATCTAAATTATACAACAACATCCCAGCTTTTTTTACAGCCTGATTCTCCCGATCTGATATTGAGAGGAGTACATCAGACTCTTGATGATATATATAGTTATTCAATTGATGTTCGTTATCAAGTTTCAGAATCTATTATCATCGGTATTGGTTCGGAATCAATGAAAAAAACTTTTGACAACAGTATTAATCTTGGCGGAGTTAGAGCTTCAATGAAAGATGGTTATAAAATGATTCCTATTGAATTATCGGCATATTATTTAATTCCATTTTCCACCGAACGATTTAAATTTTATATGGGCGGAGGATTTGGATTATATATCGGCGAACAGATTCGTGAATTGGGAGATGTGTCTATTTCAAACGAAAG